>Ga0163147_10000552_pt1 | contig 58740 bp, 55 predicted proteins | sample OliLakLV19MP6G1_FD_148597 | JGI IMG/M metagenome (GOLD analysis project Ga0163147, IMG submission 148597) | Freshwater microbial mat bacterial communities from Lake Vanda, McMurdo Dry Valleys, Antarctica- Oligotrophic Lake LV.19.MP6.G1 | ecosystem: Environmental > Aquatic > Freshwater > Lake >... | reverse complement strand
ATCTTGACGAGAATGGTCTTGAAGCCGGCGCGGGCCAGATGGGCCTCGGCATCGCGCAGGTCGCGACCCGCGCCGGCTTCAAGACCATTCTCGTCAAGATGACGCCCGGCTCGGTCGACAACGCGCGCAAGCGGATCGAGAGCGGCTTCGCGAAGGAAGTGGAAAAGGGCCGCATGACCGCCGAGCAACAGCAGGCGGCGGTCGGTAACCTGGTCGCCACCAGCGACCTCGGCGAGCTCAAGGCGGCCGACATCGTGATCGAATCGATCATCGAGGATCTGCCCACGAAGCACGAGGCCTTCCTCCGGCTCGAGGGTATCTGCAAGCCGGAGGCGGTCTTCGCCAGCAACACCTCCACCCTCGGCATCACCGAGATGGCGGTGAAGACCAAGCGCCCCGATCGCTTCATCGGGCTGCACTTCTTCAACCCCGCGACCGCGATGAAGCTGGTCGAGATCGCGACCACGCTCGGCACCAAGCCCGAGGTCGTCGAGGCGACCAGGAAGCTGGTCACCGAGCTCGGCAAGACGCCGGTCCTGGTACCGGATGCGACCGGATTCATCGTCAACCGCCTGCTCGTCCCGTACATGCTCGATGCGATCAACGCGTGGCGCTCGGGGACCGGCTCGATCGCCGACATCGACACCGCCATGTGTCAGGGCGCCGGACACCCGATGGGTCCGTTCGCGCTGGCGGACTTCATCGGACTGGACGTCGTCTTCCATATGGCGTCCAACCTGCACGACGAGTATCGCGAGCCCCGCTTCGCGCCGCCGCCCGTGCTGCGCCGGCTCTTCCTCGCCGGGCAGCTAGGTCGCAAGTCCGGCCTCGGCTTCTACGACTACAGCACCAAGCCGCAGCGTCCGAACCCCGCCCTGGAAGGCGGTGCCTGACCGCGAAGCGTCGAGGTTTTGACACCCGTTCGCGATCCTGGCGGTGCCGCACGCCAGGATCGCAACAATCCTGAGGGGTCCGCTGGCACGAAACTGGCGTGATCGCGCTCTCGTGCCGCAAGTGGAGATGGGGATGGCAATAGGAAGCGCGTGGCAGCCGCTCACCCCGACCACCGTGGATTCGCTACCGGACGCGATGGCGGTGTTCGAGATCGGTAGCCTGGTCCGGAGCGTGCTCTTCATCGGTGGCGAGGCGAACGAGGGGCTGCGCGCAACCGTGCGTCGCGCGCTCGCCGACCCCCGCCTGCGGCTGCGGGCGCGCTGCGTGCGCTGGGAGATGACGCACGATCCGCGCGCCCGCGCAGCACATCTCCTGGCCGCATACCGGGCCGCGCACGACGGCGCCTCGCCGTCCGAGCAGCCCAGGTCCGTGACCACGGTTCGGGTGTTCCTGCCGCTCGCCCCCGAGTCGCGATTGGCGACGCCGTCGGCCGAGCCGCCGCCGAAGCGTGCGGCCGCCCCGGCCAGCTTCCTTCGCGTCCGCACCGTCGCCTAGCCGGACCGGCACCCGGCAGCGAGGACGAACGCGCCGCGACGCGCTATAGGCACTCGCCGGATGGAGAAGCTTCTCATCACCGGGATCGCCGGTGGCCAGGGCCGTCTGGTGGCGCGACTGGCGGCCGGAGGCTGGGACATCTGCGGCGTCGACCGCGACCAGATGGTCGCGTTCAACGACGGCACGCAGGTGCGCGTCTACGCCGTCGACCTGCTCAAGCGGAAGTTCGAGGACGTCTTCCGCCACGAGCGCCCGAAGGCGGTCATCCACCTCGCGTTCGTACGCCACTTCCGCACCAGCCTCGAGCAACGCCACGAGGTCAACGTCCTCGGCACCAAACACCTGCTGGACTACTGCGCGAACTACGGGGTCCGCCAGCTCACCGTGCTGTCGAGCGCGTATGTCTACGGCGCACTCGCCGACAACCCGAGCTACATGGACGAGGATTCGCCCCTCAATGTGAGCCGCAACTACCCGGAGGTTCGTGATCTGGCCGAGGTCGACGCGCTGTGCTCGACCTTTCTCTGGCAACATCCGGAGGTCCGGACCACGATCCTTCGTCCGGTGAACACACTGGGCGATTCCGTGCACAGCGCCATCGGCCGCTATCTGCGCCTGCGCTACGTCCCCATGCTCATGGGCTTCGATCCGATCCTGCAGTTCATCCACGAGCAGGACCTCGCGCGCGCGCTCCTGCTCAGCGTCGATCGTCAGCTGCGCGGCGTCTACAACGTGGCGGGCCCGGGCGCCGTCCCGCTGCACGTCGCGATCCGCGAGACCGGCGGTTCCCCGCTGACGCTTCCGGAATCGCTCGCGCGCCCTTTCGTGCGGCGCCTCTTCCGCCTCGGCCTCTATCCGTTCCCACCGGGCGCGATTGATTTCATCAAGTATCCATGCACCGTTAGCGATCGTCGTCTGCGGGCGGCGACGGGATTCGAACCGAAATGGAACCTGCACGACATCTTCGCGCAATTGCGGGTCGAGCAAGAACGAGCGCCGGCGTAGACACGGTCGGTGCGCGGGCGCGGCTGCCCGATCGACCGCGCAACGAGGGCTTGCTCGACGACGCGCTGGGCGCACTGGTCTCGGCGTTGTCGCTCGTCCTGCCCGGCACCATCGCCGAGCTCGAGGACGAGGTCGACGCGCAGCTCGCACGCATCCCGACGCAGCTCAACGAGTACGGCTTCGACCCCTGGGGCATGAGCCCGCAGACCCTGCGCCGCACCACGCTGCTCACGGCGCTGCTCTACCGGTACTATTTTCGCGCCGAGGTCGAAGGCATCGAGAACTTTCCCTCGGGCCGGATGCTGTTGATCGCGAACCACGCCGGACAGCTGCCCTTCGACGCAGCCATGCTGATGTGCGCGGCGATCCTCGAAGCCGAGCCGCCGCGCGTGCTGCGCGGCATGGCCGAGTACTGGATGCCCACGCTGCCGTTCATCGGCACGATCGGACAGCGGATCGGCTCGGTGGTCGGCACACCGAAGAACTGCGTCGATCTGCTGCGCCGCGACGAGGCGGTGGTCGTGTTTCCGGAGGGCGTGCGCGGGCTCAACAAGCTCTATACGCAGCGCTACCGTCTGCAGCGCTTCGGCCTAGGGTTCATGCGGCTCGCGCTGGAGACCGACGCGCCGATCGTCCCCGCGGTCATCATCGGCTCCGAGGAGCAGGCACCCGCGATCGCGAATCTCGCACCGCTGGCGCGACTCCTGGGCACACCCGCGTTTCCGATCACGATCACGTTCCCCGCGCTCGGGCTGCTCGGTGTATTGCCCCTGCCCGTCAAATATCGCATCGTCGTGGGACCGCCGATGCACTTCTCCGGAAATCCGCACGACGAGGACGCCGTGATCGAGGCCAAGGTCCAGGAGGTGCGCGACGAGATGCGCGCCATGATCGAGCGCGGCCTCCGTGCCCGGCGCAGCATCTTCTTCTGACGCGTGGATCGCCTCACTTCGAAGATCCGCACGGCGAGCTCCGACTTCAGCGAGAACTCCGCGCACCACCGCGGCCTCGCGAACGAGCTCCGGTCCAACCTGGCGACGATCCGGCGCGGCGGTTCCGCCGAGGCACGCGAGCGCCATACCGGACGCGGCAAGCTCCTCGTCCGTGACCGCATCGACACGCTGCTCGACCCCGAAAGTCCGTTTCTCGAGCTCGCCGCCCTCGCCGCCTGGGGCATGCACGACGGCGACGCCCCATCGGCAGGGCTCGTCACCGGAATCGGACGCGTCAACGGGCGCGAGGTGATGATCGTCGCCAACGATGCCACCGTGAAGGGCGGGACGTACTTCCCGATCACCGTCAAGAAACATCTCCGCGCCCAGGAGATCGCCCTCGAGAACCGCCTGCCCTGCGTCTATCTGGTCGACTCGGGCGGCGCCTTCCTGCCACTCCAGGCGGAGGTCTTCCCGGACCGCGATCATTTCGGCCGGATCTTCTACAACCAGGCGCGGATGTCGGCCGCCCGGATCCCCCAGGTCGCCGTCGTCATGGGATCGTGTACCGCGGGCGGAGCCTACGTCCCTGCCATGTCCGACGAGGCCGTGATCGTCGCCAAGCAGGGCACGATCTTCCTCGGCGGGCCGCCACTGGTGAAGGCGGCCACGGGCGAGGTCGTGACCGCCGAGGAACTCGGTGGCGGCGACGTGCACACGCGCATCTCCGGCGTCGCCGACCACCTCGCGACCAACGACGCCCACGCGCTCGCCATCACGCGAAACATCTTCGAGAACCTCGGCCCCCTGCCCTCGCCAGCCTTGCTCCCAGCCGCTGCGCCCGAGGAGCCTGCGTACGATCCCGCCGAGATCTACGGGATTCTGCCGCGCGACACGCGCCAGCCCTACGACGTTCGCGAGCTGATCGCGCGCCTCTTCGACGGCTCGCTGTTCGCCGAGTTCAAGCCGCGCTTCGGACCGACGCTGGTCACCGGCTTCGCGCGCCTGTTCGGCTACTCGGTGGGCGTGATCGCGAACAACGGTGTGCTCTTCTCCGAGTCGGCGCTCAAGGCGACACACTTCATCGAGCTCTGCACGGCGCGCGGCATCCCGCTGATCTTTCTCCAGAACATCACCGGCTTCATGGTGGGCCGTCAGTACGAGCATGGCGGGATCGCCAAGGACGGCGCGAAGATGGTGCACGCCGTGGCCAATGCAGCGGTACCCAAGATCACGCTGGTCGTGGGGGCGTCGCACGGTGCGGGCAACTACGCCATGTGCGGACGGGCGTACGCACCGCGCTTCCTGTTCATGTGGCCCAACTCGCGCATCTCGGTCATGGGCGGTGAGCAGGCCGCGAGCACGCTCTGGACCGTGCGCCAGCAGGCGCGCGGCGAGGATGCCGAGGCCGATTCGGCGGCGGCCCGGACGTTCAAAGCGCCGATCCGCGAGCAGTTCGAGAACGAGGGCAGCCCATACTACTCCAGCGCACGGCTGTGGGACGACGGCATTCTCGACCCGGTCGAGTCACGCGCGGCGCTGGGGCTCGCACTGGCAGCAACCATCGGCTGTCCAATCGCGGAGACGCGCACCGGCGTCTATCGCATGTAGAACGCGGGGAATGTTCTCCACCATCCTGATCGCGAACCGCGGCGAGATCGCGGTACGCGTGATCCGCGCCTGTCGCGAGCTCGGCATTCGCAGCGTCGCCGTGTTCTCGGACGCCGACCGGGGTTCGCCGCACGTCGCGCTGGCCGACGTCGCCGTTTCCATCGGGCCCGCGACGCCGCGCGAGAGCTACCTGAACGTCGAGCGGCTCATCGCGGCCGCGCGGGCGACCGGCGCCGAGGCCATCCACCCAGGCTACGGTTTCCTCGCCGAGAATGCGCCATTTGCGCGAGCGGTCGGGGCCGCCGGCGTCCGTTTCATCGGTCCATCACCCGACGCGATGGAGGCCATGGGCGACAAGCTCGGTGCCCGCAGGACGATGACGCGCCTCGGAATCCCGATCGTACCCGGCAGCGATCCCGACGCCGACCCAGTGACGCTGGTGGAGATCGGTTCGCACATCGGCTTCCCATTGCTCGTCAAGGCCGCCGGCGGCGGTGGCGGGCGCGGGATGCGGCGGGTAGACGACGCCGCGCACCTCCCCGAAGCCTTGGCTGCCGCGTCGCGCGAGGCGGCGGCAGCCTTCAGCGATTCGCGCGTCTACGTCGAGCGCGTGATCGAGAACGCGCGCCACGTCGAGGTCCAGGTGCTCGCCGATCGGCACGGCAACGTCGCGCACGTGTTCGAGCGCGAGTGCTCCCTGCAGCGCCGCTTCCAGAAGGTGATCGAAGAGGCGCCTGCACCAAATCTCGCCGCGAGCGTGCGACGCGGCCTGCTCGACGCAGCCGTTCGTGCGACCGCGGCCGTCGGCTACGAGGGCGCGGGCAGCGTCGAGTTCCTCGTCGAGGGCGACCACTTCTACTTCCTCGAGATGAACACGCGCCTGCAGGTCGAGCATCCGGTCACCGAGCTCGTCTGCGGTGTCGACCTGGTCCAGCTCCAGATCAGGATCGCGGCCGGTGAGCCGCTACCGTTTCGCCAGGAGGACCTCGTCGTACGCGGACACGCGATCGAAGCGCGCATCTGCGCCGAGGATCCGGCGCGTGGCTTCGCGCCGTCACCGGGCCGCATCACCACCTTCGTCGAGCCCGCGGGCGCCGGAATTCGCTGCGACGCTGGCGTCACGTCCGGCAGCGTCGTGCCACCGGAGTACGATGCGCTGATCGCCAAGGTGATCGCGTACGCGCCCGACCGCGACGCCGCCCTGCAACGCCTGGGTTGCGCGCTACGCGAGCTGGTCGTCCTCGGCGTCACCACCAACGCCGAGTTTCTCGCGGCATTGCTGCGCGACCCTGCGGTAGCGGCCGGCAACACCGATACGCAGCTGATCACGCGCGCGTACGGCGCATGGTCCCCACCTGCCGCGGCGACATCAATCGATGCACCCGAGTTGATTGCCGCCGCGCTTGCACTCGCCCTGCAAGCCGATCGCCGCCAGGGTGGTCCAGCGACGTCCATTCAGTGGTCCCACGTCACGGCAACGCCGTGGGATACGCTCGGCGCCTGGCGCCCCGGCGGCACCGGTCGATGAGCCTCCATCTGCGCGGCAAGGACGGCGTCGCACTAGGACTGGACGTCCGCGGCCAGGACCGCACCTGGACGATCGACGACGGCCGCCGCCGCGTGGACGTCGAGCTACTCGAGCATGACGACCGGCGGATCGTCTTCGTGCTCGCCGGCGTAGTGCATCGAGCCCATGCCCGCGTCACCGCACGAGAGGTTCGGATCGTTCTCGATGGTCGAGAAAGCATCTTCCAGCGGCAGAGTCCCGCGGCCGCGGTTGCCGGCGCGGTCGCTACAGATGCTCACGAGCCGGTCCTCCGCGCGCCCGTGCCCGGGCGCGTTCTCCTGGTCAACGTCGCGGCCGGAGCAGCCGTGTGCGCCGGCGACGTTCTGGTCGTGATCGAGGCGATGAAGATGGAGACGCCGATCGTCGCACCGGCCGACGGCACGGTCACGGACGTGCACGTGACGAGCGGCGAGCTGATCGATCAGGACCAGGCGCTCGTGACGTGCACCTACTGACGCTCAAGAGAGCGGCAGCGAGAGCGTGAACAGTGTCCCGTGCGGTTCGCGATCGGCGACCTCGAGGGCTCCGCCCTGCGCACGCGCCACGCTCTGCGCCACGAACAGGCCGATGCCGATCCCACCACTTCGCGTCGAGAAGAACGGGTCGAAGATCTTGCTCCGGTTCTCCGCAGGAACCCCCGGTCCTTCATCGACGACCTCGAAGACGACCCGCGGTTCACCCGATTCACGCACCCTACACCCGACCGACACCGCCCCGCCCTCGGGCGAGAATGCGATCGCGTTGTCCAGCAGGATGATGAGCGCCTGCTTCAGCGACTCTCGTGCCGCGACCAGCGGCGGCATGTCGTCCGCGCACGTCGATTGGAACCGCAGGTGCTTCCCCCGCAGAGCGGGCGCGGCGTAGCTCTCGAGCTCGCGCAGCAGATCCCGAGCCACCCACGGCGGGTCACAATTCTCGCTCGGAACCGTGACCGCTTGCATCATGCTTCCGATCAGCAGGCGGATGCGTTCGATCTCGTCGAGGACCAGCTTGTAGTAGCTGGTGCGAAACTCGGCATCCGTGTCGTAGCGTGTCGGCAGCAGCTCCACGAAGGTGCGCACCGTGGTGAGCGGATTGTTCAGGTTGTGCGCGATCCCGGCCATCAGCGTGTTCAGGGAGGCCAACCGCTCCGCCCGGGCAAGCCGTCGCTCCAGGTCTCCCCGCTCGGCGCGAAGACGAGCGCGGTCGATCACCTCGCGCACCACGAAGGGCAGAACGGAAACGTAGCCCTCTTCCTTGACGATGTAGTCCTCGGCGCCGATCTTCATCGCCTCGACGGCAATCGGCGTCGAGGAGCTCGTCGTGACGAAGACGACCGGCTCTGGCCGACCGTCCGCCTTCAGCTGCCGGAGGATCTCCAATCCGTCACCGTCGGGCAGACGGAAATCGAGCACGACCAGGTCGAAACGTCGATCCTTGAGAGCCGCGTGCGCCTCGCCGACGCTCGGCGCGACGCTCACCGATGCCGTCGGAAGCTCGATCTCGAGCTCGTCGCGGATCAGCCCCGCGTGCCGCGGATTGTCCTCGACCAGCAGGATCTCGATCGGCTTGTCGCTCGCCTCGCTCATGAGCCGGGCTCATCTCCCCGCGGAAGAGTGACCTCGAACGTGGTGCCCTCCCGCAGGACGCTCTCCACGACGATGCTCCCCCCGTACCGTTCCACGATGCGCTTCACGATCGCCAGCCCGACGCCATGTCCTTCTTGCACCACTCCCCCGACCTCTTGCGTCGGCGATCGATGGTAGAGCTGGAACACTCTCGCCCGCTGACGTTCGTCGAGCCCGACGCCGTTGTCCCGCACGAAGAACTTGACGACCGAACCGTTCGTGCTCCCCCCTACCTCGACGACTGCCGGTTTCTTGTCTCCCACGTACTTGCACGCGTTGTTGAGCAGGTTCTCGAAGATATGGCGTATCTTCTGCGTTTCGGCAAAGATAGCAGGCAACGGCCCCACGCTGACCTCGATCCGTTTGGCCTCGATCTGATACTGCAACTGCCGTAGCGACTGCCGCACCACGCCATCCACATCAACCCACTCGGCGCGAGTTCCAGCGCCCTCCGTGTGCCGAAAGAGGAGCAGCAGGTCCTCGAGCATCCGGGACATCGTCCGCCCGTCCTCGAGGAGATTCGTGGTATAAACCTGACCGCGCTCCGAAAACTGACCGCTCTCCCGAGTCGCGAGCTTACGCGCGGTTTCCGTCACGGCGACCGCCACGTTCTTGAGGTCGTGGGAGACGATGTGGACGAGGTCTTCGATTTCCTGGGTGGCGCGCGCGAGTTTTGCCGTGCGCTCTTCGACACGCCTTTCCAGGTTTCGGTTCTGCTCCTGAAGGCGGTCGCTGGCCTCCTTCAAACTTAGATTTGCTTGCCTGAGCTGATCGGAGAGCGTCCCGCCGACGAGTGCCAGGTGGACAAGGAACGCAGCGCTCAGAATCAGGGCGAGCGCCTGCGCTGGCAGAGGAAGGTGATACCCCGCTGCCTTCGCGAAGGACGTAATCACCCCCGTCTCTTCCAACACGACGAGTGTCACCAGGCTCGCGATCGACAAGAGTGCCAGACGAAGCGCGATACGCCGGGACTCACCCACCGCGGCGAAGAGCACCATCGAGGAGTAGATGAGCGCACAATATGGTAGGTGGATGCCCCCCCCGTAATGGATCACGACAGTGACAACGACCACGTCGATGGCTTCGTGGACGGCGAGGTCCCCGATGGGAAAACCACGAACCCGGCCGATACCGTGATAGACGACGGCGAGCGCAACCTGCCCAGCAAGGATCGTTGCAACCGCAACGCTGTTCCACCAGGGCATCGAACCGGCCCAGCCGAACACCAGCGAGACCGTGACGAACGCGATCGCGAGAACTACCCTGCCGACGAAGTTGGCGACGTGAAGACGCCGCCGCTCCGTGAGTGTGCGCTCCGGTTCTGCAAGAGACGCCGCCACGCTCGACCGACTATTCTCTTGGCTCTGAGCCAACCAGGAGACGCTTCGCCGCTGCGCGCGCCGCCCGAAGGCCCGCCTCGAGCGCCTCCGTTGAAACCGGCTCGTCTCCCACTGCCGCCGCGACGGGGGCACCAACGGCGATTGCAATCCGACCGCCCGGCCAAGGCACGGCAACTCGACGCGATCCGCAAAGTCGCAACGAACGAGCGGCGCACACAGATATCGGAACCGCGATCGCGTCGCGCCCCTCAACGAGGCGTCGAAGGTCAGGATGCACGTGCCCGTACGGACCACGTCCGTCTGCGGAGATGGTCAGCGGTGCCGGCTCTCGAACAAGTGCCTTGACGTCCTTGATGGATAGTGTCGCGTGTTCGAAACGAAAGGAGAGCGTGCGGCGCCCGAGGCGCATGAGCACCGCCGACACAACCCGCCCCATCCACGTGTTGCCGCATACGGACGCGAAGTCTAAGCCAAGCCGGATTCTAGCTTGTCGTACGAGCACGAGAAGAGGAATCGCGTCTTCGATCAGATAGTAGAACAGTAGTCGACGCTCACCGCCCGCCGAACGGATCTCTTGAAGGTGCCCTTCCGCGCGTTCGAGCCCTACCACCTTGCTTCTCCAACTGAGCACGAACAGGAAAGCTGACAGTACAGCAGCGAGCGTTCCTAGCGGTGCGTTCGTTCGCACCCGCCGATCCGTCATCAATGACGCCTTCTCATCTCGCTTCGAGCACGCGACGAACGATAGCAACGATTGCCTCTACTGAATCGAACTTGTCGTTCTCGTCAATATCGATTTCGACATCGTACTCGTCCTCGATCATAAAAGCGACATTGACGGCCGCGATCGAGTCCATATTGAGATCAGTCTTGAGCGAGCGCGCAGCGCGAATCTCTTCCTCAGAGGCCTTCAGCTCCGTGGCCAGCGCCCGCACGACCACGTCCGTCGGGTCAACCGACTCCTGCGTCTTCATCCGTCCATCCTCCGAAGGACCAAGGCCGCGTTGCGCGAACCAAAGCCGAAACTCGTCGACAGAGCCAACCGGATCTGACATTGCCGAGCCTGCCCCGAAATGTGAACGAGGTCACACTCCGGGTCGGCGTTGTCGAGATTCAACGTCGGCGGTGCGAATCCGCCCAACATGCCTGCGACGATCGCGGCTGCCTCCATCGCTCCCGCGGCACCAAGGCTGTGACCGAGTTGCGACTTGGAAGAGCTTACGGGAACTCGTCGAGCCGCATCCCCCAAAGCACGACGCAAGACGCGGGTCTCGAACGGATCGTTCTCACGAGTTCCCGTGCCGTGCGCGCTGACGTAGTCCAGTGCCTCAGCGCCGACACCCGCCGACCCAAGTGCTAGCTCTACGGCGCGAACGGCGTCGTCTCCGCTCTCCTTCTGATGAAAATGCGAAAACGCGTCGCAAGTCGCCCCGTATCCACCAACCTCGGCCAGGAACCGCGCACCACGCATCCGTGCGTGCTCCTCGCTTTCGAGAACGAGGATCGCGGCCCCTTCTCCGAGCACCAAGCCCTCGCGATCGAGGTCGAACGGCCGCGAGGCCGCCTCCGGGAACTCGTTGTAGTGCCTTGGCATCATGCCAAGGCGGTCGAAGGCAGCGAAGAGCGAGGGGGTGATCGGTGCCTCCGCTCCGCCCACGAGAAGCGCATCCGCCAGGCCCGCCTGGATGATCGTCCGCCCGAGGCCGATCGCGTCGGTCCCTGACGTGCAGGCACTCGACAGAGTTAGCACCGGGCCGCGGAGGCCGAATTGAATCGCGCACTCAGAAGCGATCACGCCGTTGTGCGCGAACGCCGGAGCCGACGGATGCATGCGCCGCGCTCCCCGCTCGAGGAAAATGGACTGCTGCTCGAAGGAGTAGGCGATCGGGCCAGAGGACGTCCCCACCAGCACACCGGTGCGGGTCTGGTCTGCTCCGGCGCGTAGCCCGGCGTCCTCGAGCGCGAGACGTCCCGCAGCAACCGCGAACTGCGCCACCCGAGGAAGCGCCCGCGCTTCCCGAAGATCCATGAAACGAAGTGGGTCGAAGTCGCGGACCTCCGCCGCTATCCGGCACTGGTGCGGCCCTGGGTCACACTGCGTCAGCGGTCCGATTCCCGAGACGCCGTTTCGCAGCGACTCCGTGAAGGCGACCATCCCAGTCCCAATCGGAGTCACGCAACCGACCCCGGTGATCACCACGCGCGACATCGAGTGTGCTCATACCATAGTCGCAATACGCCTGACCACACACACGACTGCCCGCTCCCACTGGGGCGATCGAGACCAACGACAACCGTCACGCGTACCCACCCAGCTGCCAGACACGGGCATGCCTTCTCGACAGCGGAATCGGGCGACGACCACCGCCGCGAGTTGCGAGCGAGCCGATCGCTAGCTCGACATTCTAACCCCCAAACCCTCGATGCGGCCGACCACCCGGCAGTCGTCGATCAGGTCAACATCGGCAATGAGGTAGGGCTCTGGCAACAGGCCGACCTCGACGACATCGGCTCGAAAGCTGAGTAGCTGGTGTCGCGCCAGGACCTGCGAGCGGAATCGGGCGAAGATCGAGCGGTTGACCAGAGGCTGGAACCTGGCACCTGTCACGGCCGTTTGCAGCCCGAGCGAGAGTGCGTGCAGTTGAAGCAGCTGCATTGCCCCCTCCAGCATACAAGGGCCAGGGAACACTGGATCGTCCTTGAAGTGAGCCCGGACGGCCCAATGCCGAGGATCGAGCCGCAGCTCGGCCGCACTGAACCCCAGCCCATACGCTCCCCCGGTGTGCTCAACGCGGGTGACGCGATCGATGAACTGGACGATCGGCGGCGGGATCCGCAGCGACGGATTACGCCCCCCGGTGGCGTGTATCGGGGACATCACCTCTGCGATTTGGCCCCGCGCTAGAGCGATCAGGTCCATGGTCTCCAGGGGGCGCCCCAGTGATGCCAATGGCGCCGCGAACGTTGGGCCACTCGCGTTGCGCAACGTTCGGTGATGTTCAGCGATGCCCGTGCTTTTCGCCAGCTCCTCATCACTGAAGAAGCCTATCGTGCAACGATCAGTCTTCAGAACTGGCCGGCCCGCAACCATCGCCAGGAACTCCGCCCGGAACAACGTCGAGCGACCGCGGCGAAACGACTGGACGATCTGAATATCATACTCGACGCGCTGTCCGGCTCTCGGCATCGAGCCGAGGTAGGTCAACCGCCCTTCTACCCACCGATAGGAACGCTCGCCGCGGTTCTCAAAGTCGACACCCAGCCAAGCCGCAAGAAACTGGATACCCTGGGGATCGAGCGACAGGGAACATGCCTGGCCGTCGACAGCGCTCCACCCGGGATCGGGGATATCGAACTCCGTGCGAATTCGCGCGCCCTTCAACTGCCCGTGCTCGCCTGAAAGATGCGTGACACGACTCACTGCCAAGAAGGGTGGGCCTGGGATTCGGATCCGCCGCGGCAGGTCATCGATCGGCGCGTAGTGGGGTCCCAGGACGTTCGCGACGCGGCCCTCGGCGAACTCCATGATGTCGGCTTCGTCGAAGAGTGACTCGCTCGCTTTCGGCATGGCGTATTCCTGTTTTGACGTGCCTCTTGGTAGCACCGTCTCTCGGACTGAACTCACCGGTATGTCGACTTCGGCGCACTGTCAACGTTCTTGTGATTGATGAGCGGTCGGCAGCGGCCGGGGCGCCCGACCACGCGTGTGCACCGGTATCCGTGTTCAAGGCGGGCAGACGTCGCCCGAGAGCAAGCCGGGGCGATGACAGACTCGCCCAAATGGATCGTGCGAGGCGAGGATCGCAGAGGCCGTCCGAACGCAGTACCAGATGCGCGACCACGTTCTTTCTTCAGCGTCTCTTGACCAGCCGAACAGCACGACGCTAGTGTGCCTCGGCGATCATCGGAGACGGCCATGGAAGCCTCGACTCAGCTTCGCACCTACGCGTCCTTCGTCTTAAGGCGCCGCTGGTGGGTACTCGCTTCAGTGCTCGCCGCAACCGTGCTCCTGGGCGTTGGGGTTACGAGAGTTTACGTCGAGGTCGACCCGGAGAAGCAGCTGCCGCAGGACCACCCCTACATCCAGGCATTCCACGAGATACACCGCCTCTTCGGAGACTGGAACCTGGTCGTCATTGGAGTACAGCCCAAGAATGGTGCGACGTTCACGCCCACCTTTCTCGGCAAGGTCAAGGAGATCACCGACCGACTAGCGGAAGTTCCCGGAGTCGTCATCCCGCTTCTTCACAGCATCGCGGCGCCGACGACGAAGTACGTGGCGGCAGGAGAGGACGGACTACTCGTCGAGCCCCTGATGGGCGAGGTGCCGACCACCCTCGCAGCAGCGCAGGAAGTTCGATCGAGGTTGTTCGACGATCCGTCCTATGTCGATACGTTGGTTTCCCACGACGGATCCGCTTTGGCCATCTACGCGACGTTCGAACTCACTCCCGAGCTACCGGGCTACGTCAACATTCACAGGGCGGTCCTCAACGTCCTGCAAGCGGCGGATGACGGGAGCCTCAGCTATTCTCTCTCCGGCCCCGTCGTCATCGCCTCGTCCCTAAGCATCTACGCAAGCCAAGTAGCTTACTTCTTCCCGATAGCCCTGCTCGTGATCGGCATCATCCACTACGATGCCTTTCGTACCTGGCAGGCAGTGGCTCTTCCCCTACTTACCGGCTTGCTCGCCGTGGTCTGGGCCCTCGGCCTCATGGGACACCTCGGCGTTCCACTTGACCCTCTCAATTCGACGACACCTGTTTTGATACTTGCCGTAGGTGCAGGGCACGCCGTACAAATTCTCAAGCGCTACTACGAGGAGTTCGGTCGCCTTGGCGACAGCGACGCTGCGATCGTCGAATCAACAGCTCGGATCGGCAGTGTGATGATCGCGGCTGGAACGATCGCGGCTCTGTCTTTCTTCTCACTTGCAACTCTGGGCACCGACTCGATGCGCACGTTCGGGATTTTTACCGGGTTCGGTATCATCTCGGCCCTGACAATCGAGATGACCATGATTCCGGCGTTGCGATCGGTCCTGTCACCTCCCAACAGACGAGAGTGGGACAACGAGAGAAGAGTTCATCCTTGGCTGGACCGAGCATTGCGACATGCGGCACGACAGCTCGCCTCACCCTCGTCAGCGCGGACTGTGCTGTTCGTATACTTGGGTATCGTCTTGGTCGCGACGCTTCTCTCGACGAGAATCGTCGTTGACACCAGCTTCAAGCGGAACTTCGGCCTGAATGACCCCGTGCGCATTCAGGATGAGATGCTCAACAGCCTCTTCGCCGGAACGAACTCTCTCATCTTCACGATCGAGGGTCCGGAGGACGGCACGATTGCCGAACCCGCCGCCTTGCGAGGTATCGACGCCTTCGAACGACGCCTCGAGGCACTGCCGGGAGTGGGCAAGGCTCTCTCAGTCGTTGACGTCCTCAAGCGATTACATCGAGCCTTGAAACCGGACGACGAACTCGGTGAGCTTCCGGACACCAAGAGTCTCGCCAGCCAGTATCTCTTTCTCTACACCCTATCCGGCGGTAACGATCTGGCCACCCGGGTTACCCCCGACAATCGGATCGCCAAGGTCGTGGTCATGCTGCACGAAGACAGCACCAGCTACGGTGAGCAGATCATCGCGCGCGCCCGTGAGATCGCAACCGAGCAGCTTCCACCCGGGTACAAGTTGCAGGTCGCCGGCAGTCTGGCCTCCAATGCGGCGCTCACGGAGACGATGGTCAGGGGAAAGATTTTGAACATTCTCCAGATTGGTACGATTACGATCGTCGTAGCCGCGATCATCCTGCGCAGTGTCCTTGGAGGACTTCTCGTGGCGGTCCCCCTGGCGATCGCAGTTTTGATCAACTTCGGCGTGATGGGTGCCCTGGACGTCCGGCTTGATATCGCAACGGCAGCCGTCACGGCGATGGCGGTCGGGATCGGGGCCGACTATGCGGTGTACTTTCTCTTCCGCATTCGCGAGGAGTACATCATCGATGGAGAATTCGAAGCTGCGCTCTCAAGATCTCTCACGACATCTGGGAAGGCGGTACTGTTCGTCTCCACTGCGGTGGCTCTGGGATACGCGGTTCTCTGTCTCTCCGGCTTTCGACTCTTCGTTCAACTCGGCGCACTCGTGGGTCTCGCGATGGTGACATCGAGCCTCGCCACCCTTATCGTCCTCCCCGCCTTGCTGACGCTGATCTCGAAAACCAGTTGGATGCATGCGGTTCTCGGTACACCTCGGCCGCCGGAGGTGTCGGAGACCGAGGCGCCGCAACGTTCCAGCGCCGGTCAGTAGGCGACGGGTCAATCGCGCCACGCAGCCAACGGCTGACCGGTTGACCATGCCTCTGCCAGCACGCCGCGTATCGAGTCTCGTCGTCACGGGGATCCCCGATGCACGGCTCACGCGGACGGTTCGAAACCGCCTGAAACGTCTTCAGCCTGGCGGTTACGTGCTGTTCAAACGAAACATCGAGAGCCAAGTCGATCTCGTTGGCTTGATCGAACACCTCCGAACCGTACTCAGCCCCCACGCACTCATCGCCGTCGACCAAGAAGGCGGCCGCGTCGCCCGCCTCCGCTCCCCTTTCACCGAATGGCCCCCCATGCGGACCTTCGGCGACGCCAACAGCCCCGCCCTCGCCCGCGCCGCCGGCCGCGCCATGGGCAGAGAACTCGCCGCAGCCGGTTTCAACTGCGATTTCGCCCCGGTCCTCGACGTCGACTCGAACCCCGCAAATCCAGTGATCGGCGACCGCTCGTTCAGCAGCCAACCACGGCGGGTGGCTGCAATGGCGCTCGCCTTTGCCCGCGGCCTTCAGGATTCCGGGATCGTGCCATGCGGGAAGCACTTCCCGGGGCACGGGGACACGGCACTCGACTCGCATCTGGCACTGCCCGAGGTCGCGCGGACGCTGCAAGAGTTGCGGCGGGTCGAGCTGGCTCCGTTCCGGCGTGCGATCAAGGCGAATCTACCGATGCTGATGACGGCGCACGTCCGCTATCCCGCGCTCGATCCCGATCACCCGGCCACGCTGTCGAAGGCCATCCTGCAGACGCTCCTGCGGCGCGAGCTGGGCTTCGAAGGCGCCGTGGTCAGCGACGACCTGTCGATGCACGCGCTCGACGGCTCGGGATCCCTCGGGGAAGTCGCCGTCGACGCATTCAACGCGGGATGCGACCTGCTGCTTGCGTGTCAATCGCTCGAGGCTGGAGAAGAGGCGGCGGCCGCTCTCGAAGCTGGGGTCCGGTCCGGACGAATCTCACAACGTCGGCTGCGAGAAGCACACGGGCGGGTCAGCAAGCTGCGACGGCTACTGGCGCAACGCACTCCCCCTACCGCGGCGCTCGAAGAGGTCCTGCGCTCTGGCGAGGGTGCGCGCGTCCTCGAACGGCTCGAGCAGCGGACGGCGCGACCCGCCGCTACTTCGACTGGCGGCGGCCGCGCTTCGCGAGAGCCTCGTCCTCGGCGCGACGCGACGCGTCGCCACCCCGCATGAGCCGAGCGAGCGACTTTCCGTACGGCGCCCGGGCCACGCCATGCTCGGTGATGATCGCGGTCACGAGCTGGTGGGGCGTCACGTCGAACGCAGGATTCGCGATCTTCACTCCGCGGGGAGTGAGCATCTTCCCGTTGACGTGCGAGACCTCCTCCGGCGAGCGCTCCTCGATGGGGATCTTGTCGCCGGTCCGGCACGCGAGGTCGATCGAGCTGGTTGGAGCGGCCACGTAAAAGGGAATCTTGTGGCGAGCCGCCAGGACGGCCACGGAATACGTCCCGATCTTGTTCGCCACGTCGCCGTTCGCCGCGGTCCGGTCGGTGCCGACGATCACGGCATCGATCTTTCCTTTCTGCATGAAGTAGCCGGCCATGCTGTCGGTGATCACGGTCACGGGGATGCGCTCGCGACGCATCTCCCAGGCCGTCAGCCGCGCCCCTTGCAGAATGGGCCGGGTCTCGTCGGCGAAGACGGCGATCTTCTTGCCGGCATCACGTGCCGCGACGATCACGCCGAGAGCGGTGCCGATACCGGCGGTGGCGAGGCCGCCGGCATTGCAGTGCGTGAGCACCGTACAGCGTCGCGGCAGCAGTGCAGCGCCATGGACCGACAGACGGCGGTTCGCCGCGAGGTCCTCCTCGTAAACGGCGAGCGCTTCGCGCTCGAGCAGCGTTCGTAGCGTATCGACCGGCCGCTGCGCGTTCTCCCGTACCACGCGCCGCATGCGCTCGATCGCCCAGAAGAGGTTCACCGCCGTCGGCCGCGCTGCCGCGAAGGCACGGCAAAGCTTCTCGAAGTCGCGCGCGAAGCGATCCGGCGCGAGGGTGCTGGCGCCCAGCGCGAGTCCCATCGCGGCCGCCACGCCGATCGCCGGTGCCCCCCTGACGACCAGATCCTTGATTGCCTGGATCACATCGCTGGCATCACGATAAAGTCGATAGACCTCGCGACTGGGCAGCAGGCGCTGATCCAACATGACCACGCGGCCACGCTTCCACTCGACGGTCCGTACCTTCGTCACGCCGAGACACTAGCCGCCACCCGCGCTTCGGACAAGAACCTTCGCCAGCATCTCCGCGTCCGGAGGCTGGGCGATCGCTCCTCGCCGGCCTGCGCCTGCTCGTCGCACACAAAGTACATCGGGGCAGCCGCCGCCGGTACGACGCCGGGCGTCTTGACTTGGAGATCGCCTGGTGCGAATCGCGCCTTGCGCGAAAGGAGACCTGGATGGCCGACGCAGAGCAAAGCTTCACGACCGATGTGGACGCAAGCATCGAGGGTTGCTGGGCCGTCTTGCTCGACTTCGAGCGCTACCCCTCGTGGAGCGCTCCGACGACGGCATGCAAGGTCGCCGAGCGAGACTCCGAGGGTCGCGCGCGACTCGTCGAGATGACGCTCGACATGAAGATCCGGAGCGTTCGCTACGTGCTGGAGTATGCCTACCAGCCACCGGACAAGGCCAGCTGGCACCTGGTCGAAGGCGATCTCTCGGGAATCGTCGGCGGCTACGAGTTCGAGGCAATCGATGCGAACCATACCCGTGCGACGTGCCGGCAAGCAGTCGAGCTCGGGTTCTGGGTACCGGGACCATTGCGTCGCCTGATCGAGCGCCAGGCCCTGCGCGACTCCGTGCTCGAGTTCAAGAGCGAAGCGGAACGCCGCGCGAAAGCCCAGGGCTGAACTGCCTTCGTACGACTCGCGAATGGCGGCCCCGCGGATCACAAGCACACCCGCTCCACGACACCGCACGGCGCGCTTCGAGCACGTCGTACGACCGCGGAGCCGCCACCGTCCACGAGCGCGCTAGCGCGTGCTCGCCGCCGAAGCCGTTCGACCGGCCTTGCCGTCCGTCGAGACGGCAGCCGCCGGCTCAGCCTGGGCCTTGGGTCGCGGGGCGGCGCCGGGTCCCGTGGACACCGTCACCAGATCCTTCAGCTGAGCGTACAGCTTCTCGCCGATCCCCTTCACCTCGATCAGCTCGTCCGCGCTCTTGAACGGCGCCACCTCGCGATGCGCGAGGATGGCCTGCGCCTTGGACGGCCCGACTCCGGGCAAAGACTCGAGCTCGGCCGCCGACGCGGCGTTCAGGTCGATGCGCGCCGGCTCCTCGCCACGCGCGACCTGCGCGCCCATGGCCGTCAAGAACAGCAGGGCGGCGACCACCGCCCACGCCGCCGCCCCGAACCCGCTGGATGCAGTCCTACATACCTTCGATCGCTCCATGCTCCACCACCTTGCGCAGGATCACTGCCCGCGCTTGTATGCGGCGCTTGAACGCCGCGGCCCTACAGGGCACCGCCGGGGGATGCGGCACGACGAGGTACCCCTTGCGTAGGCGGTCGCTGGAGCGCGGTCAAGGTCATAGCTTGACGGGCGTGACATAGAAACCTCTCACCATGCACGAGACGACAATCGACGCCGGACTCGAGATCGAGATCCCCGTAGCGGCCGTCCGCATCCGCGGCGTGCTCTACGCACACACCGCCGAGCGGGCGCCTGCGCTCGTCCTCCTTCCTGACGTGCACGGGATCTCTGCACTGTACCGAGAGCTCGCGGCCAGGCTCGCGACGAGTGGATTCCACACCTTGCTGCTCGACATCTACAGCCGCGAAGGTGCGCCGCAGCTTTCGGACACGCCTGCCGTCCAGAAGTGGATCGAGGAACTGCCCGACGCGCGAGTGCTGGGCGACGTCGAAGCGGCGATACGCTACCTCGAGGAACGACCCGAAGTTCTAGCGGGCGCGATCGGCATCGTCGGCTTCTGTCTCGGTGGCCAGTACGCCGTGATGTCGGCGTGCCGCCCTACGGGTCTCGCGGCCTGCGTCGCCTTCTATGGAATGCTGCGGCACGGACGTCGCACCGAGCGCAAGCTTCCCCCGCCCCTCGAGACCGCGGACGAGCTTCGCTGCCCCCTGCTCGGCCTGTTCGGCGCCGACGACCCACTGATTCCGGCTGCGGACGTGAGCGAGCTGCGTTCGCGATTGACCCGCAGCGGCAAGTCGTTCGAGCTGCACGTCTTCCAGGGCGCCGGACACGCCTTCATGAACGACCGGCGGCCGGCGGCCTACCGGGCACAGGCAGCAGCCGAAGCCTTCGACCTCGCGACCGACTTCCTGCGCCGCTCGCTCTCCAGGTGACACGGCGCGATCGCCGCGCCACCCGGAGACGAGAGCCGATTCACGGGCAGGAACTAGCTGGCCTGCCCGGAGTAGATCTTCATCACCGTGTCGAGGAACTTGAGTGCGTCCGCGCGCGGGCGCTGGAACGAGTTCCGACCGATGATGGAGCCGAACCCACCGCCGTCGCGGATACCCCGCACCTCGTCGAAGACCTTGTCGTCGGAGCCCTTCGCTCCACCCGAGAAGATGACGACGCGACGCCCGTTGAAGGTCGACTGAACGACGTGACGGATGCGATCGCCCAGGGTCGTGATCGGAATCTGCTGCGCCTCGTAGACCTTCTTCGCTTCCTTCTGCTCGAGCAACGCGGTCGGCGGCTTCACCTTGACGACGTGCGCCCCGAGCTGGGCCGCGATCTGCGCCGCGTACGCGACCACGTCGATCGCGGTCTCGCCGTCCTTCGAGATGCCCGAGCCACGCGGATAGGACCAGACGACGACCGCGAGACCGACCGACTTCGCCTCCTCGGCGAGCTCGCGGAGATTCTCGTACATCTCGTTGCGCAGCGCCGAGCCGGGATAGATCGTGTAGCCGATCGCGGCACAGCCGAGCCGAAGCGCATCACCGACCGAGCCCGTCACGGCGGAGCACGGATCGGGTGTGTCGTACAGGGTGTCGCTGTTGTTCAGCTTCAAGATCAGCGGGATCTCACCGGCAAAGTCGGCCGCGCCGGCTTCGAGGAAGCCCAGCGGTGCCGCATACGCGTTGCAGCCCGACTCGATCGCCAGCTTGAAATGGTACTGCGGGTCATAACCTGCGGGATTCGGGGCAAAGCTGCGCGCCGGCCCATGCTCGAAGCCCTGGTCGACCGGGAGGATCACCATCTTTCCGGAGCCGCCGAGCACCCCGTGGTTCAGCATCCGGGCCAGGTTGCTCAGTGTCCCCGGGTTGCTGCCGGCGTACCAGCTCAGAATCTCACGAACGCGTTCCGTCATCGGGCCTACTCCTCGCTACCTCGGTACGAATCCCGCGATGGGCCGATTGGCCCTCGGTGCGGTACGGGTGTGTAACCGTTGTGCCCGATTTGCACGGGCGCTTGCAACTCCCTCCCGCGATGGGACTATTCCGCGAAGGTGGCCGATTGCCCGCGCGTCTCTGCGACGCTCACCTCGAGCCTGCGCCACGGACGCGCCCCCTCAGCAAGCAGCTCGGCCCGAACCTGGCTCGCCACGTAGCGTGCCAGCTCCTCCGCCGACGTATGGACGATCGGCAACAGGATCACGTCCGAGCGGGGGAAGACGAAGCGCGAGCCGTCCTCGTACACGGCCTCCACCGAATCGCCTTCTTCCGTGATCCGCAGGCAGTCGCTCTGCGCCGGCAGGATCGTGTACTCGTCGAGCGCCTCGCAGACGCGCTTGGTCGCTTGCTTGACCAGGCCGAAGTCGAGCACGTACCCGTCCGCGCCGAGGTCGCCCTCGATCCGCACCGTCACCTGATAGTTGTGCCCGTGCAGGCGTTCGCGGAACCCCGGATAGGCGATGAAATGTGCCGCGTTGAACTTGAGGTTCTCCTTCGCGACGAAGACTTCGAAGCTCCCAGATGCCATCTTCGAGCTCACTCCTCTCCCAGAATCGCTCGCAGCGCCCCGGCTGCGTCACCCAGATCGTCGAGCAGCACGTCCGGTGCGCACGCTTCGAGCTCGGCGCGGGAGTACTGCCCCGTCGACACCAGAACGCAGCGCATGCCGTGCGCCCGGGCTGCGTGCAGATCGTGCGGTGTATCGCCGATCATGACGGCGCGTCCAGCCTCGAATACGATCTGCTCGTCGCGCGCCATCCTGCGCAGCGCGTACCCTGGCAGCACCGCGCGCGAGGGTGAGTCGCTACCGTAGCCGCCGCCGCGAAAATACCCGTCGAGGCCGACCGCGCCGAGCTTGATGCGTGCGGTCGCTCGCATGTTTCCGGTCACGATGCCGAGGCGCGTGTCGGAGCGCGCGGCGAGCACATCGAGCAAATCCCCGACTCCCGGCAGCGCCCACACCGCCACGCGTCCGCTCGCAACCGCTTCGGCCAGGGAACGTGCGAGCGTCATCTCGAAGGCGGCGATCAGTCGCGGCGTGACTGCACCGACCGGCGCCACGCATCCATCGAGCAACCGGGCCAGGATGTCGGGGTCGGTCATGCCGTCTGGACGGATGGAGCCGAGGTCACCGCGTACGCCGAACACCTCCTCCATCGCCGCGTCGAACACCGCCGCCGAGCCCCGTGAGCGCACCAGCGTTCCGTCGATGTCGAACAGGATCGCGCGCGGCGCCTGCCCGGATGCGCTGCTCAAGCTGCCGTCCGCGGCGTGTCCTCCGCCTGAATTCGCCCTTCGAATCCGGCGAGGACGGCGAGCAGCTCGTCGCTCGAGCGTGTATGCGTCACACGCTCGCGTAGCAGCGCGCTTCCGGGAAACCCCTTCATGGTGCGACACGCCATGCCGCGCAGCCGGGCCGACGTGACCCTCTCCGGATACTGCTCGTCGAGGAGCGTACGGTAGCGGCGCAGCGCCGCGAGCCGGGGGTCGAGCTGCGGGACCGGGGCGCTCCGTCCGGCCAGATCGGCGGTGATCTCGGCGAACAACCAGGGGTTTTCCATCGCGCCCCGCCCGATCGCCAGGCCATCGACGCCGCTCTTGGCGAAGCGCTCGCGTGCCCCGGCGACGTCGACCACATCACCGCTGCCGACGACGGGGATATCGACCGCACGCTTGACGGCGGCGATCAGCTCCCAGTCCGCGCTCCCGGTGTACAGCTGCACGCGCGTCCGGCCGTGCACGGTGACCATCGCCACGCCCGCGGCCTCGGCCATCTGCGCGACCTCCACGCAGTTGATCGATTCCGCGTCCCACCCGGTACGGAACTTGATCGTCAGCGGCACCGACAGCTCACGGCGAACCTCGCGCAGCATGCGCTCGAGGTGGTGCACGCGGCGCAGCAGCTCGGCGCCGCCACCGCGCTTCACCACCTTCGGTACGGGGCAGCCGCAATTCACGTCGACGGCATCGACCCCGGTCTGCTGCACGATGGCCGCCGCCTCGACCATGCGGTCGATGTCGCCGCCGAAGATCTGGATCGCGATCGGGTGCTCGTCGGGATGGTAGCGCAGCATACGGTGGCTGCGCAGATCGTTGCGCGTCAGCCCCTCGATCGAGATGAACTCGCTGACGACGAGACCGACCGCGCCAGGGCTGCACTCCCGCACCAGGCGCCGGAACGCCATGTCGGTCACACCCGACATCGGCGCGAGGACCAGCGGCGTCGAGGTGCTCACCCCACCGAAGGTCAGAGAATTCCGGAAAGACACTCCGCGAGGATAACGGTCCTCTCCGGACGCTCCAAGCCGTCCCGCATCGACCCCGCAGCCCTAAACGGGATCCTGGAGTCGCCGCGAACGGGAGAGCTTCTCGGCGAACTCGCCGCGCTCGGCCGAGCGCTCGTAGTAACGCCGCAGGGTGTCGCGCTCGCCGGTGAACTCGTAGCGTGGCACCGCATAACCACACGAGGTCTGGACCTTGTCGACCTCGATGACGATGAGCTGGCGGGTCTGCGCACCGATCCGCCCTGCGGGCAGCCGCGCGACCAGGTCCTGGTAGCCCGCTGCTTCGGGCAGGAGGACCCTCCCGTTCCCGTACACCCGCAAGATCTGCGCCTGGCTCTCGAAGCCCGCGAACATGAGCGTGAGGCGTCCGCCGCGTGCGACGTGCGAGGCGGTCTGGTTGCCACTGCCGGGCATGTCGACGAAGACGATCTCGTTCGGACTCAAGATCTCGAGCGAGTCGTAGCCTTTGGGCGAGAGGTTGGGGTATCCATCGCCATCCGCAGGTGCCGTGGCGACGAAGAAGACGTGCTGCCGGCGGATGAACTCGACATGATCCGGTGCGAGCGTTCTGTACCAGTCGGCCATCGCGGGATCCTCCTCGATGACGCTAGCGGGACGGCCTCGCACGGGCAACGACCATTGGAGGCACGATCGTGGGAGAGATCGACGGCAAGATCGCATTCGTCACCGGTGCAGGCTCGGGGCTCGGACGAGAGATCGCCCTGTCGCTCGCCCGTGCAGGGGCGCGTGTCGCCATCAACGATCTGCACCCCGAGGCTGCGGAGCGCACGCATGCCGAGCTCGAGAAGCTCGATGCGACAGTGCGCTGTGGACCGCAGGTGGGGGATGTCTCCGACTCGGCGCAGGTGCGCTCGTTCATCGCCGCCGTCGCGCACGCGACGGGCGAACGGCTCGACATCCTGGTCAACAACGCGGGCTATGCCGACACCGAACCCGAGACGGTGTCGCGCCTGATGCAGCAGCTCTCCGAGCTGACCACCAGCGGCCGGATCGCGACCGCGCTCGAGGCGACCAGCCGGATGTCCGACGAGCGCTGGGCGCGCATGATCGCGGTGCACCTGAACGGCACGTTCTTCTGCACGCGTGAGGCGCTGCGCTTGATGCAGTTCCATCGCAGCGGCCGCATCATCAACATGGCGAGCATCGCGGGCATCACCGGCATCGGCAGCGTGCCCCACTACTCCGCGGCGAAGGGCGCGATCATCGCGTTCACCAAGGCCGTCGCGCGCGACGTCGCGCCGTACGACATCCTCGTCAACGCCATCGCACCCGGCTACATCGACACACCGATCCTCGACGTGCTCGGCGAGCAACGCGCCACGCAGACCGCGCTGCTCGCCTCGCAGACGATGCTCGGCCGGCTCGGCGAGCCGCGCGAGATCGCGGCGACGGCGCTGTTCCTCGCCGGGCCCGGAGCGAGCTACTTCACCGGCCAGGTGCTGTCACCCAACGGCGGCATGGTCATCTGACGCGCGCGCGGCGGCATGCGCCCGCAGCCTTGGCGCAACGGCGCTCGCTGGCTACGTTCGCCACATGCCGGAGTACAGCGAAAGGTTCTTCCGCAGCGGCACGCTGCGCATCCACTTCCGCGACTGTGGCGACGCCGCGAATCCACCGCTGGTGATCGTGCACGGCTTGCGCGACCACTCGCATTCGTTCGATCAGCTCGCACGCGGACTGCTCGACCGCTTCCACGTGCTGGCGCTCGACCTGCGCGGCCTCACCGAGACGCAGGCGCGCGAGCTGGCGCTGCTCGGCACCCGGGCGCGCGAGGACGGCAAGCTCGAGTGGAGGTTCGACTCGATACAGAGGAGTGACCGGGGCGGGATACGGCACGCGCCACGCGCGCGTCGTATCCCGCCGGCGTGATCAGTTCATGCTGGCCTGGACGTCGGCGTCGATTCCCGTGCCGAAGCGGTCGCCGTACATGATCCCGACCGCACGGTACTTCGCCTCGGTGCGCTCGGTGATCAAGCCGAGGCGCGCCAGATTGGGCACCACGGTGTGCATGAAGAGGTCGCTGTTGAGCTTGGCCCAGTCGGGCAGGCCGAGACCGATCTGGACGACGCTCTGCGGGTCGAGGCCGTACTTGGGCGCCAGGTCGTTCAGCATGTCGAGCTGCTGGTTCGCGTTCAGGGTCTCGAGGATGCTGAACGCGAAGTCCTCCATCTCGATCATCTCCTCGGGGCTCGCTTCCTTGACCGTCTTGCGCATGGTCAAGATCCCGAACGCCGCATGGCGCGCCTCGTCCTGCTTGACGCGGCGGATCATGTCGGAGAGCAGCGGGTTGCGCGAGCCCTTCTGGATCATGTCGAAGATGCCGACCGCCATGCCCTCGAACAGGGTCTGCATGCCGAGCGTCTTGGTCTTCCAGGTCGGCGCCTCGAGCAGCTTGTCGAGCAGGACCTTCAAGGTCGCGCCGATCGGGTGGATCACGCCGACCTTGCGCTGCAGGAATTTCGCCAGAACCTCGACGTGGCGCGCCTCGTCCGCGACCTGGGATGCCGCGTAGAACTTCGCGTCCATGGTCGGGCAGGCGTTGGTGAGCTGCCCGCAGAGCTGAAGAGCCGCTTGCTCGCCGTGCAGGAGCTGCGAGATCGTGTAGGCGAACTCGTCGACGGCGGCGCGCTTGCAGGTCTCCTCGTCCACGCCCATGAACGTGAGAACGGTGGGCAGGACCAGGATGTTCTCGCGCGGCAGGAACCACTCGTCGAGCGGGAACGGCGCGCTCCAGTCGATGTCCTCCTCGGCGTTCCACTGGCCGCGCTTGCCGCGCTCGTAGAGCGCGCGCAGCTCCTCGACCTCGCTGCCGTAGTTCCAGGTCCAGTGCAGGTCGATCGGAACGTCGATGTCGAGCTGCGAGCGCAGGGCAGCAACGCGGGCCTCGTCCACTTCCACGACCTCGAAATCACCGATCTTTCTCCGATACTCTGCGAGGATCTTGTCCATTACGCTGCTCCTTGGCTTGATGAAGGCCCGCTATCGGCTCCGCTCGTCATGCGACCGGGCGGACGATGAGACCGAACCGAACGAAGTCTCTCAGCTCGTGCTTGCGACGCTGCACCTCGGCCGGATCGAAGACGTCCTTGCCGAGGATCTCCCGACCGAAGTCGCCCGAGGCGAACGGGAATACCGTCTGTCCGACCAGCGTCAAGAGCAGGTGCGGGACGTTGGCGGCACGGAATGCCCCGCTTGCCATGCCCTCGCGCAGGAGCACGGAGGCGCTGCTCATGATGCTCTCGATCGCGCGCTGGGTCTCGATCTCCTCCGGCATCTCGCCCGCCAGATCGTCGTCCTCGAAGAGCGAGCGCAGCAGGACGCGGGCATAGGTCGGATTGTCGGCGAGGAGATCGATCAGGTCGTCGAGCCAGCGCTCCAGGCGGTCGGCAGGAGTTCCCCCGGCGGCGAGCGTGCGCACCAGGCGCTCCTCGATGCGACGCAGGATGCGGCCGCAGACGGCGGCGTAAAGCTGCGGCTTGTTCTTGAAGTGGTGGAACAGCGACGACTTGCCAAGCCCGACCACCTCCGCGACCTCGCGCAGTCCAACGCCGGCATAGCCGCGCTTGGCGAACAGCCCCTCGGCCGCGTCGAGGATGCGATCGCGGGAACTGATCTCGGGGCTCAGGCTGGGAAGGGACATCGCTGCTTCGAATCTCTTTGACCGACCGATCGGTCGAATCGACTATTCCGACCGGTCGGGCGTTTGTCAAGTCGTTCGGCTCTTCGGCGCCGCTCCATGAGACGTTGGTGCGCCCTTCGAGCTTCGTGCTAGGTGCGAGATTCCTCGATCGGACGTTCGATCAGCACCCACACAGGAGGCGGGAGCGATGAAGCTCGAGAACAACGTGACCATCATCACCGGTGCCGGCCAGGGCATCGGCGAGGCCTATGCGCACCGGTTTATCCAGGAGGGCGCCCGGGTGGCGGTCGCCGACATCAACCGGGAGAAGGGCGAGGCCGTGACCGCGGCTCTGCGGGCCAAGGGCGGCGACGCGATCTTCGTACCGGTCGACGTCTCGAGCGAAGACGACACCAAGAAGATGGCGCAGACCGTGGTCGACAAGTGGGGCCGGATCGACACCCTGATCGCCAACGCCGCGATCTTCTACGACATCGACAACTCGAACCACTCGTACGCCTACCTGCGCAAGATCTTCGACGTGAACTTCTTCGGCGTCTGGCTGTCGGCCCGCGCCGTTTATCCGTTCATGAAGAAGCAGGGCAAGGGCTCGATCATCACGCAGAGCTCGGGTGCCGCCTACATGCACCCCTTCGTGATGCACGACGACGAGTTGCCGAGCTTCCACTACAGCATCACCAAGGCATCGATCAGCGCGCTCACGCACTTCATCGCCGGCGCAGGCGGCGTGGCAGGCGTGCGCTGCAACTCGATCTCTCCGGGTCCGACGATGACCGAAGCTACCAAGAAGACGGTACCCGAGGAGATCATGCAGTACATCGTCAACGTGATGATGGCGCTCAAGCGGCCGCTCGAGCCCGAGGACCTGACCGGCACCGCCGTCTTCCTCGCCTCCGACGACAGCGCCATGATCACCGGCCAGGTCTTCTGCGTCGACGGCGGCATGATCATGCTCGGCTGACGCCACCACGAGCCGGGCTGCTGACCCCGCCCGGCTCAAACGCAACCACCGGCACCGCCTCGCGCACGCGAGCCGCAGGCGAGCGCCGAGCGACAGCGAGCGAGGGGGCGGCGCCCCCTCGCTTCGATCAGTTCGCGCGCAGCAGGAAGCTCGAGTCGTTGAAGCCGAACTCGATCATCTGCTGATGAATGTGCTTGACCGTCAGCCCGCCGATCCGATCGCCTTCGCGCACCTGGGTCATACCGCCGCCGTCGACGCTCACGAAGGCGAACCGGCGCTCCGGCTGCGCGGACCATTGCAGGATGTTGATCGAGACCTGCGGGGCCCCGCCAGGCGCACGGCGCAGAACGGGCGGCGCGGCCGGCGGCGGCGCAGTCTGCGGCGGCAGCGCAGCTACCGTCGTAGGCGCTTGCTCCTCCGCTGCGGGCGCCTTGACCTCGTCCGGCATGGCGATGTCGGGATCGCGGATCTCGCCCTCGGCCTGCTCTTCGTGCGTGTTGCCGATCGACACGCCGACCGCTGCCGCGCGCGGCAACGGTGCGCCGGCGGGCGCCGGAGCTGCGGCGATCGCTTCCGGTCCGGGCTCCGCGGGCACGCCGTCGACCGGTGCCGGCGCAGTCTCGCGTAGAGTCGGGCTGTCCGCGCCGGAGGTGACGTCCGGATCGCGCGGCGGCGGGACGACGATCGCCACCGGGGGCTGGTCGGACCGGGCAGCGCCCTTCGCCACCAGTTCCCGGCGCTGCTTGAGCATGCGCTCGCGCAGCTCCTGCAGCCGGGCCGAGCGATCTTCGTTGCCGGCGCGCGCCTTCGTCGGCCGCTCGGGGGCACCGAACACGTGCAACTGCCCGTACGGCGTCGGCACCGGCTCGTCGTCGGCAGCGGCCACGCGCGCCGGCGCGGGCCGCGCAGCTGGCTCTGCCACGACGACCGGCTTTTTTCTGGTCTCGTCGACTGCCGATAGCCCCGCGGCCGCGGCAGACGCGATCTCGGTGCGCTCTGCCAGCGCCACCTCCGGTGGGGCGGCCGGAGCCGCCCGCTGCGGATCGGGCCGGCCGAAGAGATCGCTCACGCGATTGCCGAGCGCGAGCCCACCCACGAACGCAACTGCCAGGACTCCGAGCACCGCGGCCAGCCAGCCGAACAGACGGCGCGGTCCCCGTCGTCGGGGCGCCGGCGGCTCGCCGGCCGCGGGCACCTCCTCGAGGCGCACCTCGCGTCCGCTCCCCGTTTCCTCCTGCGCCTTGCGCAGCGCGTCAAGGATCGTACTCAATTCGGCCCTCCCGGCAGCGCGCTGAACCTGTCCCCGCTCCCCTCAACCCTCTCCGGCACAGCGCCGAGGTGCGGCAGCCGATCACCCGACACGCTCTGGTAGAGCGCGATCATCGTCATCGGGCCGACCTTACCATCGGCCACGAGCCTCTTGCTGCGCTGGAAGCGTAGCACGGCTTCCTCGGTAGCGGGCGCGAAAACCGATGTCGCTGCTCCGCCGTACACGTCAGCCGCTTTCAACAGCTCGTGGAGACGACCGACTGCGGGACTCGAGGTACCGATCGACAACATCGACCCCAGGCGGTCGAGATCCTGCCAGAACAGGTGCGCCTTGCCGAACCATGCCTCACCGAGCACCTCGGGCGAGATCTCGATCGGCGTCCGTCCGACGGACACCGTCGCCAGTTCCTCGCCCAACCGCTCGACAGTGACGAAGCGTGCCGGCGAGCCGTCGTCCGGCACGAGCTCGAGAATGGCGGGCAGGTCGAGGAGACGGAGCACCGACAGGTTGCCCTGCAACGCCAGATACTCGAGGCCACGCGAGTGCGCGATGCGTGGCAGGTCGAGCGTCGAGCTCGAGGCCTCCGCGGGCGCGAGCGCGGCGAGTTCCCAGCTCCGCAGCAACGCCTCGGTCGCCTCGTAGGCGCTGTTGCCGGGCGTGATCTGCCGGATCGCGTCCGCGAGCGTCGCGCGCTCGACCACGAGGTCCTCCTCGCGAACGACCGCGGCCACCGGCGCGGGCGCTTCGACGGCCTCCGCTGCGGGGACACTGGCGACCTCCACCAGAGCGTCCTCGGGCACAGGACGTTGCGCGTCCACTGCGCGGCGCTCCTCCGCCGGCGCCGCAGCGGGTGGCGGCGCGGTGGTGTCCGCCAGCTGCACCGGCGCACGCTGTCCCGTCAGGCGCGCGCCGTAGCGCTGCCAGGCAATCACGCCGCCGGTCGCGACCACCGCGAGCACGGCAACGGCGGAGACCGCCCTGAGCAACAGCCCGCGGAAGCGATCGGGGCGCGCACGGCGCGGCTCCTGCAGCTCCTTGATCGCGCGCCGCACCGTTCCGCGCGTGACCCGGGTGCGATCGCCCGCGAATGCGACCAGCAACGAGCGATGGCAGATGATGTTGATCAGGCGCGGCACGCCGCGCGAGAACGCGTACACCTGGCCAATCGCGCCGCGGGTGAAGAGCGTGCGCGGCCGACCGCCGGCGGCGGTGGTCACGCGGTGCGCGACGTACCTGCCGGTATCCGCCCGATCGAGCCGGCCGAGATGCCAGCGCACCGTGATGCGCTGGTTCAGCTGCTCGAGGTCGGAGCGTGCGAGCAGGTCGCGCAGCTCGGGTTGCCCGACCAGCACGATCTGGAGCAGCTTGGCGGTCTCGGTCTCGAAATTAGAGAGCATCCGCAGCTGCTCGAGCGTCCCGCCGTCGAGCGCCTGCGCTTCGTCGATCACCACCACCACGCGGCGGCCACGGCGCTTCTGGTCGAGCAGGAAGTGGTTCAGAGCCGCGAGCATCTCCCGCCGCGTGCCGGTCGAGGGGATGCCGAGCTCGTGATTGATCTCCTGCATCAGCTCGAGCCCGGTCAGTACCGGGTTCAAGATGTACGCGTACTGCGTGGAATCGTCGGCGCGGCTCAGCAGCGAGCGCAGGAGCGTGGTCTTGCCGGCCCCGATCTCGCCCGTGATCGCGACGAATCCAGCTCCTTCGTGGATGCCGTAGACGAGGTGCCCCAGCGCCTCCCGATGCTTCGCCGAGAGAAAGAGGTAGCGCGGGTCGGGAGTGAGCCTGAACGGCGGTTCGTCAATCCCAAAGAATTTTTCGTACATCGCAGCGCCACGAGCCCGACGGAGACCAGCGTTGGACGCTCTCCTGGGCCCGGTTGTTCACTGCGCGGGGCGCCTCTTCAATGCCCCGCGTCCTCCGGGAACGGCTCGGCGTACTCGATCAGGACACCGTGCTGCGCCTTTGGGTGGAGGAAGCAGATCATCCCCGCCAGGCCGCGGCGCGGCTGGTTGTCGATGACCGGAATCCCCTTGGCCTTGGTGGCCTCGAGCTCGGCGCCGACGTCGTCGGTCGCGAAGCAGACGTGGTGCAAGCCCTCGCCGCGCCGCTCGAGGAACTTCGCCACCCCGCCCTGTGGGTCGATCGGCTCGAGCAGCTCGATCTCGCTTTCCCCCGCCTGCAGCAGCGCCGCTCGCACACCCTGATCGGGCACCGTCGCCTCCGTGATCAGCGGCAGCCCGAGCGTGTCGCGATAGAAGCGGTAGCCCTCCTCGAGTGAGCGCACGACGATGCCGACGTGATGGATGCGGCGCAGCATGATCCCCTTTAAGTGGTGCGGCACCCGGAATGTCAACCGATCTTCGCCCCGGCACGACCGCGTTGCGGGAGCTGCTGGCCCGTGCGAAAAGCGATCTCGAGGTCGCGGCTGGCCGTGGCGTTCCGGCTCGGCGGCAAAAATGATGGCGAGCGAGTGGTGGCGCCGGCTGCCGGCGGGGCAGCGACACGAGTACGAGCGCAGCGACGCGATCTCGCAGGTGCGGCTTCCGGCCAGTCAGGCGCTCGCCAGCGCCGTGGTCGAACTCGACGACGCGCTGCGCGCCGACGACCTCGACGCGACGGACAAGGCGTCGCAGCTCCTGGTCAGCCGGATCTGCGCCGGCTTGAGCGTGCCCCCCGCGCGCGTCCGCGTCGCGGGCATGCGCCCGCACGACCAGCGCGGCGAGTTGCACGGGCTGTACTCTCCCTCGGGCGGTGCCGGCCGCGATCGGATCACCGTCTGGATGCGCACGGCCAAACGCCGCGACGTGGTGCGCACGCGCACCTTCCTGCGGACGTTACTGCACGAGGTCTGCCATCACCTCGACTTCGCCTTGTTCTCGCTGCCCAACTCGTTCCACAGCAAGGGCTTCTACCAGCGAGAATCGAGCCTGCTCCGGGTGGTCGTGCGCGGCACGCCGCTCGCACGGCCGGCGCGTGAGGAAGCCGGCGCGAATCGCGCTCGGCGCGTCGCCGACCGGGACGATCCCGGGAGCGGCGCACGGACCGGGCAGGACGGCATCGAGCTGCTGCGTGCCGCCGCGGCGGCGATCGCCGCGCGCCAGAAGCCCGGCTCCTGACGAGCTGACCCGCCTGACCACGATGCTCGTCAGACCTCGTCGACCAACGTCACCTGCTCCAGGAGGGGGTCGGGCAGATCGCTCAGAAAGCGCGATGCACGCGCCACCACCGGGCCGACCGCGCGCTCGTGGATCAGAGTCGGATAGCTGAGGATCAGGTTCTCACGCGCCCGGGTGCAGGCGACGTAGAGCAGACGGCGCTCCTCCTCGATCTCGTCGTCGTCGATCGAGTACGCGGAGGGAAAGCGGCCGTCGGCGACCGAGATCACGAACACCGAGTGCCACTCGAGACCCTTCGCCGAGTGCACCGTCGAGAGCGTCAGCAGCTCGCCCTCCTCGACGTCCACCGCCATGACGTCACCGACCGAGTCGCTCGGCGGCTCGAGCGCCAGGTCGGCGAGCATCGGCGCCAGAGCCTGATAGCGCTCGGCGAGGGTCACGAACTGCTCGAGGTCGCGCAGCCGCTTGGGAGCGTCGTCACGATGGACGCGCTCCAGGACGGGCCGATAGTAGTCGACCACTTGCTGGACGAGTGCGACCGGCGACCTGCGTGGATCTAGCGTGGCCAGGAACGCGCCCATCTGGCGGAGCAGACCGAGTGCGCGGCCGCGCGAGCGGTGCACCCCCGGAAAGTCCGCGAGCGCAGCACCACCCCTCTCCTGCCCCGCCAACCATTCGACGACGTCCCCGGCGAGCTTCGGCCCGACGCCTTCCAGGAGCAGGAGGATCCGGTGCCACGACACCGCGTCGCGCGGATTCTCCACCACGCGCAGGTGGGCGACCACGTCCTTGACGTGCGCGGTCTCGACGAAGCGGAAGCCGCCCCGCTTGATGAAGGGCACTCCCGACCGTGCCAGCTCGAGCTCGAGATCGAACGAGTGGAAGGACGAGCGGAACAGCACCGCGATCTCGGAGAGCGGAACACCCTCCTCGTGCAGCTCGAGGATCCGCTGGCGCACGAACAGGCTCTGCCAGCGCTCGTCGGGCGCCGGCACCAGCTGCGGCCGCGCGCCGCCGGTCCGGCGGGTGAACAGTGTCTTCGCATAGCGCCTGGCCGCACCGGCGATGACCGCGTTGGTCACGTCGAGGATCGCCTGCGTCGAGCGGTAGTTCTCCTCGAGCGTGACCACGCGCGCGCTCGGGAAGCGCGCCGGGAACTCCATGATGTTGCGAAAGTCGGCGCCACGGAACCCGTAGATCGACTGCGCGTCGTCGCCGACCGCCATCACGTTGCCGTCGGGTGCGCCGAGCGCCGCCACGATGTCGGCCTGCAGGTGGTTGGTGTCCTGGTACTCGTCCACCATCACGTGGCGGTAGAGCTCGCGCAGCCGTGTCCGGAACTCCTCGTTCTGGTGCAGCTTGTCGCGCAGCTGGAGCAGCAGGTCGTCGTAGTCGAGCAGCGCGCGCTCGCGTTTGTACTCCTCGTAGGCGGCGTGACAGGCCAGGATGTCGTCGCACTCGTCGATCAGGTGGACATAGTCCTGCTCGACGAGGTCGGCGATGCGCAGGTTCTTGTTGGCCGCGGTCGAGAAGATGGTCGCGAGCGTCTGCTTGCGCGGAAAGCGGCGTTCGGTGCGGTCGAGATCGAGCCGTGCGCGCACCAGGTTGATCGTGTCCTCGCTGTCGCCGCGGTCGAGGATCGTGAAGCGATCCGGCCAGCCGAACAGCGCGCCGTAGCGGCGTAGCATGGAGTTGGCGAAGGAGTGGAAGGTGCCGCCCGTCACACCGTCGAGCCCGCCGTCGGCGAGCAGGCCTTCGGCGCGGCGCAGCATCTCCTGTGCGGCGCGCCGCGTGAATGTCAAAAGCAGGATCGAGTGCGGCGCGACGCCGCTCTCCACCAGGCGCGCGACGCGGAACGTCAGCGTGCGCGTCTTGCCGCTGCCCGCACCGGCGACGACCAGCACCGGTCCGTCGAGCGCGGTCGCGGCCGCGTACTGCGCATCGTTGAGTTCGGCGCGATAGTCGATCCGGTAGACACGCTCGCCCCCGGGTGCGCGCTTGATCGTGTAGGTCGCCATCGGCGGCGCTGCAGCCTAGCACTGCGGCGAGGGATGACACGTCGAAAACGGCGTGCCATGGTCGCCGCCATGGAAAACGATGCAGATCGTCCCGCGGGCGCGACGGCGGCGCAGCAGATCGCGATCCAGGCCGACGCAACCGTCGCGCCCGGCGTGTACTCGAACCTCATGATGATCTCGCACCGCCGCGAGGAGTTCGTGCTCGACTTCCTGTTCGTGCAGCCGCAGCGCGGACCGGGCGGCGAGGCGGTCGCGACCTTGCGCGCACGCGTCATCACCACCCCCGAGCACACCAAACGGGTGCTGCGCGCGCTCGAGGACAACGTCCGGCGCTACGAGGCAGCCTTTGGAACCATCCAGGAAGCAACCGATCTACCCTCGGTTCTGCAGTGACCAGGTCTCGCACCTCGACCGGGAGCCCGTTAGGCTGAGACCATGAACACGACCATGGATCAAAAACGCATCTGCCGCGCCCTGCTCGTTGGGCTCGCGTTGGCGCTCATCGGCGGCCCGGCTGCGGCGGACGACGGCGCCTCGGGCGCGGTGCAGGGCGGGATGGAGAGCGCTGGTGACTCGACCAGGCGTGGCTTGACGCGCGCCGGGGCCGCTGTGGGCGGGGCGCTCGACACCGCCGTCTCGACGACTGGCAGAGGAGTGAGCCGCGCCCTCGAGTCGACCGGCAACGGCATCCAGCGCGCCGGCCGGGCCATCTCCGGTGAGCCCGAGACACCGGCGGAAGAGCCGGCGCCGTTGCCCGAGGCGGCTCCGGAGCATCCGATCCACGAGGAGCCCCTCGACGAGTAGCGACGCCGTCAAGCTCGCACCGGATGCCGCGCGCGGGAGTTCCACCCCGGACGCGGCATCCGCACGCGAAGAAATGGTCCTGCGGGGGGTTCGCTGCCCGCTCAACTGGGCACGGGCCAAGGTGCGCCTCGAGGAGCTCCCCACGGGCGCTCGGCTCACCTTGGTGGTGGACGATGCGCGCGCCGTGCGCGACATCCCGCGCGCTGCCGAGGCGCACGGTTATGCGGTCCTCGAGGTTTCCGACCTCGGTGACGGCTGGCGGATCGAGATTGAGCGCTGAGCGATCGTCCCGGCGCGGCTCGAGCGCCGACCTTCCCGGCAAGGTCTTCACGACCCGCCAGGTCGCGCGTCTCGCGCGTCTCAGCCCGGCGCGCGTGCGCCGCTGCATCCGTGCCGGCTTTCTTTCGCCGACGCGCGGCCCGCGCCGACGCTACGAGTACACGCTGCGCGATCTGATGACCTTGCGCGCCGCGCGGGCGATGTTCGACGCACGCTTCTCGCCGCGCCGCGTGGCGAGCGTCCTCGCGGGGTTGCACCCGCAGATCGAGGGGCGGGAGCTGAGCAGCCTGACCTTCTCGATCGAGCAGGGGCGCGTGCTGGTCACCGATGGGTCGCAGCGCTGGCACGCCGACTCGGGCCAGCTCCTGCTTCGCTTCGAGCGGCCGCGCAGCGGCAAGCGGCGCGTCCATGCCCTGGACGATGCCGACTGCCCGGACGAGCGCGCGGCGCAGCGTGCCTTCGACCGCGCGCTCGCGCTCGAGGACCGCTCCCCGGAAGATGCGAAGAGCGCCTACCGGATCGTTCTCGAGCACGATCCCGAAGTCGGCTCCGCGCACATCAATCTCGGCCGCCTGGAGCACGAGAGCGGCAATTTTGCGGGCGCGGAGAAGCACTACCTCGCAGCCCTGACGCTTTCCCCGGACGAGCCCACGACGCTGTTCAACCTGGCGCTACTGGCAGAGGACCAGGGCCAGACGCGGCTCGCGATCCGCCGCTACCAGCACGTGCTCAGCGTGGTTCCCGGCCTCGCCGACGCGCATTACCGGTTGAACAGTCTCTACCAGGGGCTGGGCAATCGCGCGGCGTCGCGCAAGCACCTCCAGCACTACCGGCGCCTGCTGCGGCGCCGCTGAACGAACCCGACGAGGATCGCCGGAGCAAAGCTATGTGCGCCCTGCAGCTGCACTCCCTTGCCGCGGCTGCGGACCGGCGATACTCCCGCCATGTCCCCGACCCTCTCATTGGGGCACATGACATCGAAGGCACTTTCTGCCGTTCTCGCCGGGATCTCCGCGCACCTCGTCGAGGTCGAGGTGGACGTCGCCGGCGGCCTGCCAAATTTCGCCATCGTCGGGCTGCCGGGCAGTGCCGTACGCGAGAGCAAGGATCGTGTTCGCGCGGCGCTGCGCAACTGCGATCTCGCGATCGCCGAGCGTCGGGTGACGATCAACCTCGCGCCGGCGCATCTCCGCAAGGAAGGCGCGACCTTCGACCTCGCGATCGCGCTCGCCCTGCTCGCCGCGAACGAGCTGATCGCGCACGACGCGCTGGCGTGCTTCGTCGCGGTCGGCGAGCTCGCGCTCGACGGACGCCTGAAGCCGATCCACGGCGCGCTGCCGATCGCGCTCGCGGCGCGTGACGCCGGCCTGCGCCGGCTACTGGTCCCCGCAGAGAATGCCGCCGAGGCCGCGCTCGGCGGCGGGCTCGAAGTCTACGGGGCGGCGCACCTCCGCGAGGCGGTCGGGCTGCTGCGCGGCCCGTCCACGCTCCAGCCGACGCGCGTCGACGCGGCTGCTCTCCTCACCTGCGGTGCGCAGGCCGATCTCGACTTCGCCGACGTGCGCGGTCAGGCGGCCGCCAAGCGGGCGCTCGAGATCGCGGCCGCCGGTGCCCACAACGTGCTGATGGTGGGCCCGCCAGGCGCCGGCAAGACCATGCTCGCGCGCCGCCTCGCGACCATCCTTCCCGCGCTCACGCTGCGCGAAGCGCTCGAATGCACCGCCGTGCACAGCATCGCCGGCCTGCTCGGCGCGCGGCCGATGATCACCGCGCGCCCGCTGCGTGCGCCGCATCATACGGTGTCCGAGGCCGCGCTGATCGGCGGTGGGCGCCCGATCCGTCCCGGCGAGATCGCGCTCGCACACCACGGGGTCCTGTTCCTCGACGAGCTGCCGGAGTTCCCCCAGCCATGCCTCGAAGCATTGCGCCAACCGCTGGAAGACCGGACGATCGTCGTCGCGCGTGCCAGCGGTACATACAGTTTTCCGGCCGACGCGCAGATCGTGTGCGCGATGAACCCTTGTCCGTGCGGTTACGCCGGGGACCCGATGCACGCCTGCTCTTGCGCGCCCGGAGCCGTGCAACGCTACCGCGGCCGGGTCTCGGGTCCGCTGCTCGACCGACTGGACGTGCAGATCGAGCTGCCGGCCCTGCCCTACCGCGAGCTCAGCGCGGGCCGCACCGCGGAGGGCTCAGGCGAGATCCGCGCGCGCGTGGCCGCGGCACGGGGGCGCCAGCGTGCCCGCTACGAGCGCCACGGGCTCACCTGCAACGCGCAGCTCGGCAGCCGCGACCTCGACCGTTACTGCCGGCTGGACGACGCGGGCGCGCGCCTCCTCGAGGCCGCCGTGACCCGCCTTCGGCTGTCGGCGCGCGCCTATTCTCGGGTCCTCAAGGTCGCGCGCAGCATCGCCGACCTCGCGGCGCGCGAGCACATCGCCAGCGCGGACGTCGCCGAGGCGCTGCAGTACCGCATGCTCGACCGGCAGCCCGCTTGAGTGCCGCCCGAGAACCGATATCTCGCTACAGGTGAAACGAATGGAGGACCTCCGGCGTACGCACGGTTCGGCAGCACTCGTTCTCCTCTGCTGCCTGGCGTTGCTAGCCACCGCCTGCAGCGAGCGCGGCGTGCTCGCACCGCCGACGCTCGAGCCGCTGGTGGTGACGGTCGACGGTGCTTGGTTTCGCGACGCGAAGCGCCGCGTCGTGCTGCTCCGAGGCGCCAACTTCTCGACCCTCGAACGGGAGCGGGAGCCCGAGCGGACGCGGGCGCCGCGCGAGGAGGACTTCGCCTGGCTGGCCAGCCTCGGCTTCAACCTGATCCGCCTGCCCGTCGCGTGGGCTTCCGTCGAGCCGCGGCCGAGCAAGTACGATCACGGCTTCCTGCACGACCAGGTCGACGTCTTGCTGCGCATGGCGAGCAACCACGGCATGCAGGTCGTGCTGGCGCTGCACCAGATACGCTGGTCGAGCTGCATTCTCGGCGGCAGCGGGGCGCCCACCTGGACTTGCGCCGCCGCCGAGAGCGGCGCCGACAAGCAGCCCGCCTGGGGGCCGGCCGGTGTCGTCGCCGACGTCCGCGCAGCACGCGCGCAGTGCGGCTTCTTTCGCGACGGGATCGCCCCCGATGGCCGGACGCTGCGCGAGCACTACACCGAGACGTGGCGCACGCTCGCGCGGTACTACGAGCAGGACAAGCGCATCGCCGGTTTCGACCTGCTGAACGAGCCCAGCCCGTCGAGCTGCTTCGCCGCGGAGAGCTTCACGGCCGACGTCCTCGCACCGTATTATGCGGAGCTGCGCCGCGAGGTGCGGGCGGCAGGCGCACCGCAGGCTCTCGTCTATCAACCGTCGATCACCCGCGGCAGCGCGCTCGCCGGTGCCGCCGCGACGATGGGCCCGGGCGCAGTCTTCGCGCCACATCTCTACACGCAGGCCTTCGGCATGCCGGCCGACACGAGCGCCGAGCACGATCGGCTGGCCGCCGACTACGAGCACGCCCAGTCCCTGGCACGTGCGGTCGGCGGCCCTCTGCTCATCGGAGAGATCGGCGCCAACGAGGCTCCCGACGGCAGCTACCGCCCCGTGACGCGGGACTTCGTGCGAGCGTCGTTCGACGAGCTCGATCGCCGGCTGATCGGCGGCGCGGTCTGGGCCTTCGTCCCGCAGGGCGAGGAGATCCCGGCCAGCGGCGGGCTCGGGATCGGCAACGAGAGCGACGCAGGCGTGCTGGCGCGGCCGTTCGCACGCCGGATCGCCGGCCTGCCCGTCGCGATGCGCTTCGATACCAGCAGCCGCGCGTTCTCGTTCACGTTCCGTGACGACCCCGCCGCCGCGCCGTCCGATCCGACGGAGATCTTCCTGCCTGCACGGCGGATCTATCCGCACGGCTACGAGGTCGAGGTCACGCCGGGCGATCGCTGGACCTTCGACGAGCTCAACCAGCGTCTCCTGCTCTATCGCGGCGCCGCCCCCGAGCACACGGTGCGCATCACGGCGCTCGACGCGGCGGACGCCGGCACCCGTTGATCCCGCGCAGCACCTCGGGTACCCGGAGAATCATGGCCCAGGCGAAGACGGACCAGGTACTCGTGGTCTTGACGACCGTCGGGAGCGAGGACGACGCCGTGCGCATCGCCAGCGCCCTCGTCGAGCGCCGGCTCGCGGCCTGCGTCAACGTCATCCCGGGTGTGCGCTCGATCTATCGCTGGCAGGGAGCGATCCAGGACGATCGCGAGGTCCTGCTGGTGATCAAGACGACCGGCGATCGGCGCGAGGCGCTGACCGTAGCGCTCGCCGAGCTTCACCCCTACGAGGTACCGGAGATCGTCGCGCTCGACCCGTCGTTCGTCGCGCCGGCCTACGCGCGCTGGTTGAGCGACGCGGTTCGCGGCTAGCTCATGCGGGGGCCGCGAGGCCCCGGGCTACGACTCGCCGACGGTGCTCACGGCGGGCGGGGCCCCAGGCGCGCGCGCGTCGCGCGGTGCGAGCGGTCCACCGGTCAAGCGCCCCGGCACCAGGAAGTTGCCCATGATCGACTGGTAGGCCTCGCACGGCGTCCAGCACTGCGGGCAGTCGTAGCTCCAGATCTCCTTCTGTGTCTGCAGCGCGAAGTCGGAGTTCCAGATGCGCCGCAGATCGTAGTCGACGTCGCGCAGGCTGCCGAGCTTGCGGTCGTAGATGGTGCACGGGAAGACGTTGCCCCACGAATCGACGAAGCACGATGTCGACAGCGCGTGGCAGCGCATCGGCGTGACGCCGGTCTTCAAGTAGCGCTCGACCTGTGCGAGATACGCGCGCTCGAGGTAGCCGACCACACCGCGCGGCGTACCGCGCAGCTTCGCCACCTCCTTGACGGCGTGCAGCAACGCATCGGGCGCCATCTTGCTGCGCAGCGCCAGGTTGGTGTTGCCGAGGTAGTGCGCCGACTCGTGCACGATGTTGACGTGGAAGTCGCCATAGGCAAGCCCGGGGATTGCCTTCTCGGCGGCGGCGAAGGCGACCGGAAAGTGATCGACGTTCTTCTGCGACAAGGTCATGCCGAGCACGACCTCGACGCCGGGGATCTCGCGCAGGCGCCGGAACGTTTCGATCTGCTTCTGCCAGCCACCTTCGATGCCGCGGATCTCGTCGTTCATCTGCTCGTCGCCGTCGGTCGAGACGGTGATGATGAGCTTCTCGGGCTTGCGCGCCATGATCGCGCGCGTGTTCTCGACGATCTTGTCCGACAGATAGCCGTTGGTCGGGAAGTGCAGCAGCAGGAGATCGGGACAGTTGTCGATCACCGCGTGCGCGACCTCGACGAAGTCCTTGCGCAACGTGACCTCACCGCCGGTGAGATCGACCCAGAGGAACTCGGGGGAGTTGCGGAAGAAGGACTGGATCTCCTCGAGCTTGAGCTCTTCACGCGGCTTCATCTGCCAGATGTTGCAGGTCTGGCATTTGTAGTTGCACCAGTAGGTGATGCAGAAGGTCAGCTTGAAGGGATGGTCGAGGCGGCGGAAGTTCGCCTCGGTGGCCTTGGCGGCCAGCGCCGCGTAGCTGCGCAGCCTCACGTGATCGCCTCGAGCAGACGCAGCGCCGGGTTGGGCTTGGGCGCGACCTTCTGCCAGTTCTGTCGGTACCAGTCGTACGCGTCGCAGGTGAGCTTCACGTTGTCTCCCTGCGGCTCCCAGCCGAGACGCGTGCGCGCGCGCGTGATGTCGAGCACGAAGTTGCGGTCGGCGAGCTGGTAGTGCTCGGGCACGATCGGCGAGATGCCAAAGACGTTCAGCACGCGGGCAGCGTTGCGCAGCAGGGCCGCTGGGATCGCGGTCACGCTCGATCCGGAGCCGGCGTGGCGGATCAGCGCCTCGACCTGCGCGCGCACCGACGGCACGCGCGCCGGGTCCGAGCCGATGTTCACGATCAGTCCGGCGGTATCCGGCGCCGACGACGCGAGCACGGCGGCGCGCGCGACGTCGTCCGCCGCGACCATCTGCACCCGGTTCAGCCCCCCGCCGAGCAGGAAGACGCGCCGGTCGCGGCGCACCCAGTCGAACAGCAGGACGAAGACTCCCGTCATGCCGTCGCCGAACAGGCTCATCGGGCGCAGCATGGTGACGTCGAGACCCTGCTCGACCGCACGCAGGCACAGCACCTCGGCCTCGAGCTTCGATCGCCCGTACGCACCGAGCGGCACCTTCGGGTGCGTGTCCTCGTCGACCAGCGGCGTCAGCGGCAGGCCGTAGACGCCCGAGCTGGAGATGAACACGACCTTACGCACGCCGGTCGCGCGCGCCGCGTCGAGCACGTTCTGCACGCCCGCCACGTTCATGGTGAAGATCTCTTCCTCGGAGAGATCCGCGAACTGCGGCTTCATGCGCTGGCCCGCCGCCAGGTGGTACACCACCTCGCTCCCGGCCATCGCCTTCGCGAGCGCCGCCGGCTCGCGCATGTCGGCGACGTGCTCGGCGGCGATGCCGCCACCGTCGCGCGCGAGCGCGCGCAGATCGTTCCTCGCGTCCTCGGCGAGCGGCACCATGTCGAAGAGGTGCATGCGGTCGCCGCGCGCCGCAAGCTGGGGCAGGAGGCTCTGGCCGAGCACTCCCGAGGATCCAGTGATGAAAGCGTCCATTGTTCCGTTCATCCTACAGGCTTGCCGCGCGCGGCGCAGCCGGGCTCGCGGTTTCGGGGAACCTCGCCGCGACGCCGCGCAGGACCTCCTCGACCGTGATCGCGCGCATGCACACCGGATTCACGCAGCGGCTCATCTTGAGATTGTAGTTGGAGAGACACGGGCTGCAGAACAGGCTCTTGTAGAACACCAGATCGTCGTCGCCGCGCGGCCCGTAGATGCGCGGCTCGGTCGGGCCAAAGAACGCCACCACCGGGGTGCCGACCAGGCCCGTGAGGTGCATCACCGAGGTGTCGTTCGAGACCACGAAGGTCGCGGCGTCGAGCAGAGCGACCAGCTCGCGAACCGACAGCCGGTCGCAGGCCGACACCGCCCGCGCGCGCTCGCGCATGGCGTTGATCGCCTCGTCGACCAGCGCCGACTCCTCCGCACCCTGTCCGGTGAAGACGATGCGCACGCCCCGTCGCACCACCAGGTCGTCCGCCAGCGCCGCGAAGCGCTCGACGTCCCAGCGCTTGAGCGCGATCTTGTCGTAGTTGGGCCCGGTGCCGACGTGCATCGCCACCACGGGCTCGCTCGCGGCGACCGCGAGCTTCGCCAGGACTTGCAGCCGTTCCGCCGGATCGACCTCGAGACGAACACGCGGTGCGGGCAGGACGGCGCGGCCGAACGGCAGCGCAGTGCGCATGAAGATGTCCGCCATGTGGTCGGTGTCGGCGTACGCGATACGGTGCGTGTACAGCCACCCGCGCGCCTGGCCCTCGGTGTTGAAGCCGACCCGCGCGGCCGCGCCGGTGACGAAGGCAAGGATGCCCGAGAGCTTCATGAACTGCTCGAAGTCGACGACCGCGTCGTAGCGTCCGGTACGCAGCGTGGTGAAGAGGTGCACCGCCGAGCGCACGAACGCGGCGAAGCTGCCGACCTCGACCGTCAGCGTCTCGCGCACCAATCCGCTCTGGCGCAGCAGTGCCACGTTGCCCGGCAGGGTGAGGAAGTCGATCTCGCAGCCGTCGCCGCCCCGCCCGAGGGCCTGCAACGTCGGCAGGATCATCGCGATGTTGCCCAGGCCATAGAACTTGATCGCGAGCAGGCGGCGCGGCGGGCGCGCGGCGTCGGCCGGGTCGGCCGGCGTGGTCGCCAGCAGCGGCGGGACGATCGCGCGGCCGGTGAGCGCGCCCTGCAGCCGGGCGCCAAGCCACAGGACGAAGCAGATCGCGAGCCCGACCCAGCGGTCGATGTAGCGTGCGAGACGGAGATTCATAGGGTGTCGAGGGGGACCCGCGGCCTGCCGGCTGCCATACGCCAACGCTCGGAAAGGACAGCGTTTTCCGTACCACCGCCGACGAAGCGCAGTCAATTCATGAACGCGCGCCGAGCCGTCCACTCATGCTACCTGAGCCCGCTACGCGTCGCTTCGCGCCGGCTACTCTGAGGCCACGCGCACGAATCGACCACTCGGCCAGATCCGGCTTTCGCCCGAGGTCGAGCTCGGATAGTCGAGCCGGATGCGAACTCGTCCCCGCCGGTCGCTCCGTCGCGCGTCGCTCGCGCTCGTGTTCCTGCTCGGAGCCTGCAGCGACAGCTCCGACGGCACCAGCGCTCCCGGGACGCCCACCGTCGACCCCGGCACCGCCGAGTGGGAGCTGGTGCCGGCCGACCGTGTCGCCGAGGAGTGCCGGCTCGATCCGGAGCTGCTGCGCGAGGCGGACGCGCGCATCGACCGGCCGTGGGCGGTCGTCCGCTACGGCAAGCTCTGTCACGAGTACTATCCCGACGGCGCCGACGAGCGCAGCGAGATCTTCTCGACCACCAAGACCCTCGGCGCGCTGGTCACCGGGATCGCCGCCTGGGCGACCCGCGACCTGGCGCGCGAAGGACGCAAGACCGGGCCACTGTCCGACGAGGACCGCGTCGACCACTGGCTCGACGAGTTCAGCTTCAACGCCGAGGCGCGCATCGCGCACGTGCTGGCGATGGTCGCGCACAACGAGGACCTGAGCTTCGGCCAGAAGGTCCACTCCTACGACACGATCGGCACGGTGCAGATCAACCGGCTGTCCGACGTCATCAACACGGCGATCGCGCAGGACCCCGAGCGCCTCGGCGCCAACCTCGAGGAATTCACGCAGCGCTTCCTGTTCGCGAAGCTCGGCCTGCGCGACTCGGTGTGGAGCGGCGGGCGGCCCGACAAGATCTTCGCGTACAGCTGGAACTCGATCGTGCGCGACATGGCGCGGGTGGGCCTGCTGATCCTGAACGGCGGCGTGTGGAACGGCGAGCGTCTCCTCGACGAGGAGTGGATCTACCGCATGACGCATCCCGCCTTCGAGGACGCGAACACCAGCTACGGCTATCTCACCTGGCTCGCGGCGCGCTCGAACTACGACTTCGGCGGCATCAACGGGTTCCCGAAGTTCCAGGGCCCGCTCGACCCGTGCTCACCGGCGGCGCTGCACGAGAGCTATCCGCACGGGCTCTCTGAATCGCTCGACTGCGGCTACAACCCGCCGTGGGCCTGCGAGCAGCAGTTCGACGTCGGCGTGTGGAACGCAAATGGCGCCGGCGGGCAGCTCATCGTCGGCCATCCCGGGCTCGACATGGTGATCATCGTCAAGGACCTGAGCGCGCAGGCCTTCCACGGCGCGATCTGGGGGCCGGTCCGTCCGGCGGTGGTCGCGCTCGATCCGCGCTTCCAGGGCGACGAAGAAGCGTTCTGCGCAGCCTACGGCAACAACGAGTACGCGCCCGACCTGCGCTGAGCTTCAGCCCGGCTTGACGGCGTAGAGCTCGACCCGCGCCTCGAGGTTGGTCAGCTTGCCGAGCGCGATCAAGGTCGCGAGACCGGCTCGTACCGGCGGCGAGAAGCTGTAGCGGCCGAGGTAGGGACTCTCGCCCCGGACCGACGCGACGCGCAGGCCGACGCTCTCGACCAGCCGGACCAGGGTCGCGGGCGTGAAGTAGTAGTAGTGGTTGGGCACGTAGAGCCGGCTCACCATCGACGCCAGCCCGGGTATGCGCGCCAGGACGTCGGCCGCCCAGAACAGTGTCGAGCGGTGGTTCGGCACCGCCACGAACAGCGCTCCGCCGGGACGCAGCAGCTCGACCGCACGCGTCAAGAACCGGCGCGGGTCGCGGGTGTGCTCGAGCACGTCGGCCATGGTGATCGCGGACGCCGGCTCGCCGACCTGCGCCGCGAGGAAATCACCGACCTGCACCTCGACGGCGAACTCCTCGCGCGCCTTCGCGGCCGCACCCGGCGAGATCTCGACCCCGAGCGGGGCGAAGCCGCCCTGGCGCGCCAGATGCAGCAGGAGGCCGGTTCCGATGCCGACGTCGATCAGCCGGCCGCCGCCCACCATCTCGCGCAGCCGGGCGATCGTGGCGCGAAAGCCGCGCACCACCGGATCGTCGGGAAAGTCGTGGTAGTAGGCGGTGAACATCTCCGCCGTCTCGTCACGCAGGCCGCCGTGGAACGCTTCGTCCTCGCGCGCCGCGATCTCCTCGAGGCTCGGCAGCGGGTCGACGTAGACGAGCCCGCACGAGCAGCGCACCAGCGGGCTCGACGCGCCGTGCAGACGGCGCGCACCGTGCGCACCGCAGACCAGGCATTCACGAGCGCCGGTGCCGGAGGCGGCGAGCGCCCCGCCGTCGCGTGGCACATCGCCGCGCGGGGAGGTCGCAGAGGGTGCGGACACGGACATCCGTTCTGGGTACACGAACGTCGCGCGCACGGCGAGAGCCTTCGTCGTCGGACGCGATTGTCGGCCGCGACGGGCCGGTGATATGAGGCGCGCCATGGCGCAGGTCCCGATCCACCCCGGGCTGTTCACGCTGCCCGACGACCCGCGCGGCCCGCGCCTGCTCGCCGGACACTGCGCGGCGTGCGGCAAGCACCACTTCCCGGCTGGCACGAGCTGCCCCTACTGCAGCGGGCAGAGCTGCGCCGTCGAGGCGATCGGCGCGACCGGCACGCTCTACCTGCACACCGTGGTCCATGCGCGCCCACCGGGCTATCGCGGTCCGGTCCCGTACGGCTTCGGCGTCGTGGATCTGTCCGAAGGCCTGCGCGTCGTGAGCCGCCTCGGCGAGGCGAGCCTCGATGCGCTGCGACCGGGGATGTCCGTCGGGCTCGAGATCGCGCCGCTGTTCACCAACGATGCCGGCGACGAGGTGTTGAGCTTCGCCTACCGCCCGCGCGACAGCGGGTCGGCGCCATGAGCCGACGCGCCGTCTACATCGCGGGCGTCGGCATCCATCCCTTCGGCCGCTTCGACGACCGGGACGTGACCCAGCTCGGCCAGTCCGCGGTGCGCGACGCGCTCGCCGAGGCTGGCGTCGGACGCGGCGGCTTCCAGGCCGCCTTCTGCGGCACCGTCTACACGGGAGTCGCAGCGGGCCACAAGGTGCTCGGCGGCATGGGGCTGTCGGGCGTGCCGATCGTCAACGTCGAGGCCGGCTGCGCGAGCGGCGGTGCGGCGCTAGGCCTCGGCGCCGCGGCGATCGCGTCCGGACAGCGCGACTGCGTGCTGGTCTTCGGCATGGAGAAGATGCCACGCGGCATCATCCGCTCGAGCTTCTTCCCGCCGTGGTGCGAGGAGGCGGGCTTCTCGCCCGCACCGGCCTACTTCGCGCTGCGCGCGCGCCGTCTGATGCAGGAGTCGGGCGTCACGCGCGAGCACCTGGCGCGCGTCTCGGTCAAGAACCACGCGCACGGCGTGCACAACCCGTTCGCCATGTACCGCAAGCCGTTCACCATGGAGATGGTCCTCGGCTCGCAGATGGTCTGCGACCCCTTGACGCTGTTCATGCTGTGCTCGCCCAACGAGGGCGCCGCGGCGGTCGTCCTGAGCGCGCGGCCCGCGCCGGACGGACCACCGATCCAGATCCGTGCCGCGGTGCTGCACTCGCACGTCCCCGGCAGCGCGCTCGGCGAGCATACGCCGATGTCCGGCCTGATCGGCGACGAGCCGCCGAGCCCGACCGAGACCGCGGCGCGCGAAGCATACGAGCTCGCGGGTGTGGCACCGGCGGACCTCGACGTGGTCGAGCTGCAGGACACCGACTCCGGTCGCGAGATCCTGTCGATCGAGGAGCTCGGACTGTGCGCGCGCGGCGGCGGCGGCCAGTTCGTCGCCGACGGTGTGGGCGAGATGACGGGCAAGCTGCCGGTGAATCCGAGCGGCGGGCTGCTGTCGAAGGGCGAGCCGCTCGGCGCGTCGGCGCTGGGGCAGATCGTCGAGCTGACCTGGCAGCTCCGCGGCACCGCCGACAAGCGTCAAGTTTCGGGCGCACGCTGCGCGCTCGGCCACACCGTCGGCCGCGGCGCCAACGCCTCGGTGATCATCCTCTCCACCTGAGCGCCCCGGATCGCAGCGCACACCGCGCACAACGACCGCACCGGCACCGATTCGGGCACGCGAGCCCCAGGCGAGCGCGGAGCGAGGCGACCGGGGAGTGGAGGCTCGCGCGGCTTCGCCGCATGGAGGCGAGGGGCGGCGCCCCTCGCCTCTATTGATACATATCCAGCAGCTCGATCACGCCGAGCGAGCGCATCGCGTCGAAGATGGTGCTCTTGATCTCTCGGACCGTCGCGAGCCGCAGAACCTCTTGGGCGAGATCCGAGGCCGCCGTGTAGGAGACCGAGCGGATGAGCTGCTTGATCACCGGGATGAAGAACGGCTCCATGCTGAGCTCGTCGAGACCGAGGCCGAGGAGCACCAGGGTCGCCATCGGATCCGCGGCCATCTCGCCGCACATCGAGATCGGCTTGCCGGCGCCGCGCGCCGCCTGCACGCACTGCGAGATGCTGCCGATCACCGCGGGGTGCAGCGGCTGGTAGAGCGGCGACACCTTGCGATTGTTGCGGTCGACCGCGAGCACGTACTGGATCAGGTCGTTGGTGCCGATCGACAGGAAGTCGCACTCCGCGGCAAGCTGCGGCGCCAGATACACCGCGGACGGCACCTCGATCATGATGCCGAGCGGGATGTCGGCCTGGTGCTCGATCCCTTCGCGCTCGAGATCGTGCACCGCGTCGGCCAGCAGTTCCTTCACCCGCAGCAGCTCGTCGAGCGACGAGATCATGGGCAGCAGCAGGCGCGTCGGGCCACTGGTCGCGGCCTTCAGCACAGCCCGTAGCTGCAGGCCGAAGAACTCCGGCATCGCGAGCGACACGCGAATCGAGCGCCAGCCGAGAAACGGATTCTCCTCCCGCGCGACGTGGAGATAGGCAGGATACTTGTCGGCACCGAGATCCAGGGTCCGGACGGTGACCGGCTTGCCCTCCATCGCGCCGATCACCTTGCGGTAGATGTCGAGCTGCTCCTGCTCGGTCGGGAACTCGCGGAACGAGATGAACGGGAACTCGGTGCGGTAGAGACCGACCCCCTCCGCACCGTGGCGATTGGCGAGCACGACGTCGCCGAGCAGGCCGACGTTGGCCGACAGCGCGACGCGACGGCCGTCTGTCGTCACCGCGGGCAGATCGTGCAGCGACTCGAGGCGCTCGTTGAAGTCGCGGTAGTCGCGCTCCATGCGCTCGTACTCGCGGATGACCTCGGGGCCGGGCGAGCGGTAGACCACGCCGGCGTTGCCGTCGACGATGATCTCGTCGCCTTCGCGGGTGATCTCGAGCAGGTGCTCGATGCCGACCACGGTCGGAATCTCGAACGACTTCGCCAGGATCGTCGCGTGCGAGGTGACGCCGCCGGTGGCGAGCGCGATGCCGCGCAGCAGCTTGGGATCGATCTCGGAGAGGTCGGTGAGGGTGAGCTCGCGTGCGATCAGCACGCTACCGTCGTCGGGTGAATGCTCCTGCGTGCCGTCGATGCCGAGCAGGATGCGCAACAAGCGCTGCCCGATGTCCTTCACGTCGAGCGCGCGCTCCTGCAGATACGGGTCCTCGATGCGCTCGAAGGCGGCCAGATAGTCCTCGACGATGCGCCGCAACGCGTACTCGGCCGACGTCCCTTCCTGGATCAGCGTCCGCACCCGTGCCGAGACCGCGTCGTCGCGCATCATGAGCAGGTGAGCGTCGAAGATCTGGCTGGTCGCCTCGGGTAGGATCTCGTTCATCTTGTCGCGTTGCCGCTCGAGGTCGCGGGTCGCGATCTCGAGCGCGCGCTCGAAGCGCGCGACCTCGGCGACGGGATCCTCGCAGGCGCGATCGTCGATCTCCGAGAACTCGATCTGCGGGTGGAGAATGTGCGCGCGGCCGATGCCGAAGCCGGGCGAGGCCCCGAGACCGCGCAGCCGCTCGCCGGGATCGCGGTCGATCGACTGCGTCGAGCTGCGCTCGGCCTGGCGCTCGAAGGCCTGCAGGCGGCGGATCGCGTCCAGCATGCGCCGGCGGAAATCGGCCTGCTCCTGCTCCTTGATCTTCAGGCTGTCGAGCAGCCGCGCCTGCACCAGCACGCCGGCGAGCTGGCCGGCGATGGTGCGCAGCAGGCTGATCTCGTCAGCGGTGAACTGGCGGCGCCGCAGGGTCTGCACCACCAGGACGCCGAGCGCGGCGCGGCGCTCGAGCACCGGCACGCCGAGGAACGAGTGGTAGCGCTCCTCCTGCGTCTCGGGAAAGAACTTGAAGCGCGGGTGCACGGGCGCATCCGGCACGGCGACCGGCTGCATGGTCTCGATGACCAGGCCGGTGAGCCCCTCGCTGATCAGCATGCGAACACGGCCCACCGCGCTGGTCTCGAGGCCAGTGGTGGCCCACAGGGTGAGCGTGGTCGAGCTCTCGTCGAGCAAGTAGACCGAGCAGGCCTCGGTGCGCATGCGCTCGGCGACCACCTGGACGACACTGTCGAGCGTCTCCTGCAGGTTCTCCGACTCGCCGATCAGCGTGCTGACGTGCTCGAGGAGCCGGAGCCCGTGACGAGAACGCACCCGGCCGCGTGCTGCGTCGCGGCCCTCCCCGTCTCGCGTGCCCTGTCCACCGAGCGACATGCGCGAACAGTAGCACGGCGCCCCCGGCAAGTGTCCATCCGAGCGCCGCTGCAGCGGGGCGAAGTGGCCCGGACGAGGCTGATGGTGTAGAGACGGCCCGAGAGGGCGGCAGGTTCTTCAATCGTGGGGAAGAAGGTTGAATCGGCGCGGCGACCGTTCAGGACGTTCATCCTCGGCTTCGCCCTGATCCTGTTCGCGGCCGCCGGAAGTGCGGCTGCGATCCTCTATCGGGAGTTCAACACGAGCCTGCCACCGGTCGAGAAGCTGCTCGACTACCGGCCGCCGGTCGCGACGCGCGTGTTCGCCGACGACGGCACGCTGATCGGCGAGTTCTTCTTCGAGAAGCGCTACCTGACGCCGATCTACAAGGTCCCGAAACCGGTGCAGCTCGCGTTCGTCGCCGCCGAGGATCAGAACTTCTTCCAGCACACCGGCGTCGACGTGCAGAGCATCGTCCGCGCCGCGTTGACCAACTACCAGGCGGGCACGACCCGCCAGGGCGGCAGCACCATCACCCAGCAGGTGGTGAAATCGCTGCTCCTCACGCCCGAGCGCAGCTACGAGCGCAAGCTCAAGGAGATGGTGCTCGCGTTCCGCCTCGAGAAGCAGTTCACGAAAGAGGAGATCCTGTACCTCTATCTGAACCAGATCTACCTCGGGAACGGCGCCTACGGCGTCCAGGCAGCCGCGCTCGAGTACTTCGGCAAGGACGTCGCCGAGATCACCCTCGCCGAGGCGGCGCTGCTGGCCGGCCTGCCGCAGGCCCCGAGCCGCTACTCGCCCGTCAAGCACTTCGCGCGCGCCAAGGCGCGGCAGCGCTACGTGCTGGACCGCATGGTCGAGGAGGGCTTCGTCACCCACGACGAGGCGGAGCAGGCGCACGACGAGAAGATCGTCCTGCTGCGCGAGGTCGCGCCGATCAGCAGCGTTGCGCCGTACTTCGTCGAGCACGTACGACGCCTCCTCGAGCAGCGCTACGGCTCGAGCGCGCCGTACCAGCTCGGACTCGACGTCCACACGACGCTGAACCTCGCCATGCAGCGCGAGGCCGATCGGGCGCTGCGCGAAGGCATCGCCGGCGTCGACGAGCGCCAGGGCTTCCGCGGTGCGCTGCGCCGGCTGTCCGAACGGGAGTGGAAGGCGCTCGCCAGGGAGGCCGACTCGGCGAACGACCCCGGCCTACCCGAGCCCGGAACGGTGCTCGAAGTGGTCGTGCTACCCGGCAAGGACAGTGCGACCCTGCGGCGCGACGGCGGCGTCGACGTGCGCTGGGCGAACGGCCGCGCGCTGCTGCCGGCCCCCGGGCTGCGCTGGGCGACCAGCGAGGGCTACCAGCCGCTGCCGGGCGACGTCCTCGAGGCGCGCGTCAAGGGTGACGCCGAGCGACGGACGCTCGAGCTGACGCACAGCAACGGCACGCAGGGCGCGCTGGTCTCGATCTCGCCCGCGACCGGGGACGTGCGCGCCATGGTCGGCGGGCTCGACTGGAACCGCAGCCAGTTCAACCGCGTCACGCAGGCCTACCGGCAGCCGGGCTCCGCCTTCAAGGCGTTGATCTACTCCGCCGCGATGGACCGCGGCTACACGCCGGCGAGCGTGATCAACGACGCGCCGATCTCGTACAACGTCGGCAGCGGACAGGTCTGGTCGCCGCAGAACTTCGAGAAGAAGTTCTTCGGGCCGACCAGCGTCCGGCAGGCGCTCACCAAGTCGCGCAACGTCGTCACCGTCAAGCTCGTCAGCTCGATGGGCCTCAAGTACCTGCTCGCCTACCTGCCGCGCTTCGGCTTCACGCGCCCGTTTCCGAAGAACCTGTCGATCGCACTCGGCTCCGCCGAGGTGACCTTGCTCGAGCTGACGCAGGCGTTCGGCGTGTTCGCGAATCTCGGCATGCGCGTCGAGCCGCGCTTCATCACCAAGATCACCGACGTGCGCGGCGAGCTGATCGAGGAGGCGCCGATCCTGCGCCGCCCGGCGATCTCGCCGGACACCGCCTACGTGATGACGAGCATGCTGCGCAACGTGGTCGAGCAAGGCACGGGCAAGCGCGCGGCGCTCGACCGGCCCGCCGCCGGCAAGACCGGCACGACCAACGATCAGCGCGACGTGTGGTTCATCGGCTACACGCCGCAGCTCATCAGCGGCGTCTGGGTGGGCTACGACCAGGACAAGACGCTCGGCGGCAAGGAGACCGGTGGACGTGCGGCGGCGCCGATCTGGCACGACTTCATGACCCGGGTGCTGGCCAACGAGCCGGTGCTCGACTTCGCCGTACCAAACGAGGTGACCCTGGTCGCGGTCGACCAGGGCTCCGGCCAGCGCGTGACCCCCGGTTCCGCCGGCTCCGTCTTCCAGGCCTTCAAGCGCGGCACCGAGCCCGGCTTCCCCGAGGCGCAGCCCGCGAGTGCGCCGGCGGACGAGCCCGAGCCGGAGGAGTCGGTGATCGGCGCGGCGACTCTCCCGCCACCCGCCGTGCGCGACGCCGCGGTGCGCGCCGACTCCTACCGCAGCGGATCGAACGACGGACAGGGATCGCTGCGACGCTCCTCCTACTACCTGCCCGACGGCACCGTCGACGGGATGGCGCGCCGCCGCCAGGAGCGCGCCGAGGCGGCGGCACGAGCGAAATTCGGCGATGGCCGCGTCCCGACCAGCAACGCCCCGCGGCCGGGGTCGGGCTACTAGCGTGACGAGAACCGCGATCGTCGTCGACCCGCGCTACCGCGATCACGACACCGGCGCCGGCCACCCCGAGCGCCCCGAGCGCTTGCTCACCATCGAGGACCTGCTGCACGGCTGGCACGGCGCGCCGCTCGAGCGCGTGAGCGCGCGCAGCGCGCTCGAGGACGAGATCCGCGCCGCGCACACCGACGACCTCTACACCCGCATTCGCGACACGCAGCGGGTAGCCCGCGCGCGGATCGACGCCGACACGACCACCTGTGACCGTTCCTTCGAGGTCGCACTGCTCGCCGCGGGCGGCCTGCTCGAGCTCGTCGACGCGGTGGCGACGCGCGCCTACGAGAACGGCTTCGCCTTCGTCCGGCCGCCCGGACACCACGCCACCGCCGCGCAGGCGATGGGATTCTGCCTGTTCAACAACGTCGCCGTGGCGGCGAAGCATCTGCAACGCCGGCGCGGCATCGAGCGCGTCGCGATCATCGATTGGGATCTGCACCACGGCAACGGCACCGAGGCGATCTTCTACGACGACCCTTCCGTGCTGTACCTGTCCTTGCACCAGTTCCCGTACTACCCGGGCACCGGCGCGGTGACCGACATCGGACGCGGCGCCGGGCTCGGCTTCAACGTGAACGTGCCGTTCAGCGCGGGTGTCGGCGACGAGGGCTACCTGCTCGCGTTCGAGGAGATCGTTGCACCAGTGCTGCGCCAGTTCGCGCCGCAGTTCATCCTGGTCTCGGCGGGCTTCGACTGCCACTGGCGCGACCCGCTCGGCGGCATGCAGGTGACCGAGCAGGGCTTCGTCGGCATGACGCGCAGTCTGCTCGAGATCGCCGAGGAGGTCGCCGGCGGCCGCATCGCCGCGGTGCTCGAGGGCGGCTACGACCTCGACGCGCTCCGCGGCTCGAGCGAGGCCGTGCTCAACGAGTTCGGCCACGGCGCGCGACGTCACGTCGCGAACGCACACCGCAGCAAGGTCTTCGACCGGCTACGCGAGATCCTGGCGCCGCACTGGCGGCTGTGAGCAGGCGCCGCACGGCGCCTCGCCGAGGTCAGGCGCCGCCGAACTGCTTCGCGTAGTCGACCGACAGCCAACGGCGCAGGTTGATGCGCACGACGATGCTCGCCGCCTCGCCGCCCGCGCCGCGCGTCGCCTCGATGTAGCGGTCGCCGATCTCGCGCCCGAGATAGCGATGGGCGATCGGACGCGTGTCGCGCTCCAGGTCGGCCGGCTCGATCGAGCGCACCTTGCCCTCGACACCGACGTACTTGTAGGGCGGCTGCTCGGTCTGCACGCACAGGCTCAGACAGCCTGCGGCTTCGAGCAGGCGTGCCTTGCGCGAGCCGGCATCGGTCACGAACCAGAGCGGGCCGCCCGGCGCGTAGTCGTACCAGATCGGCAACGTCAGCCCGCCGCGACCGGGCTCGGGGATGCTGATCACGGCGACGTGCACCTCGGCCAGGAACGCTTCTCTCTCGGCTACGCTCATCGCGAGGGACATGCAGCAAGGCTCCTCCGGGGAAACCGATATGCGCGCCCGCGTGCTCATGCAATGCGGCGGGCCTGGCGGGTAGGGGTTTGCCGCAGACGGAGCCTTCGGTTAGCGTCCAGGTGATGTTCGGAATCGGCATGCCCGAGCTGGCGGTCATCTTGGTGGTCGGCCTGATCGTGCTGGGCCCGAAGCGTCTGCCCGAGGTTGCGCGGGCGCTCGGCAAGGGGCTGGCGGAGTTCCGCCGCGTGACCGGCGAGGTCAACAAGGAGCTCGAGGGTGCGCGCAGCCTGATCGAGCAAGAGGCCCGCGAGCACGAGGCGCTGCGCCGCAAGACCGGCAAGGCGCGCGTGCAGGCGACGGCCGAAAAGGCAGCGGCGGAGAAGCTGGCCACGGCGACGAATACGGCAGCAGCGGCGCCGGCAATCGCCGCGGCTGCGGATCTGCAGGCTGAGGGCACCGTGGTCGCGGGCTCTATCGAGCCGAGCGCGACCGCCGCCGAGCCAGATCCAGGCACCAAGCTCTGAGCCCCTCCCGCTCTGGTGTCGCACTTCGTGTCGCGCTGAACGGACGGGGTTGAGGTCGGACGATGGCCGATGCCGAGATGCCGCTCACGGCGCACCTCGAGGAGCTGCGCTGGCGCATTCTCAAGGCCCTGCTCGCGATCGCGCTCGGCTTCGCGTTCGCGTACACGTTCGCCGACACGCTGTTCGCGATCCTGATCCGGCCGATCACGCTCGCCGCCGGCGACAGCCCGATGAAGCTGATCGGGACCGGGGTCACCGAGGCCTTCTTCACCAAGCTCAAGGTCTCGTTCATCGCCGGCATCTTTCTCGCGTCGCCGACGATCCTCTACCAGGGATGGCAGTTCGTCTCACCAGGACTCTACGACGACGAGAAGTTCTACGTCTTCCCGTTCGTCTTCTTCGGGACCTTCTTCTTCTGTGCCGGCGCCTGGTTCTGCTACGCGTTCGTGTTCCAGGTCGGCTACGCCTTCTTTCTCGAGCAGTACGAGACCATCGGCATCGAGCCGAACCTGCGCATCAGCGAGTACCTGTCCTTCAGCGCGCGAATGCTGCTCGCCTTCGGCGTCACCTTCGAGCTGCCGGTGGTCGCGTTCTTCCTCGCGCGGGTCGGCATGATCGACCACAACACGCTGATCGGACCGTGGCGCTACGCGCTGCTCGGCATCGTGATCCTCGCCGCCGTGCTCACGCCGGGTCCGGACGTCGCCTCGCAGCTCCTGCTGGTGGCACCGCTGGTGGTGCTCTACATCGCGAGCATCGGCATCGCGTACGTGTTCTCGAACAAGAAGGCACCGGCCACCGAGGACGGCGACGGCGATTCGCCGGACGACATCCCGGTCGCCTGAGCGCGATCAATCGGCCGCGGCGTCACGCACCCAGGTCGACAGGAACCAATCTTCGCTGCAGACGGCCGGCAGCGCGGCCGAGGTGAAGGCCGGCGCACCGCGTGCGCGTACGTCGTCGAGGATCGCTTCGGTCTCGGCGATGAAGTCGGCCGTCGCGAGGATCGCGATCAGCCGGTCGCCGCCGTCGAGCGTGGCCACTGTCCTGATGATCGCCACCCCTTCGTAGGACTCGAAGAGGAACTTGAAGAACGCGATCTCCTGGCGCGCGACGCGGATCACGCGCGCCCAGAGCTCGGCGCCGCGCAGCGGTGTCCACCACGGGCTCGCGCCGCCCGGATCGTGGTCCGCGACGGTCAATCCTCGCCGCCGAGCAAGCGCCGCAGGAAGCTCGCCGCGCGGTCGCGGCCGGGCAACCGGACCGCGCGCGCCGCGGCGTCGGCGAGATAGTCCTTGGACGGCCGGCTGCGCAGATCCGGATAGACACCGTGTACGGCGATGGGGATGCGCACCTGCTCGTCGCTACCGGCGAGCGCTTCCAGCACACCGGAGCCGGAGAGCAGCGAGCGGCTCGCCTCCGTCGTCAAGACGAGATTGCCCTCCAGGCTGGTCTCGCCGTCGAACGCGAGACGTCCGCGCGCATCGATCGCGTAGTCGCGCGAGTCGAGGCGCAGCTCGCCGATCTGGACCCGGCCCTCGTTGACCGTACCGCTCACGCGCAGCGAGACGATGTCGGTCGTCGTCGCGAGCAGCTCGGGCACCCGCTCGCGCGCCCTACGATCGATCGCCTCCTGGAGACGCGGCACCGAGTCGAGGTTGGCGAGGGTCACGCGCGCGACGTTCAGCCCCGGCAGCGAGCCGTCGCCGAGGGTGGTTTCAAACGTACCATTCAGGTTGGCGAGGCCGGCGTCCATCGTCGCGCCGCTGCTCTCGAGGCTCGCCCGACCCGCCAGCGCGCCCCGGCCGACGTCGCCCTCGCCGAGCAGCGCCGAAAGACGCGCGAGGTCGACCTCGCTCCACTCGGGCGCGAGCGCGACGGTGAACGTACCGTCGCGCTCGCGCAGCACGCGGCCGCGTGCCGCGAGGCTGCCGCCGAGACCCGCGATCGTCAGGTCGCGGATCTCCGAGCCGCCGTCGCGCACCAGGAGATCGAGCGCGACGGTGTCGACCTCGACGCCGTTGCGCACCAGGCGTGCGCCGTTGACCTGCACGTCGAGCGGCTGCTGCAGGCTGCCGCCGACGCTTGCCGAGACGCTGGCGACCGAGCCTTGCGGGCTGCGGATCTCCGAGACACGTAGCGCACCGAGAACGCCGTCGTGGCCGTGCGCCAGCGAGAGATCGAGGCTCGCGCTCGCCACGGTGATGGTCTCCCCGCCCTGCTCGAGCGCGAGCTGGCTGGTCGCGACACGCAGATCCGTCGCGACGCCGTCCGGGCCGGGCGTGACGCGGCCCTCCATGAACAACGCACCCTGCGGATGCACCAACGCGAGCGCGGGAACCCAGGCGGCCAGCCGGTTCGCGTCGAAGCCCTCGAGCGCGAGGACCAGCGCCTGCTGGGCCGCATCGGCCACGGGCACCCCCGGCTCGGCCAGATTCGCCACCAGGCGCACGTCGTCACTCGCCACGCTCGCGCGATCGACCGCCAATCCGAAAGCGCCGGCACGCACGTCCAGGTCGACGTCGAGCGCGGTGCCGGGTGGCTTGACGACCCAGCCCCCGGCCGCGCTCAGCGACGCCTGCCGTGCGTCGAGCGCCAGGCGCCCCGCGGCCCGGGCTGGCGGCCAGGCGATCGGTAGCTGGACCTCGACGCGCGCTGCGACCTTGCCGTCGAGCGCGATGCCGAACGGCATCTCGCCACGCAGCAGCGCGATCAGCTCGGGCAGGCGCGCACCAGCGATTTCACTGGCATGGATCTGCAGCATCGCCTGACCACGCGCGGCCACGCCATACGGCACCACCATCCAGCCCTCGACGTTCTCCTCCGGTCCGCCGAGCGCCTGCGCGTTGAAGTCCACGCGGTAGGATTCCTCCTGCCGGCGCAGCAGGGCATTTCCTGCCTTGACTTCGAGCTCCCCGAGACCGGGGATGGCCCGGTCTCGGTAGACCAACCGTGCGTTGCGCACCCGGATGGAGTCGATGATCACGGTTGGCGCCGGACCCGGCCGGCTCGCCGCACCGTCACGTCCGGTCGGCTCGCGAACGGGCGTCGCGCCGACGTTCCAGCCGCCGTCGACGCCGCGAACGACGAACAGCACCGGCGACAGCAGGCGCACCTCGGTGACCACGATCTCGCCGCGCAGCAAGGGCAGCAACGCGACCTGAATGCGCGCTTCGTCGGCGCGGGCCAGGTCGCCCGGTCCGTAGGGGGACTCGTCGGGGATCTCCAGCTCCTGCGCGGTGACGCCCGGCGGCCACCACGAGACCTCGACGCTCGCGGCGGAGATCGGCAGCCCCACGGCGCGGCCGACCGCAGCCACGAGGTCGTCACTCCGTCCGGCCAGCACGCCGCGCATGCGCAGCACGAGCACGCTGCCGCCGACTGCCGCGACGGCCAGCAGCAGCACGCCAGCCACCGCGGCCCAGCGCAGCCAGCGCGGCACCAAGCGCCGGGCCGTCAATCGAGCTCCTGGAAGTTGGCGGCGAGCCACGCGCCCTGCTCCTCGCGAACCGTGACCAGAGCGCGGCGCATGACCTGCTCGCCGCCGTCGAAGCTGATCGTGAGCTCGTAGAGGAAGCCGCGCCGGTCGCGTCCGGAGTCCTGGTGCTCGAGGAAGCGATAGTGGATGCGCGGCCGCACCGTGGCCTCCGCTGGCGTCACGCCCTGGAGGAGCTCGATCTCGCGCTCGACCTTGGCGCGCGCGAGCCCGACGGCGTGCTGCCGCGCCGCGGGCAGGTCGATCTCGACGTAGTACTCGTCGACGAAGCGCTCCGCCGCGGCCCGTGCCGGATCATCCGACGTGCAAGCCGCGAGCACGAGCAGGACGATCGCCGCCGCGCACCGCAACACCCGCAACCAGGCGTCAGCTC
>Ga0163147_10000550_pt1 | contig 58909 bp, 36 predicted proteins | sample OliLakLV19MP6G1_FD_148597 | JGI IMG/M metagenome (GOLD analysis project Ga0163147, IMG submission 148597) | Freshwater microbial mat bacterial communities from Lake Vanda, McMurdo Dry Valleys, Antarctica- Oligotrophic Lake LV.19.MP6.G1 | ecosystem: Environmental > Aquatic > Freshwater > Lake >... | reverse complement strand
TGGCCATTTCCACCGCCCCGCACTTGAACTCCGGGCTGAATCTTCGTCTTGTTTGCTTGGACATCGTCTATTCCTATCGCACCCTTGGGTGCTCTGTCGAGATGTCCACTTTTTCGGGGCAGGGTCACTCCCGAGGCAACCGGCGCCGCGGGCCGCGGGGCTGGGCGGGCCGGCATCGGGACCTCGATCGCGTAGCGCCTGCGCGACGCTGCGCTGAGCTGCGAGGCGGCGCCGGTGGCCGCTCTGGAAAGGCCGGCGGCCGATACCGCCTTCACGAAGGTCCGACGATCGACCGGGTTCTTCGAAAGGCTTGGATTCATGATGATGTCCTGTTTGACGAACGGCTGAGGCCGCGTGGCCCCCAAGTGTAAGTCGCCTCCTGGCCGGCGTCGATCGTACGGTTCCGGACGAAAACGTACGGAGGCGTACGAAAACCGTTGAAGACCGCGACCTAAACCCGTTCGAATTGAGCGGTTTGTGGTGGCACGTGGGTTGCTCCGCAACCGAGGTATGGACCGAGCCATCGACCCCGCTTTTGCGTCGGCGCAGAAGCGCCGCCGCCTGGGTATGGCGACGGCGGTCATCGCGTTCGTCGCTTTCGCTTTCAGCTATGGACCGACTCTGCTCAAGCCGTCGGTTCCAAGGTCACGCCTCCGCATCGAGAAGGTGGACCGTGGCCCGGTCGAGGCTTCGATCGCCGCGAATGGAACCGTCACCCCTGAACTCGAGGAAGTGATCGCGAGTCCCGTGGACGCGCGGGTGACGCGGATCCTCAAGCGCGCGGGCGATGCGATCAAGGCGGGGCAGCCGATCCTCGAGCTTGACCTTTCAGAACCAGCACTTGCTTTCGAACGCGTCGATCGTGATGTCTCGCTCAAGCGTAATGAACAGCAGCGCTCGCGCCTCGACCTGCGAAGAACACTTGCGGATCTCGATGCCGCCACGGAAGCCAAGCGGCTTGAAGTCGAGTCGCTCCGAGCCCGCCTCGCGCAGCAGACCGAGCTCGCCGCCTCCGGTCTCGTCTCGAAGGACGGGCTGCGCGAAGCGCAATTGAACGAGGCGCGCGCGGCGCTCGAATTGAAGCGGCTCATCGCCTCCCGCGAAATCACCGAGGAGATGAACCAGGCTCAGGTCGACGGAATGAATCTCGAACTCGCGACCCTCGAAGGGCAGCGCCGCGAGGCCCGGCGCGTCCTCGACCTCGGCTCCACGCGCGCGGTGCGCGACAGCGTCCTCACCTGGACCGTGACCGAGGCGGGAGCGCTGATTCGACGCGGCGAACCGCTCGCGCGTCTCTCCGACCTCAAGTCTTTCCGGATCGAGGCCACGGTGTTGGCGGTTCATGGCCGGTCGTTGCGGCCAGGGCTCGAGGCCCTCGTCCGCATCGGCGCCGTCGATCTCCGCGGTGAGGTCAGCACGGTCGAGCCCACGGTGCGCGATGGCGTGATGCGCCTGTGGATCCGGCTCGAGGACGCGACGAACACGGTCCTGCGACCCAGCCTCAAGGCCGATGTCCAGATCGTCACCGATCGCCGCGCCCACGCGATCCGGGTGGCGCGGGGCCCCTTCCTCATGGGAGAGGCGTCCCAGGAGGTCTTCGTGGTCCGGGACGGGAGCGCCTTCCGCACCCGTGTGGACCTGGGGCTTATCGGCTACGACGTGGTCGAGATCGCGCGCGGGCTCGAATCCGGCGACGAAATGATCGTCTCCGGCCGCTTCACCGATCGCGGTCATGATCGCCGCTTCCTCCTGCTCGAGGAGATGACCGAGGAAGTGCGGGCCGCGGAGAAGGACGCCTACGAGAAGCTCATCCGCATGGTCGCGCACGAGGTGGGGAACTCCGTGGCGGCCTCGAGTTCGCTGCTGCAGTCTAGCCTCTCCTATTCAAGACACATCCCTGGCGCGGACCGCGCTGACTTCGAGGACGCGGTGGGGGTGTGTCTCGCCCGCCTGTCCACGCTCAATGGCTTCGTCCGCGATCTGGCCGAGGTGGTCCGCCTGCCCGAACCGCGGCTACAGCCTTGCGATCTCGCCTCCCTGCTGCGCGGCACATCTTTGCTGCTGCGCGCCTCCGCCTTGAAGGTGGGCGTCAGTTGGACTCTCGAGCTCGACGAGCCCCTGCCCATGGTCCTGGCTGACCGCGCTCAGATCGAGCAAGCGTTCCTGAACATCGCCAAGAACGCGATCGAAGCCGCGGGTCCGCGGGGGTGGGTTCTGGTGCGCGCCCGCCGCGACGGTGGAGAAGTGGCAGTCGTGATCGAGAACGGTTCGCAGGGAATCCCCGGCGACGTCCAATCGCGACTGTTCACGCCCTTCTTCTCCACCAAGGCCGATGGCCGCGGCCTCGGCCTTATTCTGGTGCGGGAGATCCTGGTTCACCACAAAGCCCCCTTCTCCCTGAGCGGGCCGCCCGGGGGTCCCACACGGTTCGTGTTCTCTTTGCCCCAGGTCGCCGAAGGTCAGCCGCTGTAGGGCCCCCCTGGTGGGCGCGCGGCCTGGATCCCTTCCATGTGGCGCGCCCGCGTTCAGGGGGCACCCCTACAGGGGCTGACGTTCGCCCTCTTTCGCCACGCGCATTCCCGCCTTGCGGACGGCCTGCTCCGCGGCGGATCCGGGAGTCGCGGCGGGGTTGGTGTGGTTCAGGTGCACGAACACGACCTTGCGCCGCTCGGTATCCGGCCAGGCGGCGGAGCGGACCAGCGACTCCGCGATGAACGGGTGGGGCACTTCGGACATCACCCGGCCCGGTAGTTCGTCGCCGTCGAAGAACGTCCCGTCGATATAAGCCACATCGACCCCCCGGATCACATCCTCGATCCTCCGATCCCATCTCTCCCACTTGTCGATGTCGGGCAGCCAGAGCACAGAGCGGGAGGGACCGCGAACGATGAAGGCGAAGGTGTCGCTGTATTCATCCCGGTGCGGGACGGCGAGGGGAGTAATGGAGAGACGCGCATTGAGCTTGAAGGTCGTATTCGCCTCGAGCCGCTCGATGCGGATGTGGTTGAGCTTCACCAGCAGGTCCCACGGGCCGTTCGTCTCGAGGAACCGGGCGAAGCGGGCGGAAGCGAGAACGCGCTGTCCGGAAGCGCCATAGATCTCGCGGCCGAGGTGCATCAGGCCGGCGTAGTGTCCGACGTGGGCGTGGGTGAGGGCGACGGCGTCGAACAAGGGAGGACGGGACGCGGCTGGGGGACGCGGGGCCGCCTCATTCGCGATCTCGACCTGGCGCGGCAGATCCGGGGTGGCGTCGATCAGGAACCGCTCGCCCGAGGCCGGATCGACGATCAGCAGCGAGGCGACGAGACGACGGAGCGCGGGATCGCGCCGCGCCGCTTCGTCCGCGGGCGCCGTTCCCCCCATCTGCGGGAGGCCGCCATCCTGCGCGGTGCCGAGCACCATCGTGAAGGGCGCATCGATTCCAAAGACCACGCCCAGGAGGTCGCCCGAGGCGACTCCCGAGCCGGCCACGGCCGCGCGGCCCTGGCCCTGGCCCTGGAACCAGAGCAGGCCGAGCAGGGCGACAGACGAGACCGCGGTGGCGCGGCTCGCTCCGGTCGCCCTCATCTCAGAACTCGACGAGGTTCCGGATCGCGTCCTTGATGTTCGCGACCTGGGGCAGGGTGGCGTTTTCGAGGGTGGGGTGATATCCCACGAAGCAGTCGAGCGCGCCAAGGCGCTTGACCGGTGCGTCGAGGTACGAGAACAACTCATCCGCGATCCTCGCCGCGATCTCGGCGCCGTAACCGAAGGAGATCTGGTCTTCGTGAGCGACGAGCACGCGTCCCGTCCTCTTGACGCTCGTCCGGATCGCATCCATGTCGTAGGGGTTCAGGGTACGCAGGTCGAGAACCTCGACCGATACCCCTTCTTCCTCGAGATCGCGGGCCGCGTTCACCGACCGCTGCACCAGGGCTCCGAAGGTGACGATGGTGGCGTGCTCACCCTCGCGGACCAAGCGGGCTTTACCGAACGGAATCATGTGGTTGGGGCCCGGGTAGGAGCCTTTGTTGTAGGTCTGGCGATAGAGGTGCTTGTGCTCGAGGAAGATCACGGGATCGTCGCAGCGGATAGCGGTGCGAAGAAGGCCGTTCGCGTCCTCGGCGTTGCTCGGGATCACCACCCGGAGTCCGGGGATGTGGGTGAAGAGCACTTCGCCGCACTGAGAGTGATACACGGCGCCGCCTTGCAGATACCCGCCGTAGGTGACGCGGATGACCAGCGGGCACTTGAAGTTATCCGACGAGCGCCAGCGCATGAGCGCCAGCTCGTTGCGGATCTGATGGTAGGCAGGCCAGATGTAGTCGAAGAACTGGATCTCCACCACCGGCTTGAGGCCGCGGGTGGCCATGCCGATGGCGCGGCCCACGATGTTGGCCTCGGCGAGGGGCGAGTTGAAGACCCGGTCCGATCCGTACTTGCGCTGGAGATTGTGGGTGACCTTGAAGACGCCGCCCTTGCCCTTGACCTTTTCGAGGTTTTCTTCGCGCGAGCAGTCGGCGACGTCCTCGCCGAAGACCACGATCTTCGGGTCGCGCGCCATCTCATCGACGTAGGCCGCGTTCAACAGATCGACCATGGTCTTGTTCGGATTCGGAGCGTCGCCGTACTCGGGCGGAGAGTCAAACTCTCGGGAGCCAGGATCAATCGAGGAGTAGACCCACCACGTAGCACTCTCCGCGGGGGGTGGGGGAGCGGCGAGAGCGCGGTCGGTCGCCTCTTCGATCTCCCGATCGACTTCTTCACGCACCGCCGCGAGTTCGGCCGCGGTGAGGAGATCGGCGGCCATGGCGCGGGCCGGGAAGGAGTTCAGGGGATCGCGCGCCGCATCGGCGTCGCGTTCGCTGCCCGGCCGATAGAGCGACTCGTCGTCGGAGAGGGAGTGAGAGTACGGCCGGATCACCTTCGCGTGGATGAGCGCCGGGCCTCTTCGCATGCGGCAATAGCGCACCGCCTCGCCCATGGTCTGGAGGCTGGCGATCGGGTCGCAGCCATCAACTTCGAGAACAAGGAGGTCGGGGAACGACCGCACCAGCTTGCTGATGCTGCCGCCCGCGGTCTGCACCTCGATGGGCACGGAGATCGCGTAGCCGTTGTCCTCGACGAGGTAGACCACCGGCAGTTTCAGGTTGCAGGCGGTGTTGAGGCTTTCCCAGAACTCGCCTTCGGAGGTTGTGCCGTCACCGGTGCTGACGAAGACCACCTCGTCATGCTTGAACGTGGGAGCGGCGCCCGTCTTCTGCATGAAGATGCCGGCCTCGGCGCAGCCCACGGCCTGGAGGAACTGAGTGCCCACGGGCGAGGACTGGCTCACCACGTTCAGAACTTTGTGGCCCCAGTGCGAGGGCATCTGACGGCCCCCGGAGTTGGGGTCGTCTTTGGCGCCGACCGAGCCCATGAGCATTTCGGTGGGCGTCATGCCGAGGGTCAGCATCAGCGCCCGATCACGATAGTAGGGGTAGAACCAGTCGTAGCCGGGCCGCAGGGCCATGCCCGCGGCAACGAGAATCGCCTCGTGACCGGCCCCGCTGATCTGGAAGAAGATCTTGTTCTGGCGCTTGAGGGCGATCTCCTTGTCGTCGATGCGGCGCGACAGGTACATGATCCTGTAGATCTCGCGGACCACGGTGGGGTCCAGGTTGATCGAACTCTGCGCGAGATTCACGGGCGTCACGCTCGGGAGCGGAGGCGCCTCGGCCTCGGCCTTGGCGACGATGGGGCCGGATTCGTTCAAAAGCGCCTCTTGGGTTGGAGTTTCGGCGGCCGGGGCGGTCTTTTTGGCCGCGGCCACGTCGCCCGGGTCGGGAGGTGGCGAGATCCGGGCCAAGAGTGCCGCGAACGGTCCGGTCGGCCGGGCGTCTTGGTCCTGAGCTTCAGCCGCCCTCGGAGCTTCGTTCTGAGCGGTGAGGGCGGCGAGGAGCGGGCGGGATGTTTCAGAGGTCGGGTTGTCGGGCGGCCCCGCACGCACCAGGAGGGTCCGATCAATTTCCCCGGTGTTGACTCCCATCACTTCACGCGCACTTTCCGTTGCGGGGGGCCGTCTGAGGAAATCCGGTCTATCGATCTCGCCGGTGCGCGTCGGGTCGTCCACAAGAGGCCGGGGCCCTTCAGGCAGGATGGTCGAGACTGGCCGATCGAGGAAGAAGGGAGGGGGCGCCGCCTCGATGCCCGCGAGGCTGCGCGAGGTGAGACTGCCGGAACCGTTCGAGGCCGCTTCCGCGAGCGGGGGTAAAGCGCCGGGAGGTTCGGGAGATGGCCCCAACTCCTCCTCATCCACCCGCAACGCCGCTTCCCGAAGCATCGCTCCGAAGCCCGAGCTGGGCCGCGCGATTTCCTGGACGAGGAGCGGCGCGATCTCGACCGTGTCGTGGGGAATCTTCGGCACCGTGGGACGCCCGGCGAGGGCCGGTGGCGCGACCTGCTGGGCCAGATTCTCGAGCAGCTCCTTGGGGAGCCCGACCGGGATCTCCGCCGAATTCACGAGAGTGGGATCCGGTATGGGGCCCGAGGTTCGGCTGGCCGACAACCTTGCCCGAGTGTCGACCGCGGCCACTATGTCGAGGACACTGCTCCTTTGAAGTTCCTCGGTCGAAAAGTTACGCGGGGAGAAAGGGGCGCTCGGTGGATTCGGATCGGGTGCGGGGCCCGAACCCTGGGACCAGGGCACAAGTGGGGGCGAGGGCTCGGCCACCGCAGGCACACTCTGAGCCCTCCACTTCTGGGGGGGTTCCCATTCGAAGGAATCAGCCTTCTCGACGGCTGGCCTTTGGGCGGGTCGTGCCGGCGGGTGGCTCGTCGAGGGAGGGGGTGCGGGCGCCTTCGGCTCGGGTTCGAGGAAGAAATCCCGAACACGACTGACGACCTTGTTGAACACACTCATCGCTTGGCTATCTGTAGCAAATTTCTGCTGGTTTTGTTCGAGGAGAGGGGCGAACGGAGTGTAGCAAGCCCGCCAAAGCTTCTGTCAACCTGAGCGGCGCAGGAATCCATGTCATCACATTTCGGGGAGCAGCGGACCCGGTCTGGAGCAGCACGGGCGAAAATAAGGCAAATGTATCCTGAGCTCCATTCCTCTTCCGCTTTCTCGTTTCTGAGAGGGTCCTCCAGCCCGGAGGATCTGGTCGCCCAGGCGGCCCGGCTGGGTTATGGGGTCGTTGGTCTCGCCGATCGCGATGGCCTCGCGGGGGCGCCGAGATTCTTTCAAGCCGCGAAGAAGGCTGGTGTACGGCCCATTGTGGGGGCTGAGGTGTCTCTACCCCCCGGGCCTTTTTCAGGGAACGACCGGCTGGTCACGCTCCTGGTGGAAAGCCGGGAGGGTTACCGGAACTTGAGCCGGCTTCTGACCGCGCGGGCCCGTGCCGCATCGAGCACCGGTCCGCCCGCGAATGGCCTGGGCATCGGCTTCGATGAGCCGGGGCCGCTCAAGGGACTCGCCGCCCTCTGCTCGGATGCTTCGACGATTGGTGAAGTGGCGCCGCTCTTCGGCAAGGAGCGAACGTTCGTCGAGGTGCAGCGGCACCTCACCCGGGAGAGCCATCACGCGGCCCTCGGTCTTCTCGATCTGGCGGAGGCGCACGGCCTTCGCGCGGTAGCCACGAATGGCGTTTTGCACGCGAAACCGCAGGGGCGGCGTCTCGTCGATGTCTTCACCTGCCTGCGGAATCACACCACGTTGTCCCACGCGGGCCGTCTGCTTACCGAAAACGTCGAGCGTCATTTCAAGCGTCCCGCGGACATGCGATCGCTCTTCGCCGATCGGCCCGATGTCCTTCGGAACACCGAGGCGCTGTCGGACCGGCTGCGTTTCACTCTTGACGACCTCGGCTACCGGTTTCCCGACTATCCGCTGCCGCCCGGCGAGACGAACGATTCGTTCCTGCGCGCCATCACCGAGGCGGGGGCCCGCAATCGTTATCGGCCGTATCACGATCGCGCGCGGGCCCAGATCGAAAAGGAACTAAACGTCATCGCCAAGCTCGGCCTCGCCGGTTACTTCCTCATCGTGTGGGATCTCATGCAGTTCTGCAAGGAACAGGGCATCCTCGCCCAGGGCCGCGGTTCGGCCGCGAACAGCGCCGTCTGCTACAGCCTCGGCATCACCGCCGTCGATCCGGTGGGGATGGAACTGCTCTTCGAACGCTTCCTCTCCGAGGAGCGGGGCGAGTGGCCCGACATCGACATCGACCTGCCTTCCGGCGACCGTCGGGAGAAGGTCATCCAGCACGTCTACACAAAGTACGGTCCGCATGGCGCGGCCATGACCGCAAACGTCATCACCTATCGCGAGAAAAGCGCGGCGCGGGAGATCGGCAAGGTGCTCGAACTGCCCGACGATGTGGTCGAGAACGTCTCTCGCCAGATGCGCCGGTTCGAATGGCACGATACGAAAGACACGTTCGACGCGCGTCTCGAACGCGCGGGGGTCGATCGCTCGGATCTGCGTTTGAAAGTCTTCGCCCGCCTCTTCCACGACATTCAGGACCTGCCGCGTCATCTCGGTCAGCACTCGGGCGGCATGATCGTGGCCCAGGGCCGGCTCGATGAGATAGTCCCGCTCCAGCCCGCGTCGATGCCGGGGCGCACCATCGTTCAGTGGGACAAGGAAGACTGCGCTGATCTTGGCATCATCAAGGTCGATCTCCTCGGCCTCGGCATGATGGCGGCGCTGCAGGATTGCATCACCATCCTCTCGGACACGGGAGTCGAGATCGACCTCGCGCACCTGCCCGAGAACGATCCCAAGACCTACGCGCAGATCCGCGCCGCCGACACCGTGGGCGTCTTTCAGATCGAGAGTCGCGCCCAGATGGCGACGCTGCCGCGGATGAAGCCCGATCATTTCTACGACCTCGTGGTCGAGGTGGCGATCATCCGCCCCGGCCCCATCGTCGGTCAGATGGTCCATCCCTATCTCGACCGGCGCGCGGGTCGAAAGCCGGTGGAGTACGCGCATCCCTCGCTCGAGCCCATCCTGAAACGAACGCTCGGCGTGCCCTTGTTCCAGGAACAGCTCCTGCGCATGGCCATGACCGTCGCGAATTTCACCGGAGGAGAAGCCGAGGAACTCCGCCGCGCCATGGGTTTCAAGCGATCGGAGAAGCGGATGGCCGAGATCGAGGCCAAGCTCCGCGCGGGCATGGGGAAGAACGGCATTGAAGGAGCCGTTCAGGATCAGATTGTGAAGTCGATCGCGTCTTTTGCACTCTACGGCTTCCCGGAGTCGCACGCCGCGAGCTTCGCGCTTCTCGCATACGCGAGTGCCTACCTTCGCGCCCATCATCACGCCGCATTTGTCTGCGCGCTTCTCAACAATCAGCCGATGGGTTTCTATCACCCGATGACGCTGGTAAAGGACGCGCAGCGGCACGGCGTGAAGTTCCTGCCCGTGGACGTGACCAGGAGCGACGTGGTTTGTACGCTTGAAGCGGCGAGCCGCCCCTCGCTCGCGGATTCGGAGCGCGATTCACTCGCGCGAACGAAACATGGAGAACGACCGAGGGGCGAGGGAGCCGGGGGAGCGCGAGGGGGTTGCGGCGAAGCGCACCCCCTCGCTTCAATCGACGCCGCGCAGCGGCACGGCGTGAAGTTCCTGCCCGTGGACGTGACCAGGAGCGACGTGGTTTGTACGCTTGAAGCGGCGAGCCGCCCCTCGCTCGCGGATTCGGAGCGCGATTCACTCGCGCGAACGAAACATGGAGAACGACCGAGGGGCGAGGGAGCCGGGGGAGCGCGAGGGGGTTGCGGCGAAGCGCACCCCCTCGCTTCAATCGACGCCGCGCAGCGGCACGGCGTGAAGTTCCTGCCCGTGGACGTGACCAGGAGCGACGTGGTTTGTACGCTTGAAAATAGTTCTGTCCGGTTGGGACTCAACTATGTAACGAGCCTGCGCACGCCGGCCGCAGCGGCGGTGGTTGAGGAGCGCGCACGAAGTCCCTTCGATTCGATCGAAGACTTCGCCCGGCGCACACGACTCCACGCCGACGAACTGGAACGCCTCGCCACCATCGGCGCCTTCGCGGCTTTCGACCGAACGCGCCGCGACGCCTTGTGGCAAGTGGCGGCTCTCGCCCGCTCCCCCGGCCCCCTCTTCGACCCGGCATTGCGAGGAGACCCTGACGCGGTGATTGACACCACGTCATTGCGAGTTTCGGCACGGACTTCGTCCGTGACACAGGGGATGAACACCCACTCGTCACCCCGGCGAAAGCCGGGGTCTAGCGCGAAGAGTGCGTTTGGAATCCGCGGCGACCGGAGTCCCAAGAACCCACCTGAAATGGGCCGTTCTGAAGGATGTTCATCAGCAGGAGCCAGTCCCGATACGGACCGATCAACTGACGCGTCCATGCCAAGGATTGACGCGTCATTGCGAGGCAGGCGAGCGAAGCGAGCCAACGAAGCAACCTCCCCATTACCTGAGATGTCCACCCTCGACCGCCTGCGCGCCGACATCCTGGGCACCGACCTCACCATCGGCCCCCATCCGGTCGCGCGTTTCCGAGACCGACTCAATGAAGCAAAGGTCCTGCGCGCCGTCGACCTTCCCCGTCAACGCGATGGCGACTTCGTTCGCGTGGCCGGCGCGGTTATCTGCCGTCAGCGTCCGGGTACGGCCAAGGGCTTCCTTTTCCTCACGCTCGAAGACGAAACCGGCCTCGTCAACGTGATAGTCCGTCCGGATCGATTCGACCGCTTCCGGGAACTGCTCTCGAACGCCCCGCTTTTGAGGGTCGACGGCGTCCTCCAATCGAAGGAGGGAATCACCGTGCGGGCTATGAACGTGAGCCTCATCAACGAAGAGTCGGAAGAGGCCCTCCCGGAAATCCCCGTGCGGAGTTTCCGTTGACCATTTGTATGGTATTCAAATGGTAGAGTCATGGCATGAAGACGACCATCGACCGGGCGGGTCGGGTAGTCATCCCCGCGGCCATCAGGGAGCGGGCGGGGCTCCGCCCGGGAGCGCAGATCGACATCCGGATCGGCGATTCGGGCGATATCACCATCTCCCGTCCGGTTCCCCCGCCGAAGCTCGTGAAGGTTGGGGGCCTGACCGTCGTGCGGCCGCAGACGAGGAACCCGCCCAAGCTCGACGTCGTGAAACTGATCCGCGAGGAGAGAGACCGCTGGCCGCTCTAAAAAAAGTCTTTCTGGACACGGACGTTTTCGTGTCGGGTCTCCTGGAGGTTGCCGCCGACTCCGCGTGCCGCGCCATTCTCGAAGCGTTGGCGGCCCGCCGCCTGCGTTTGGGGGTGACCGCGTGGCAATGTTGTCTGGAGTTCTACTCCGTCACCACGCGGCTTCCTCCCGACTACCGGCTCTCCGCCGAAGCCGCGATCACCCTCCTCACGGAACATGTGTTCAACCGGGTGGAGGTCGTCGACCTTCCGGTTGAGGATGCGGTCTCCTGGCTCAAGAGACAGACGGCTTCCGAGATCCGGGGCGGGCTCATCTATGACGCGCATCTGGCCCAGATCGCCCATCGCTCCGGCTGCGCGATGCTCGTGACCACCAACCTCGCAGACTTCCGGCAGGTCACCCCTCACGGGATCGAGATCCTCAGTCCCCAACAACTTCTGGCCCGGATGGTGTGAATCCATGACCAAATTAAGGTCCATCTTCGCCTGCCAGGCCTGCGGCTTTCAGAGTTCGAAGTGGCTCGGCCGGTGTCCCGAGTGCGGCGACTGGAACACCTTTGTCGAAGAACGCGAAGAAGTCCAAAGCTCCAAAGCCGCCAAAACGCAGCGCTCCATCTCCGAAACCCTGGCCAGGCCAAAGGCCTACGACGATGTCGATGCGGGCGACGCGCCGCGCTTCCCCTCGGGCATAGGCGAGTTCGATCGCGTCCTTGGCGGGGGGGTGGTCCCCGGCTCGCTCGTTCTCATCGGCGGCGAGCCCGGCATCGGCAAGAGCACGCTCTTGCTCCAGGTGGCCCAATTGCTCGCTCGCACCGGCGGCGCCGTCCTCTACGTCTCGGGCGAGGAGTCGGAACGGCAGATCAAACTCCGCGGCGATCGACTGGGGGTGACCGGGGGAGCGCTGTTCCTCATGTCCGAGACCTCGCTCGAGAACATTCTCGAGCAGGTGGATGTGATGAAGCCGTCCTCTCTTGTCATCGACTCGGTGCAGACGATCTACTCGTCCAAGTTCGCTTCCGCGCCAGGCTCGATCTCGCAGGTCCGGGAAGTCGCGACTCAGCTCCTCTTCCTCGCCAAGGCCCGCGGCATCACCACCTTCATCATCGGCCATGTGACGAAAGACGGGTCGCTCGCCGGGCCGAAGTCCCTCGAACACATCGTCGACACCGTCTTGTACTTCGAGGGGCAGAAGAACCATCATCATCGCGTGGTCCGGGCGGTGAAGAACCGCTTCGGTTCGGTGAGCGAACTGGGGGTCTTCGAGATGACCGGCACCGGCCTGATTCCGGTCGGCAATCCCTCGGCGCTCTTTCTCTCCGAACGCCTTCCCGGGTCGCCCGGCTCGGCCGTGGTCGCCACCGTTGAAGGCACGCGAACGATGCTGGTCGAGGTGCAGGCTCTCGTCACCAGCGCCTCGTTCGGCTCGCCCCGGCGCATGGCGCTTGGTCTCGACCGCGATCGCACGTCCCTTCTGCTCGCGGTTCTGGAAAAGCGGGCGGGTTACCCGCTCGCCGATCAGGACGTTCATGTGAGTGTGGTGGGCGGGCTCGAGGTCGAGGAGCCGGCGGTCGATCTCGGCATCGCCGCCGCGGTCATTTCATCCTTCACGAACAAGGCGGTTCCCGAGAAGACCGCGGTGTTTGGGGAGATCGGTCTCGGCGGTGAGTTGCGGTCGGCCGGCCAGGCGGTCCTCCGCCTTCGAGAAATGGCGCAGATGGGCTTCGAGCGCTGCGTGATCCCGGCGGCGGGCGGGGCTCTGTCCGCCTCAGACTTCCCGTCGAACTTCAAGATCGAGGCGGTTCGCACCCTCGATCAAGCCCTCCAGGCGATATTCGACTAGAACCCCCGGCCTCCCTCCTTCGTCACCAAGGCCTTCGAGCGACCGCTGTCATAAACTCCGCGGTTCCTTAGATGACCCCTTCCGCCCCCCAAGAGCCGCTGTTCACCGCGCCCTTTCTCACCATGTGGGCGTTCTCGTTCAGCGTGTTCGTCTCGCTCTTCATGCTCCTGCCGGTGGTGCCCTTCCAGGTGCTGGCCGAGGGCGGCACCGAAACCGGGGCGGGTTTGTTCATGGGCCTGCTCACCTACTCCTCGGGCCTCTCCGCGCTTTTCACGGGCGCGCTCTCCGATCACATCGGACGGCGGAAGCAGCTCATCATCTGCGCCGCCGCCATCACGGTCTGCGTGCTGCTCTACAGCGTGCTGCCCAACGTGCCCCGTCTCGTGTTCGTGACCCTGCACGGGATCTTCTGGTCCGGCCTCCTGCTGGCCTCCTCGGCTCACGTCACGAGCGTGATTCCCGAGGCGCGTCGAGCCGAGGGCCTCGGCTATTGGGGCATGTCCTCCCTCCTCGCCGTGACCATTGCGCCCACGATCGGCTTTGCGATCTACCAGCACGGGTGGCCGGCCCTGTGTTTGTCCGTGGCCGCCATGAATGTGGTTATGGGGCTCATCGCCTGGACAATCCATGAAAGCCACGAGGGAACGCCGGGATGGCCGACCTCGCGCGAGCTCACCGGCTCCTTGAACTTCAGCGTGCTCAGGATCTCGGCTGCGCTTTTCCTCTATTCGTTCGCGTTTGGCGCCGTCACGTCGTTCGCGGCCCTCGCCGCCGACGCGCGCGGGATAGCGCCGCGGGAAATCTTCCTCACCACCATGGCCTTCACGACGTTCCTCTCGCGGCCGGTTCTGTCGCCCTTCCTCGACCGGCTCGGACACGTCCGTATGTTCCGGTGGTTCGTCATGATGATCCCGGTGGGTCTCCTGCTCTTGTGCTTTGCGACCACGAAATGGACGATGATCCTGGCCGCCATGATCTTCGGCATCGCCTACGGCAACTGCCACCCCGCGTTCACCGCATACATCATGGGCCGGGTGGATGAGCGCGGGCGCGGCGGCGCGTTCGGTGGAATACTCGCAGCCTTCGATGTGGGTATCGGCACCGGTTCGATCCTGTCGGGAGTGCTGGTGCATCGCTTCGGCTTTGGCGTCGCTTTCGGAACTGCCACGTTGCTCTCCGCACTCTCCCTTCCCTATTTCAACTGGGCCCGGGGACGCTTCGAGCGCGACAATGCGGTGCGTCCCTTCCGGCCTGCGCCCATGACGGTCGGAGCACCTCTATGACTTCGCGCCCGCTCGCCGTGGTCTGCCTTTCCGGGGGGATGGACTCCGCGGTCACCGCGGCCCTCGCGGCGCAGACTCACGAACTGGCGCTGCTGCACGCGAACTACGGCCAGCGCACCGAGGCGCGCGAGCTGGCCTGCTTCGAATGGCTCGCCGCCCACCTGGGTGTTCCGCCCGAACGCCGTCTGATCGTGGACTTCACATCGCTCCGGCAGATCGGCGGCAGCAGCCTCACCGACCTGAAGGTCGCGGTCCGCCACGGAGAACCCGAAGAAGGCGTCGTGCCGACTTCCTACGTTCCCTTCCGCAACGCGCACCTCCTCGCCGCGTCGGTGAGCTGGGCGGAGGTCCTGGGCGCGACCTCGATCTGGGTGGGTGCGGTGGAAGCCGATTCGTCCGGATATCCGGATTGTCGGCCTTTGTTCTTCTCGGCCTTCGCCGAGGCGATTCGTCTGGGCACCCGGCCCGAAACCCGGATCGCCATCGAGACGCCGGTGATTGCGCTCGACAAGGCGGAGATCATCCGTCAAGGGCTGGCCCTCGGCGTGCCCTTCGCCAGGACCTGGTCGTGCTACGAAGCGAATGACGCGGCCTGCGGCGACTGCGAAAGCTGCCGCCTTCGGCTCGCCGCCTTCGCCCGGGCGGGATCCGCCGATCCGACACCCTACCTGTCCGTCTGAAGTAGGCTTACGTTCGTCCAAAGTATCGAACAGGAGAACCCCATGAAGCGCCCCATCCTGGCCCTTGCCGCCCTGCTTGTCAGTGCCACCCTGGTCACCGCCCAGACCGGCGGCGTACGGGGAAAGATCCTCGACGACAAGGGCGCCCCCCTCGAGGCCGTGGCCGTGAAGATGGAGTTCCAGGGCGGCGTCACCCTGGCCTTCGAGAACAAGACCAACAAGAAGGGCGAGTTCATGCAGATCGGGCTCCGGCCCGGGAACTGGAAATTCACTTACACGAGGGAAGGCTTCCAGGTCTTCGCTTCTCCCTACCGGGTGGCCCTGGGCGACGCCACGGTCCTGCCCGATGTGAAGCTCACCTCCGCCAGGGCGGCCGCCGCAGTTCAAGCCGACGACATCCAGAAGGTGTTCGGTGAAGCCGTCGCGAAGCTCCAGGCGGGTGACCACGACGGCGCCATCGCCGCCTTCGACGCCCTGATCCTGAAGAATCCCTCCCTCGCGGAAGCGCACTACAACAAGGCCTTCGCCCAGTACCAGAAGAAGGATATGGAGGCCGCGGAAACCACGCTCAAGCGCGCGCTCGAGATCCGGGCCGACTACTCCGATGCGCGGATTCTTCTCTCGAACATCTACTCCGCCCAGGGTCTCAAGGACAAGGCGGTCGAAGTGATGTCGGCGGGTGCGGGCGGCGCCGATCCGAAGCAGCTCTTCAACCTTGGCCTCGCCCTCCTCAACAGCGGGAAGAACGCCGAGGCCGCCGAAGTCTTCGCGAAGGTCGAGGCCGCCGACCCCAAGCACGTCGAGGTTCAGTACTACCTCGCCACCGCCGCGCTCAACGCGGGCAAGACCGACGAGTGCGTCCAGCGTCTCGAGAAATACCTGAGCCTCAATCCCGCGAGCGAACAGAACAAGGCCACCGCGCTGGGCCTGATCGCCGCGCTCAAGAAGAAGTAGCGCCTCCCGACCACGCTCGCCTGGCCAAGCTTGGACATCGCCCTTCGCCTGGCCGAGATCCGCGGCCGCCTCGCGGAGGCGGCGCGGCGCGCGGGTCGTGAGCCTTCGGCCGTCACCCTCGTCGCGGTCAGCAAGTTTCATCCGGTGGCCGCGATCGAAGCCGCCTACGCGGCCGGACAGCGACACTTCGGCGAGAACCGCGTGCAGGAAGCCGAGGAGAAGCGGCGGTTTCTTGAGCCGCTGATCCGGGTCGCGGATCCGCTCCGTCTCGAACTGATCGGCGCGCTTCAGTCGAACAAGGTGCGCAAGGCGGTGAGCGCGGTGTCGCGGATTCAGTCGATCGATTCGGTAGCCATCGCCGACCGCGTGGGTCGCGTGGCCGCGGAGATGAACCTTCGTATGAGCGTTCTGGTGCAGGTGGATCTCGCGGGCGAGGCGACGAAGGCGGGGGTTCCCGAGGCCGATGTCTTCAAAGCACTCGAATCGATGCGGGCGGTGGCGGGCATCCGGGTGGACGGCCTCATGGCGATACCACCTTTCCTCAATGACCCAAACGACGTGCGGCCTTACTTCTCCCGTCTGCGCGCCCTTCGTGACCTGGCGCTCGAACGCGGACTCCTCGAGGGCGCCGAACTCTCGATGGGGATGAGCCATGACTTCGAAGCGGCGATCGAAGAAGGCGCCACCATCGTCAGAGTGGGCACGGCGATATTCGGGGAGCGTCCCGCGCAGGCCTGATTCCGCCCGCTCGGGCACGCGCAGCGTGCCCCTACCGGTGCGGCTTGGGTACGTGCATCGTGTCTCTACCGGTGTCGCTTGGGTACGTGCATCGTGTCTCTACCGGTGTCGCTTGGGTACGTGCATCGTGCCTCTACCGGTGTCGCTTGGGTACGTGCATCGTGCCTCTACCGGTGTCGCTTGGGTACGTGCATCGTGCCTCTACCGGTGTCGCTCGGGCACGCGCAGCGTGCCCCTACCGGTGCGGCTTTGCCACGCGCATCGTGCCCATACCGGTGCGGCTTGGGCCCGCGCATCTTGCCTCTACCGGTGCGGGTTGGGCACGCGCATCGTGCCCCTACCGGTGCGGCTTGGGCACGCGCATCGTGCCCCTACCGGTGCGGCTTGGGCCTGGCCGTAGGGGCACGCTGCGCGTGCCCTGGCGAACAACTAATGCACCCAGCCTGAGCCGCCCGGCGTTTTCCCGCCATCCACGGCGCGCAAACCCGGATTGCCGCGCTTCGGGGCGAGCAGCCGGTTCAGCTTGAGTTGCGCCGCGAGTGCCGTCCCTCCGCGGATGTAGGCGTACATGAGCCCCATGGCGAGGAAGTGGGGGGCGAAGTTCGAGAAGCCGTACATCACCGCGAAGAGGGCGGTCATTCCCACGGTCAGGTAGAGGAGGTTCTTGCCGGCCGCGGGCAGCATGAGCATGAAGAGGATCGTGCGATTCGGGAAGAGCAGGGCCCAGGCCACGATCAAAGCGTCTGCGAGCGGCCAGATCGTCAGGTATTGCGACTGGTGGACATCGCCCCACACGAACGCGAGCAGGGTGGTGAGAACGCCCGAACTCGCTACGATCAGGGCGCAGATCACCATGTACCGAACCCCGCCCCAGAGCGAGGCGAGGTCGCGGCCGAAGACCGCGAGCATCAAGGATCCGAAGACGAGATTCTGCCCGTCGGCTTCAAAGAGGCCCCAGGTCACAAGCCGCCAGATCTGCCCGCCCAGGACCAGAACGGGCGAGAGCGGGGCGAGGCGGAGCGACGGCACGCCCAATCTTTCGAGAAAGGAGAGCAGGGCGCTTCCAAGGACGACGAAGCCGATCAGGACGAGCGAAGCCATGGGCATCGACTGCCCGAGGATCGCCACCGGCCGGTTGAGAAAAGAAGGTCTCATCGCTCTCGATCGTATCGCGAGAGCCGCTGCCGGGCTTAGCATCGCGCCCGTCCTCGAACTCAAGGGAACATGAGCCACGAACTTCCGCAGGCAGATCTCGTCCTTCGCAATGTCGGCCAGCTCGCGACCTTGCGGGGCCCTCGACCGCGACTTGGGCCAGCCCTGCGCGAACTCGGCGTCGTCTTGAATGCCGCGGTGGCCGCGGATCGCGGCCGAATCGTCTTCGTGGGTCCGCAAGCCGATCTTGGGGCGTCGATTAAGACCCGCCCGGAACTCGTCGAGGTCGACGCGGGCGGCGCCTTTGTCATACCGGGTTTCGTCGACGCCCACACCCACCTGGCCTACGCGGGCGATCGAGACGACGAGATCCGCGCTCGTCTCGCCGGCGCCACCTACGAAGACATCTCCTCGAAGGGCGGCGGGATCGTCAAGACGGTGACCGCGACACGCGCGGTCTCGCTTTTCGACCTGACCCTTCTCGTTCGCTCGCGTCTCGATCGCCTTTTGTCCCTCGGCACGACCACCGCGGAGGTGAAGAGCGGCTACGGCCTTTCCGTCGAGGCCGAAAGAACATCTCTCCAGGCGATCACCGCGGCCGCGGCCGATCATCCGGTTCGAGTCGTTCGAACGTACCTCGGCGCCCACGAGGTTCCCCTCGATCGTCGCGGCGACCGCGAGGGCTACATCGCGGAGATGGTCGAAACCGCGATTCCCGAGATCGCGCGACTCGGGCTCGCCGAGTTCGCCGACGTTTTCTGCGAGCGCGGTGTTTTCACCACCGACGAAAGCCGCAGAATTCTCGCCGCCGCGAAAGCCGCGGGGCTCGCGCTCCGCATCCACGCCGATGAGTTCTCCGACCAGGGAGGAGCGGCGCTCGCCGCGGCCCTCGGCGCACGCTCCGCCGATCATCTGATCCAGGTTTCGGATGAAGGCATCGAGGCCATGGCCCGCTCGGGCGTGGTCGCGACCCTCATGCCGGCCGCTTCCTTCTTCCTCAAACTCGGAAAGTTCGCTCCGGCGCGGAAGATGATCGACGCGGGTGTGGCCCTGGCCCTTGGATCCGACACTAACCCGGGCGGCGGCTTGTCCTCGTCGATGCCCTTCGCGATGACGCTCGCATGTTTCGGGATGGGGCTCTCGCTCGAGGAAGCGCTTTCCGCCGCCACGATCGGCAGCGCCACGAGCGTCGGCCTCGTGAACGAAGTGGGGACCATCGAAGTCGGCAAACGAGCCGACCTCGTGATCCTGAACAGCGACCGGCTGCTCGACCTCGTCCGGCTGGGCGAGAACCCGGTGGCCCGGGTCATCGCGAACGGAAGGCTTGTCCGACCTTAGAAATTCAGCCGAGCCTGAAGCTCGATACGCCGGTTGCCCGCCTCGCCACCGCCACCGCCGCCGCCAAAGCCGCCAGGCCCAAAGCCCATGAAGAAGCCGGCAAGCGAGGTTGACTGTCCAAATTGAGGCGAGGTCAGGTTGCCAACCGGCGCGGCCGCGTTCGTTCGATCGAACAGGTTGCTCACGCTGATGGAGATCGTGAGCCCGGGGCCGCCGCCCGGCCCGCCCCCGCGCATTCCACCCATGCCGCCGCCGGGACCGTGGCCGCCGCCCATGGGTCCGCCCATGCCCGGCCCGCCGCCTTCAGGCGTCGCGGCCTGGGACTTCTTGAAGGGGATGTTCTTGGAGAGGCGAAGCGACACGCTCGCGAAACCCGGAGCCTCGCCGTAGTTCCTCGGAATGATGATGCCGGATCCGGTGGTGTCGAGCGGGCCGTACGCGGTCTCGATGACGCCGGCCCGGCCCGCGACCCCGAAGCTCGGCCGGTCGGAGAACACGGTGTCGAAGTTCAGATCGCGGCCGGTGGTGATGTTGTAGGGGCGTCCGGTCGAGATCGTGATCATCGGGCCGATGCTGATATTCCACGGCCCGCGGATGTTTCCGCCCGCCAGCACGCGGTGGCGCACGTCGCTTGAAGCGCGGCCCCAATCGGCCTCGATGTCCGTCGGTATCGCCGGGAACGTCCCGGCCCCGTCGGTATCGCCCTTGGCCCAGCCGAGGAAGTAGCGCACGAAGAAGGAGTTTCTCTGGCCGGGCCGCGTCGCGAATCCGGTGACCACCTGGAACTGCCGATTGCGACCGGTTGTCTCATACGCATAGACCGCTCCCGGCACCGCCAGGGGACGGGTGCCGTCGGCGCGTACCGCGTTGATGTTGCGGGAGCGGAGTTGGTGGTCGCCGCGCGACGCGATCAGGGTCACCGATCCCGTGAACTTCCCGAGCTGCTGCTCAAGCGAGAGCGAGCCCTGGATCGACCGCGGCGCGCGCACCTCGGTGTCGAGAACGCGCGTGTTCTGCGGCTGAGAGAAGCGATTGAGGGTCTCGACGGTGGGCACGCTCGTGACCGTGTCGCCGGTCACCCGGATGCTGTCAAGGACGGCGGGGTCGGTGACGAGGTACTGAAGACGTCCCCCTCCGAGGTAGCGGTTGGCGTCGAGCACAAGACCTTCGCCGACCCGGTCGTAGAAGACGCCGACGCCGCCCCGGGTCACGGTTTTCGGGGTGCGGCCGTCCTTGTCGAGTTTGAGCGAGTACGCGAAGGAGAGGCGAGGTGCGAAATCGAGCCGGGTGTTGATGTTGTTCTGGAGCTCGGCGCGAAGTCCGAGGCCGAGGACCAGGCGATCTGTTTTCTTCCAGTCGTCGTTGAAGAAGACCCCGAGGTCGGTCTGGGACACGTTCGCCACGGGGTTGCCGCCCGCGACCAGGAACTGGGTGGCGCCGCCGCCGAGAGCGCGGATCTGAGCGGGGGAGAGGCCGCGCCCCTGCAGGGCCAGGGTGCGCCGATACCGCTCGAGGCTCGAGAGGGTTACCGTGTTCGGAATTCCGCCCGGTCCGGGGATCGGGTTGAAGTTCGCGTCAAGCTCCGGCCCGGAGCCGCCTGCGAAAGTGACGACGCCCGCGAAGTTGTTCCGCGACGTCTCATCGGTGGTGTTGCGGCGAACCCTGAAGCCCGCGCGGAAGGCATGTTTCCGGGTTGCCCAGGAGACGACATCGGTCATCTCGAACCGCGACCCGTCGTTGCGTGAAATCCCGACCGCCGCGCCGCCGCTCGTAAAGGCGTCCTGTACGACGAGGGTTGGCGAAGGGTTGAGTGCCGTCTGGTCGCGACCGCTCTTGCCGAAGCGGATGCGGATCTCGTTCACCTTGCTCCCGAGGATGCTGTTCAGAGTCAGGTCGCCGTTGTTCTCGAAGTTGGTCAAGTCGAAACCGCGGGAGGGCAGGTTGTAGCCCCCGATGCCGCTGTCCAGGGTCTTGTTCTCGGAGTGAGAGTAGCGCACGGTCAGGGACTGCTTGTCCGAAATCTGCCAGTCGATGCGCGGCGAGAAGGAAAGCCGGCTCGTCGGACGGATGACGGTCTGGACGAACGGCGTGCTCAGCAGATTCCCATCGAGGGTCACCGCGTTGATCGTGTCGTTCCCGTCGACGGTGCGATAGTCGGAGTCGAACGAAAATGACGCCTTGCCCTTGGCGATGGGCCCCGCGAAGTCGACGCTGTAGTCCTCGCGCTGGTAGTGCGGCTTGACCGCCTCGCCGTAGGGGTTCCGCGTATTGAGGGCATCGTTGTTGAATCGGAAAGACGCTCCGCCGCGGTAGCGGTCGGTGCCCGGGCGGGTGATGATCTCGATCCGTCCAAAGCCCATGCGGTCGAACTCGGCCGAGAAGGGATTCGAGTTGAGGCGGATTTCGCGGATCGAGGCCTTGTTCGGAACACGGCCGCCGGTGAAACCGTCGATGTAGATCTGGCCGCCGTTCGGGCCGCCGGAGTTGCCGGCCAGCGACTGGAGGTAGGCCGCGAGTTCGTCGGGATCATCGGGAAGAGCTTCGAGATCGCCATCCTTGAGCACCACGGCGCCTGCGTTCTGCGAGACGTCGAGGCTCACCGCGGATGCCTGCTCCTCGACCGTGATGTCCTCGGTGCGCGAAACTTCGAGGCGGACCTCCTGACTCTGCACCGGCCCCGCCTTCATTTCGATGTTGGCGGCGGCGTAGGACATGAAGCCCGGCTTCTCGGCGGTGAGGACATATGAACCCTCCGGAACGGTGATCTTGAACCGCCCCTCCCGGTCGGTCGTGACCTGACGCGTGGTCGTGCCGATCAGGATCACCTTGACCCCCGATACGGATGCGCCGGTCTGATCCATGACCCGGCCTTCCATCACGGCCTCCGCGGCCGCGGTTTCCTCGGCCGCGTTGGTGTGGGAGGCCGCGGGACGCGCGACCACGAGGGTGAAGGCCAGTGCGGCCACGATCGGGCCGAGCGTGCGCGCTCTCTGGCGGGTGAGGTACGTTCGGGGGTTCATGGGAGGACCGTTCTGTCGTTTGGAGGGGAGGGGTTGCTTCGGAGTTCGCCGGTTTCTTCGGGGTCGTCGTTTCTGTTTTGCGGTTTTGTTGCAGGGTCCCGTTTCAGGGCACGCCCATGCCGCCGTCGAGGAGGCCTGCGGGCATGCCGACATCGACGCCGCCGCTGCGATTGGCGCGGGAGGCGAATACTTCTATGCCGGCGAGCACGTTGAAGGCGACCGCCTTGCCGGTGGCGTCGATCCGGCCGATGACCGCGCCGACCCAGTCGTCCTTCTTGAGATCGGCGAGGGTGATCGCGGGCATGCGCTCAACAAGGTCTTCCATGCCTCCGCGCCCTCGGCCGCCGGCGCCGGGCCGCCCGCCCATTCCGCCAGGAGCGCCTGCACCCGTGCCGCCGCCGCCAGCCCCCATGCCTCCAGCAGCGGCGGGGCGACCGCCTTCAGGACGCGCGCCCATGCCGCCGTTCATGCCCGGCCGAGCGCTGGCGCCGCCGCCCGACATCGCGCCGAACATGGCGCTCATCTCCGCCGGGATGCGCCTGATGGTCGTGCCCGGCACGATCGTCATCGTGAACTTCTGGTTGGACCGGAGATCCTTCACGCTGATCACACCCGCCGCGGCGTCTATCTTCTCGATCGCGAGCGCTTTGGTCGAGAAGGAGCCGAACACCACCCGTTCGGCGGTGATCTTCAGGCCGTCGGGTGAGCGGGTTCCGAGCACGCGAACCTGGTCGGCCGCCGCCATGTCCGCCACCGTGGCGGGCCGCGCGTCATCGAACCTCACCGAAGTGTCGGCATAGCGATGGATCGTCGCGTTCTTCGCTTCGACGACGACGGTGTTCGATGGGGCGGGCGTGTTCGTCGCCTGCGGGGCGCTCGCGGGAGGAGTCGCGGGGGCGCTGGTCTGCAGAATGAACTGGCCGTTCGCGGAGTCGGCGGAGATCACGGTTCCCGCCACGCCACGCTCGCGCCAGGCCCTCTGTTCCGCCTCGTTTCGGGCGGTCAGGTCCGTCTTCGCCATGACCACCACGCGGAGCGCGCCTTCGATCCGGCCTTCGGCTCTCGTTCCCCCGCGGACCATCACGCGGTCTCCCGCGGTGATCGCATCGAAGGCGATGGGGGCCGCATTCTGGAGCGAGGTTTCCCCAGGGACGACCTTCACCACCGTGCCCTTTTCGGCGAGCGTCACCGAGAGGGCCGCACCATCGGCGGCCTTGAGGGTCAGGGCCCGCGCCACCGCGTCCACGGCTTCAACCTGTCCCATAACCGTCAGGGTGGCCGGAGGGGCCGCCGGGGTTTGAGCGTACGTAGGGAGGACCGTGAGCCCCAGTAGGGCGAGGGTCATGGCCAGCCTTCTTGTCACGCCATCTTTCACGAGTTTGAGCACGAGTTTGAGTCTCCTACCGCAGCCTTAAGTAACTATTAAGACGGGATTTGTAGTTGAGGCCGCAGGTGCTGGGAAGGTGGCCTCCAGCCCTCGGGGACAAACTTACGACACAAGCCGGTCCACCCCTTAGACCAGCGATGAGCCGCTGGGGTTGAGGCTCGCCCATCACGAAGTTCCGGCCCCCAGCGTCGCTAAACCGATTGCCTTGATGAACCTCCGCGCTGGCCGTGACATGATCGCGCGCGCATGAGCCACTCCGCCCGTTACGACGCCATGACCGAAAGGGTTCGAGCACTCTACGATCGCAACCGCCAGAGGGGAATCGCCCCCTGGTGCGGCCACAGCTACGACTTCGTCTGCCCCTCCACCGGAACCTATCCATTCCAGTGGTTCTGGGACTCCTGCTTTCATGCGATCGTTCTCGCGCGCTACGACATGGATCGCGCGCGCTCCGAAATCTTCAGCCTGCTCAAGAACCAGCCCGAGGACGGCTTCATCGGCCACGTCACATTCTGGCAGCGCGAGGCGTTCGAGGAGATGTTGAAGGAGTACTCGATCGCGTACCGGACACCGTATCTGTCCGACTGCATCCAGCCCCCGCTCCTCGCCGAGGCGCTTTTCGCGATCACGCGGGGAGAGGGCGGTGCGGCGGTCCTGACCGAGCTCTTGCCGAAGGTGCGCCGCTACTACGACTGGCTCGACCGGATGCGTGACCCGGACCGCGACGGTCTCATCGCCATCCTCCAGCCCGACGAATCGGGCCTCGATCACATTCCCAAGTACGACGCTTATCTCGGCGTCACGAATCCGACGCGGGACGAGTTCACCGCGGCCTGGCAGCGCGCCGTCGGACCGTATGCCGAGATGCAGCGCGATCACGAAAAGATGTTCGCGGCCGGGAGCTTCGTGGTTGAAGATGTCCTCGTCAATACGATCTACGCCGAGAACGAACGCGTCCTCGCCGAACTGCATGAGGAGGCCGGTGAGGGGGCGGCGGGGGCGGAGATGCGCGGGCGAGCCGCCAAATCGACCGCTTCGCTTCTCGCCAAGTGCTACGACCAGGCGACGGGGCTCTTCTACGACCTCGCGGGAAAGAAGGAGGAGCAACTGCGCGTGAGCACCGTGACCTCGCTGATGCCGATCCTGCTGCCCGACCTTCCGAAAGAGATGGTTGATTCGCTGGTCAGGCACATCGCCGACCCGCAGGAGTACGCGGCCGCATATCCCGTGCCGTCCACGGCGCTCAACGAGCCCTTGTATCTCAAACCTTCGGATGGTCATCCGGAGCACGACTCGAAGCTCTTGTGGCGCGGCCCTTCCTGGATCAATACAAACTGGTATATCGCCCGCGGCCTGCGCCGGCACGGTTTTATCGAACTGGCGCGAACGATAGAGGATCGTTCCGCGGTTCTGATCGAGCAGCACGGCTTCCGCGAGTACTACGATCCCAACACGGGTGATGGTTTCGGCGCGCACGCCTTCTCCTGGACGGCCCTCGTCCTGAACATGCTTGCCGATCACGAGGGCGTAGCTTGAAGCCAGGGAGGGTCATTGCGAGCGGGACATCGGGGGCAGTCCGAGCGCGACCGCCTGCCCTTGGGGCACGAAACAACCCCTTGATCCTTGCGGCCAGGCTCTTAACCGCGCTGAGTTTTGCCACCCTCGCTCTCACCATGAGCGGGCCGGCGCTGGCACAACCAGCGGATCCCTCGCCCCGCCTGATCAAAGCCCACTACACCGCAAAGCATCAGCAGGTCGATCGCTACGTCAATGTTCCTTTCGAGGTGAAGGCGGGAACCACCCGCGTCGAGATCGAGCTCGAATACAACCGTGCCGGCGGAGAAAACGTGGTCGACCTTGGTCTGCTTGAGCCGGGGTCTCTCGCTCTCGGCACCAGCGCCTTCCGCGGGTGGACGGGCGGCGAGCGGAGCACGATCTTCGTGAGCGCGGTGGAAGCGACGCCGGGTTATTGGCCCGGGCCGATTCAGGCGGGAACCTGGCACGTGGGCCTCGGCCTTTACAAGGTCGGGGTTAAAGGCGTCGACGTCGAGGTCACGGTCCGGACGTCTTCGGATCCGGTGATGGCGGTGATGCCGTCATTGCCCGAACGACCGAAGGAGCCGATTCGATCCGGTCCGGCCTGGTTCTCGGGCGCGCTCCACGCGCACACCCACAACAGCGACGGCGCGCTGTCCGCGCAGGCTTTGGCCACCCGGGCGCGGGCCGAAGGTCTCGACTTCCTCGCGATCACCGATCACAACAACACCGCACACCAGCGCGAAGCGGTCAACGTGCCGGGCCTGCTCACCATCGTCGGTGAGGAAGTGACGACACCCGGCGGTCACATGAACGTGTGGGGCCTCTCCGGCCTGCGCGACTTCGTCGATTTTCGGGTGTCGCCCGGCGACCCCGCGATTGTCGACCTCGTCAGGAGCGTGGTGGCGAAAGGCGCCCTCGCCGGCATCAATCATCCCTATTCATCATGCGTCGCCTGCCCGTGGACCCATCCCGTGCCCGTGGGCATAAGCACGATTGAAATCAGCGGTCGGGAGCCCGAGGAGATGCCGCGCGCCGTGGCCTTGTGGGACATGCTGCTTCGGCAGGGCCGCCGCGTGACCGCGGTTGGCGTGAGCGACTGGCATCGGGGTGAATCGCCCCTCGGTTCGGCGAGCGTCCGGGTGTGGGCGAGCGAACTTTCAACCCGCGCCATTCTTGACTCGATCCGCGAGGGTCGCGTCATCATCAGTGTCGATGGAACGACGCCGCCTCCCGACATAATCGTGCGCGCGTCCGGCGGTCAGGCGCGCGTGGGCGACACGCTGGCCCTCCATGCAGGCGACGCCTTCGTGGTTGCGGTGGGTGCGGATGCGCCGCTGTACCAGGGCGCTCGGGCGGAGTTGTTCTGGAACGGCGAGCGGATCGCGACCTCGCCCTTCGTTCTCGGCAAGGTCACTTTCGATCGCTTCGCCTCGACCAGCGGATATCTGCGCGTTCACGTTCTCGCCGCGTCCGGCGCGCCTTTGGCCCTGACGAACCCCATCTGGATCCGAACCACCGGCCGCTGATGAGGGGCCTGGTTGCCGCGGCCCTCCTGTTCCTCGCGGCATGGCCCGGCCGCGCTCAGGCCGGCGACGACCTTGTCACCCCGATCCGCATCGGCCGCCCCGACGCGCCGCTGGTGCTTTCGATGTGGGCCCAGCAGGAGTATTCGCACCTCGCGGCCCGGCCGGACATGGCCGCGAAGTTCCACCAGATCTTCCGCGACTTTGCGGTCGCGCATCCCGATGTTCGAATCGACATCTCGGTGATGCCGGCCCTCGAGCTGCACAAGGCCAAACTGATGATGGCGGCGGCGAACGGGCGCCTGCCCGACGTCGCATCGATCGACAGTTTCTGGGTTCCCCTCTTCATGGCCGGGAAACACATAAAGCCCCTCGACCCCTTCTGGCCGAAGGAGGATCGCGACGACTTCCTGCCCTTCACCATCGACACGCTCTCGGACCCCGCGGGCCACGTTTACGGCATGTGGCACGGCACCGACTGCCGCGTTCTCTATTACCGCAAGGATCTTGTCCCGACGCCGCCCTCGACCTGGGATGAGCTGATCGCGGTGGCGAGCCGGATCGCCCGCGAGAAGAAGATCTCGGGTTACGTGTTCAATGCCGGGCGATGGGAGGGCGCGGTCTTCGATCACCTGCCCATGTTCTGGGGCCAGGGCGGGGAACTGGTCGATGACAACGGAGCGCCGGTGTTCGGCCTTCCACCTCATCGCGAAAAGATGGTGAGCGTTCTCCAGTTCATGCGCGACACCGTGACCAAGGGCGCCTCACCGAGCTCAGTCCTCGCGAACAACGACTATCAGCAGCTCTCCTCCGCCGCGATCGCCGGCGACACCGCGATGTTCCTGGGCGGAAGCTGGCAGCTGCGCGATCTCGAGCCCAGTCTTTCGAAGGAACAGTTCGCGCTCTGGGACGTGGCGCCGATACCGCAGCGCAAGGCGGGTGTGGTCTCGACCGGTGCGGGCGGCTGGATCTGGGTGAGTTTCGCGAAGGATCCGGCGAAGCAGAAGGCGGCGGCCGGACTGATCCAGTTCATCGAGCAGTCGAAAAACGTGGGCGTCATCTCGCAGCTCGCCCACCAGCTCCCCGCGCGCTCTAGCGTGTATCAGCAGTTCCCGTATTTCCGAGAGGATCACTTTCACGCGCGCTTTGGCGAGTGGCTCGCCGAGGCCCGCGCGCGGCCGGCCGTACTCATCTATCCGACGATCTCCGAACAGCTTCAGCTCGCGATCGGCTACGCGGTGTCGGGAGACAAGACCCCGGAGGCCGCCGTTGATGGCGCGTGGGCGGCGGTGCTGAAAGTCGCTTCCAGGCAGCGGGCGGGCGAGGCTCCGCCTCCCTCCTTCGATCCGCTTCTCTTCGTGCCCGCGATCCTGACCGTGGCGCTCCTGGCCCTCGGCTTGTTCGCGGTCTGGCGCGAGAACCGGGCTCTCGTGGGGTGGCTGGCCCCCGCCCTCGCGCTTGCCGCGGCATTCCTGCTCTATCCGATGCTTGAGCTGATCCGGCTCTCCGGCACCAACGCGACCACCGAGGGCGCTGGCTATGTGTACACCGCTTCGAGTCTCACATCGGTGGCGACCGACCCCGAACTGCCGGGCATGCTGTTCATCACTCTGCTGTTCGTGACGGCTTCGGTCGCCCTGCAGCTGCTGATCGGTCTTGGTCTCGCGGTGCCGATCGACTCGGCCCGGCGGCGGGGAACCTGGGGGACGATGTTCGCGCGCACCGCCGTGGTGAGCGCCTGGGTGATTCCAGGAGTGCTCATCGGCGTGTTATGGCGCATCCTCCTGATGGAGAACCGCGCGGGAATCGCGAACTACGCCGGCTCCTTCTTCGGCCTGCCCGCGATGCCGTTTCTTTCCTCCGGCTCCTTTGCCCTCGCGTCGGTGGTGATGGCCAATGTCTGGCGCGGTTCGGCGTTCAGCATGATCCTCCAGTTCGCGGGCCTCATGCGCATTCCGAAAGAGCTGCACGAAGCGGCGGATCTTGAAGGTCTCACGCGCCTTCAGCGTCTGCGCTGGCTGATCCTGCCCCAGCTCAAGCCGATCCTGGCCCTGAACCTCGTGCTGATCACGATCTCCACCCTCAACACTTTCGACATGATCCTGCCCCTCACCGGCGGCGGCCCCGCGCGGCAGACGGAAGTGATCGCGCTCTACATGTACCGGGCGGCCTTCTACTCGCTCGAGGCCGGAAGGTCCGCCGCGATCGCCACGGTGATGCTGGCCCTGAACCTGGCCCTCGCCTTCATCGCGGTGCGGGTGATGCGGAAGCAGGCGGCCCCGTGAAGAAGGGAACCGATCGGCCGATGCAACTGGCCCTCGTCCTGATTGCGGCCGCCTTCCTTTTGCCTCAGCTCTGGCTCTTCTCGCTCTCCCTCAAGACCAAGGCCCAGGTGTACGAATACCCGCCCCGGCTCATTTCCGAAGGCGCGTCGTTCGCGAACTACGCCACCGTCATCGAGAAGACGCAGATTCCCTTCTACTTGTGGAACAGCGCCCGGGTCGCGGTTCTCGCCACCGCCCTCACGCTGCTCCTCGGCATCCCCGCGGCCTACGTTTTGTCCCGCGAGAGATTCAAGCGCCGCGACGCCCTGGTCTTCCTCTTTCTCGCGGCGCAGATGGTGTCTCCGCTGATCCTTCTCGTCCCGATCTATGGCCTGGTCGCGAAAATGGGGCTCCTCGATACCCACGCGGGGCTGGTTCTCGTCTACGCGGCCATTCAGATTCCCTTCACCGTGGTCGTGCTGAAGAGCTTCTTCGATGGGCTGCCCACCTCGCTGTTTGAAGCCGCGCGTCTTGACGGCTGCTCGCGATTCCAGACGTTCCGCCTGGTGGCCCTGCCTCTGCTCGGCCCCGGCCTCGGGTCGGTGGCGATCTTCAACCTCGCGGCCTACTGGTCGGAGTTCTGCCTCGCCCTGGTGCTTCTCGACTCACAGGCGCGGTTTACCATCCCCGTGGGCCTGTTCAGCTTTCAGAGCGGTTACGAAACCGAGTGGCATCTCGTTGCGGCCGCCAGTTTCATTGGCCTGATCCCCGTGCTTCTCGCCTTCGTTTTGCTCCAGCGTTTCTTCGTCGCCGGCCTGACCGCGGGCGCCACCAAAGGATGATCTCGTCGTGAATGCACTCGTTCCCACCCAGGTCCATGTCATCTCGCACACCCACTGGGATCGCGAGTGGTACCTCACCCGTGAGGATTACAGACTTCGGCTGATCGACCTCGTCGACGGCGTGCTCGATCGAATGGACAGGGACGACGCGTTCACGTTCTTTCACCTCGACGGCCAGACCATTGTGCTCGAGGACTATCTCGAGGTGCGGCCCGATCAAAAAGAGCGGCTGCGGCGGCGTATCGGGGGCGGGCGCCTGCTCGTAGGTCCCTGGTACGTCATGCCCGACATGTTCCTGGTCAGCGGGGAGGCCCTGGTTCGGAACCTGGCCATCGGCCATCGCATCGCCGAGTCTTTCGGCGGGGTGATGCGCGCGGGCTACACCCCCGATCCTTTCGGGCACGTCGCCCAGATGCCGCAGATCCTCGCCGGCTTCGGCCTCGACAACGCCATCTTGTGGCGCGGTTTCGGCGGTCCGCGCGCCGAGTACATCTGGGAAGGGCACGACGGGACGCGCGCGCTTCTTCTGCACTTTCCGCGCGAGGGCTACTGCAACGGCTTCCGCCTGCCTCTCCTGCCCGCGGGGAAGCGAGCGAAGGAGGCTTTCGCCGTGGTTTCCCGCGAGAGATCCCGGTCGTCGGTCGGCTCGGTTCTCCTCATGGCCGGAGTGGATCACACTGAACCGCATCCGGAGCTTTTGACCCTCGTGGCGGAGATCGGAGCCGCCCAGGGTGTCGCTTCCGCCTTGTCCACGCTGCCCGCCTACGTCGACGCCGTCCGCACCGCGGTTGCCGCGAAGGGTGTTGAACTCGAGGTGGTCCATGGCGAACTGCGCGCGGGCGAGGATTACTCGAATCTGCTTCCCGGCGTCCTCTCCGCGCGTACGTATCTCAAGAAGAGCAATGTTCGCGCCCAGGCCCTGCTTGAGAAAACCGTCGAACCTCTGGCGCTTTTCGCCTGGCTCGCCGGCGAGCCGCACCCTTCGGGGGTGGTCGCCTATGCGTGGAAGACGCTGATCGAGAATCACCCGCACGACAGCATCTGCGGCTGCAGCATCGACGAGGTGCACGACGAGAACGAGACCCGATTCTCCCGCGTTCTTCAGGTCGCAGATGGGCAGGCGAAGCGGTCCCTGCGAGCCCTGGCCCGTCGGGTCGAGCCGGCGCCCGAAGGCGCAATTCGCTTTCTCGCCGTCAATACCGATATTCATCCCTACTCCGGGCGGATCGACGTTTGCCTCGACCTTCCGGTGGATAGCATCGAAGCTGGCCGGATCCTCGACTCTGATCTGTTCGACGCACCCCTGGCTTTTTTCCCTCCGGGCTCTTCGATCGCCGCCATCACCGATCCGGAGGGGCGGGCGATTCCCTTCGAGGAGGCACGGCGCGAGACCCGCGTTGAACAATGGACGAGCAGGGTGGAAGTGCCTCTCGCGGTGCGGGTCGAGCGCCTTTACCTGGTCTGTGAGGTCGAGCTTCCCGCCGCGGGCTTTGTAGCGTTCGACGCGAAGGTCGGGGCCGCCGGCCCGCCCGCGGCGGCCGGTGCAGCCGATGGCGGCCGTACCATCGAGAATGACCTGCTGCGGGTCGAGGTGAACGGAGATGGAACCCTCAACGTCCTCGACAAGCGCTCGGGCGGGGTTCATCGCCACCTGCTCGAACTCGAGGATGGGGGAGACGTGGGTGACGAGTACAACTACTCGCCGCCCGCGAGGGACCGCCGAATCACCAACCGCGGAGTGAACGGGGCGGTGGTCTCGCGGCTTTCGAGCGGGCCACTGCGCGGCGGCCTTCGCATTGAAGGCGCCCTCGACGTGCCGGTTGCCGCTACCCCGGACCGGGCCGCCCGGGCCGCGGAGACCAAGCCTCTCGCCTTCGCGTTCGATCTTGAACTCACCGCGAGTTCGCCGGTGGTCGAGTGCCGCGTCCGCGTCAGGAATGGCTCGGCCGACCATCGACTGCGGATCCTCTTCCCGACGGGAGCACACATGGTCAGCCAGTCGCGCGCCGACACCGCCTTTGGCGTGGTGTCGCGCTCGGCCCAGCGTTTCGTGCCCTCGGCACCGATGCCCGAGGCCCCGGTGAATGCAGCACCCCTGCAGTCCGTGGTAGACGCGGGCGATGCGACCGCTGGCATGACCGTGCTGAGCGAGGGGCTGATGGAGTACGAAGTGCTGGCCGCGGAGAACGATGCGGAGGTCGCGCGCATTGCGCTGTGCGTTCTGCGGTCGGTAGGCTGGCTGTCGCGAGAAGATCTCGCCACACGCAAGGGCAGCGCGGGTCCAAGCCTTGAGACACCGGGCGCCCAATGCGTTGGCGAGTGGGAGTTTCGCTTCGCTTTTGCTCCCCGCGCCGAGCCACCCACGGAGGCGGCGATGCTCGCCCTCGGCCGGCACTTTCTCGCCCCACCAAGCGTCGTGGTGGGAACGAACGGTCCGGCGGATGACGCCCCGCTCCCGTGCCGCCATTCGTTTCTCGCGGTCGACGGCGCCTCCGCACCAGGCATCAGCCTCAGCGCCCTCAAGAAAGCCGACGAACGCGACGCGGTGATCCTGCGCGCTTTCAACCCAGGAGCCGCCCCGGTTCAAGTTACGGTGACGCGTGACCGCCCGATCACCGCCGCATTCGCGACCAACCTGCGCGAACAGGCCCAGCACCCAATGGCGGTGAAAGAGGGCCGCCTCGCATTGACGGTCGGCCCGCACAAGATAGTGACCCTCGACCTCGGAGGAAGGGACTAGCCGGAATCAGTTCGTACTCGTACTCGTACACGTAACCGTACTCGGCTGTAACTGCTGAGCCCACCAAGGAGCATCACTGCCCGGTGGCGCGGAGCGGGGGGAAAGCACCGTCATTGCGAGGGCCTGGTGCCTTCGCGAATGGCCCGAAGCAATCCTCGGGACGGCGGGTCGTTGTGCAGCCGAGGATCGCTTCGCTCGCTGCCGAAACGCTGGCTCGCTCGCGATGACGGTTTGGGGGTGAACGTCTGGCTCGCTCGCGATGACGGTTTGGGGGTGAACGTCTGGCTCACTCGCGATGACGGTTTGGGAGAATCGCCGTCATTGCGAGTTTCAGCACGGACTACGTCCGTGACGTTTGGCAGAAACTCTCCGTCACCCCGGCGAAAGCCGGGGTCTAGCGCGAAGAGCGCGTTTGGAATCCGCGGCGACCGGAGGCCCAAGAACCCGCCTGAAATGGGCCGTTCTGAAGGATGTTCATCAGCGGGGCCTGGTGCCTTCGCGAATGGCCCGAAGCAATCCTCGGGACGGTGGGTCGTTGTGCAGCCGAGGATCGCTTCGCTCGCTGCCGAAACGCTGGCTCGCTCGCGATGACGGTTTGGGGGTGAACGTCTGGCTCGCTCGCGATGACGGTTTGGGAGAATCGCCGTCATTGCGAGTTTCAGCACGGACTACGTCCGTGACGTTTGGCAGAAACTCTCCGTCACCCCGGCGAAAGCCGGGGTCTAGCGCGAAGAGCGCGTTTGGAATCCGCGGCGACCGGAGGCCCAAGAACCCGCCTGAAATGGGCCGTTCTGAAGGATGTTCATCAGCGGGGCCTGGTGCCTTCGCGAATGGCCCGAAGCAATCCTCGGGACGGTGGGTCGTTGTGCAGCCGAGGATCGCTTCGCTCGCCGCCGAAACGCTGGCTCGCTCGCGATGACGGTTTGGGGGTGAACGTCTGGCTCACTCGCGATGACGGTTGGGGGTGAAACGTCGGCTCACTCGCGATGACGGTTGGGGATGAAACGTCTGGCTCACTCGCGATGACAGCTTGGGAGAATCACCGTCATTGCGAGGGCCTGGTGCCTTCGCGAATGGCCCGAAGCAATCCTCGGGACGGTGGGTCGTTGTGCAGCCGAGGATCGCTTCGCTCGCCGCCGAAACGCTGGCTCACTCGCGATGACGGATGGGGGAAACTACTTCGGCTGGTGCTTCGTGATTGCGAAGTCGTACACGTACCCGCCGAGGATGCCGCCGATGAGGGGGCCGACGATCGGCACCCACCACCAGCCGTTCCCCGCGGTGAAGACCTCAGGACCCCAGCCGGCCACCAGGGTGAAAAGACGCGGTCCCAGATCACGTGCCGGGTTGATCGCGTAGCCCGCGTTGTAGCCGAAGCTCATTCCGATGAGGACCACCGCGGCTCCGACGAGGATCGGCTGGAGGCGTCCCTCGGGGGCGAAGTTCTTCGGATCGCCGATCGCCAGAACGAGCATCATCAGCAGCGCCGTGCCCACGATCTGATCGATGAGGCCGCCCGGGACGTTGCTCAGGAAATCCTGCGGGTAAGTCGAGAAAATCCCCGCGGTGGCCTTCGCGCCGGTGACCAGTCGGGTTCCGCCGTCGAAGTGTTCGAACGCTTCGCGGTAGGTGATGAACGTGACGAGGGCTCCGGTAAAGGCGCCCGCGACTTGAGCCAGACAGTAGGGAACCACCTTGCTCCAGGCGAAACCGCGATGCACGGCGAGGGCCACCGTGACCGCCGGATTCAAGTGCGCGCCCGAGACGCCGGCCGAGACGTAGATCGCCATGGTGACCGCGAGGCCCCACGCGATGTTGATGGAGATGTACGTGCCGTTCGCGTTTCCCGAAAGCACCACCTGCGCCACCACCGCGGTGCCGAAGACGATGAGTACGAACGTTCCGAGGAACTCCGCGAGGGCCTCGCGCGCGGTGCCTTTCAGCATGGGTATCTCATCTCCTTGCGATGGACGGGCGTATCTCAATGGTGACGGGGTCGCCGTCCAGGGGCAGGGCCGCTTCGCCCGACCAGGAAAAAAGGCTGGGGCCGGGCTGATCGTGCGTGTTCATCAGGAACAGGCGGGTGATCCGGCGCAGGCGCGCCGGGCCCCTTGGCGCGACTTTCGGCGCTTCGCCCTTGCGCGGCGGACGAGAGTGGGCGCGTATCTGGACGTTGGCGAGATCCTCCGCCGTGGCATCACGCGGCAAAGCGACCGCGCCCCGGAAGCAGCCATTTGGAAAGTTGTCGGGCGACCGTGAGATCTTGAACTCCGGCACCCGGCCCGTGGAATCGAACTGACGCGCCCCCCCGCGTCCGTCCGAAAGGCTGAGCGCGAACGTGAACGTCGCGAAGGCCGAGTCTTCCGGGGCCGCGCAGGCCTCGAGCACCGCGTAGCGTCTTGGGTCGAAGATTCGTTTCGAGCCAGGTTTCGGCGATGCGCGGACGCGATTCTCCCGCCGTGCCTCCTGCGCGGTCACCGAATAGGTCCACGGATGTTCGTCCATCACCACTTCGCGCGACGCATTCGTCAGATCGTAAGCGATCGGGGCGGGCGCGTAGCGCTGGTTCGTGACCCCGCGGTCTTTCACCATGTTGTTGTCGGTGATCACGTAGAGCAGAGGATGGCGTCCCTCGCGGCGGCCGCGGAACGGGACGATCTCGTGGTCCTTTCCCTGGAACGTCTCCTCGATCACCCGGCCGTCGCGGTCGAACTCGATGCCGTACACATACTCGAGATCGGTCAGGCGGCCCCAGGTCGCGAGCAGGCGATCGGCGGGGGTGCCGCCGTCTTCGTTGCTGAACACCACCGAATAGCGGATCCGAAAGCCGCGCTGTGTCTTCTCCTTCTCGTACCACATGAGGAGCGGGACATCGGTGAATCGGCCGACCGTGTTGGGCCGCGCGTAGAGCACGGGGGAGAGCGACACCGCGGCGTTCTCGGGATGCGAGGCGGGGAAGAACGAGAACGCCACATCCTCAACGGTCGCGCTCGAGATGTTTTTCGCCGAGGCTTTGCGGTCGAGGGAGACGTGCAGCGTGTGTGCGCCCCTGCCGAGCGGTCCGAGCAGAACCCGGTAGTCCGCGATCGCCGAGCCGCGGGTGAGGAAGAGATGCTGCGAATACCGGCCATCCACCTCCAGCCGAAGCACCGCCGCTTCGCGTCCGGTCCGGCCCCAGTCGCAACCATCACAGGCCGCGGTGAACGTGGCGACGACCTCCGCCTCTTCCGCGACCTCGAACGTCATGGTCTTGAGTTGCGTCAAGGTGGCGGAATCCGCGGGAGTGGACGTCCTCAAGCTCATCACGAGCAGAGCATGGGCGAGAGCGGGCCTCATCATTTTGCGCGGGGAGTATAGAGTCGCGCCCACTCGGCAAAGAGTCCAATAGAGATGAGAGTTCGCTTCGAGAGGGTTTCCAAGCAGTTTGGCGCGCACCGGGCGCTGCGCGAGATCGATCTTGATATCGAGCCTGGGGAATGTCTCGTCCTTCTCGGCCCTTCGGGCTGCGGCAAGACCACACTCCTGCGTCTGCTCGCCGGCCTCGAGGAGATCGACAGCGGCCGCATCGTCATCGGCGAGCGGGATGTCGCGGACGTGCGGGCGGCTGACCGTGATGTCGCGATGGTGTTCCAGAACTACGCGCTCTATCCGCACCTCAGCGTGTTCGAGAACGTCGCGTTTCCGCTCCGCGCGCGTCGCGTGGCGCCGCCCGAAATCGATTCGCGGGTGCGCGCGGCCCTCAACCGGATGGAGCTTTCCGCCCTCGAAGGCCGGAAGCCGAGCCAGCTTTCCGGGGGCCAGCAGCAAAGAGTGGCTCTGGCCCGCGCGCTCGTCCGCAATCCCGCCGTCTATCTGATGGATGAACCGCTGTCGAACCTCGATGCTCAATTGAGGCTGCACACCCGCACCGAACTCCGCCGCCTCCAGCAGGAACTTCGCACCACCACGGTCTACGTGACCCATGACCAGGGCGAAGCCATGACCCTGGGCGACCGCATCGCCCTGCTCCGCGACGGCGCCATCGAACAGGTGGGTCCGCCCCTCGAGCTCTACCAGAGGCCGGCGACGCGTTTCGTCGCGACGTTCCTCGGCTCTCCTCCGATCAACCTCTGGAAGGCCATTCCCGTCGAAGGTGGATTCGCCGCGGCCGGCGTGACCTTTCCGTGGAGCGAACACCAAGGCGATTCCGGGGTGCAAGTCGGGGTGCGGCCCGAGGACGTGTCTGTGTTCGACCATGACCAGCCCGGATCGGGACGGGTTCCGGGGACGGTTTCGCTGAGTGAACCCATGGGCAACGAAACGATCGTCACCCTCTCGTCAGGCGGGGAGCGGGTGGTCGCCCGCGCGCACCCGGGGTTCTCCGCCCGCCCGGGCGCTTCCGTCCTCTTCGCCGTCTCGAAGGACAAGGCGCACTTCTTCAACGCGGAGACGGGCCGGCGAATGGTCTGACCTGTTCAAACAGCTGGAACGTTCCAAGGCGCGTCCCTTGCGGCTTTGGGCCGGTTGACATGCGGGAAGATCTGAGCGTATCTTGCTGCCAATTCGTCACTGGGCGGTCGCGCGAATGTCACCCCGGTTCGCCATGCTCCGCCCGATCTAAAAACTTAGGAGAGACATCGATGAAGCGAGTTCTTGCGGCGGTCCTGGCGTTGCTGTGCATCGCGCCCGCTGTTCAGGCCCAGATTGACCGAGCCTCACTGGCCGGCACGGTGAAGGACAGCGCCGGCGGCGTCCTCCCGGGTGCCACGGTCACGGTCACGAATATCGCCACGAACGTGGCGTCGAAAGCGACCACGTCCAGCAGCGGAGCATTCCTGGTCGTGAACCTTCAGTCCGGCCAGTACCTCGTTGAAGCCGAGGCCCAGGGTCTGCAGAAGGCCGTTCAGTCCGTGATTCTCGAGATCGGTCAGCGCGGACGCGTGGATATCAGCCTGAGCGTGGGCTCGATGTCGGAAACGGTCACGGTTGAAGGGGTCAGGCGTCTTCTCAATACCGAGGATGCCACCCTGGGTACGGTCATCGACCAGAATGCCGTGGCGAACCTCCCCCTCGCGATCCGCAACTGGGACGACCTGCTCGCCCTCGTTCCCGGCGTCCAGGGAGACCGCTTCACCGAGCAGGGCGGCGGCACGTCGTTCGGCCGCACCGGCGGCGTCAACGTCCACGGCTCGCGGTCGCTGCAGAACAACTTCCTGCTCGACGGCGTCGACAACAACTCGGTCTCCACGAACGTCCAGGAGCTGACCTCGCAGGTCTCCCGTCCCTCGGTCGACTCCATCCAGGAGTTCAAGGTGGTGACGAGCCCCTACTCGGCCGAATACGGCCGATCGCCGGGCGCTGCCATCAGCGTCTCCACCAAGTCCGGCACCAACGAATTCCACGGGACCGTGTACGACTTCTACCGCAACGAGGGAATGGACGCGAACGACTTCTTCTCGAAGCGCGCCGGCCGCTCCAAGCCCGCGAATGACCAGAACCAGTTCGGGGCCAACCTCGGCGGTCCGATCATCAAGGACAAGGCGTTCTTCTTCGTGGACTACGAGGGCACCCGCATCACCCGCGGCGTCACCCGCCTTACCCGCGTTCCCACCGCCGACGAACGCGCGGGCATCCTGCCCGGCGTGCGCGATCCCCTCACCGGCGTAGCCTTCCCGGGCGGCGTCATCCCCGCGGGCCGCATCGACCCCTTCGCGGCCGCGATCATGGCCCTCGTCCCTCTTCCGAACCAGGCGGGCGCCAACAACTTCTTCCGGCAGGCTGATCTCATCGACAACTCCGACCGGATCCTCGCCCGCCTGGACTACAAGCTCAATCAGAACGACTCGGTCTTCGCGCGCTACATCTATTCGGACCGGACCCGGCAGATCCCGGGCGCTTTCGGGGGGGTCATCGACGGCACCGGGACCTCCGGCTTCGGCGATCAGAAGATCAAGACCAACGCCTTCGTCTTTGGGTGGACCCACATCCTCTCCCCCAGCATGGTGAACGAGTTCCGCTTCTCCTGGTCGAAGGCCGACTCGGACGCCGTACATCAGGCCTTTGGCATCGAGCCCCCGGTGGCCGCGAGGATCCCGGGCATGATCACGAACCCGGTGGTTGCCGGCGGTTTCCCGGGCATCTCGATCGACGGCTACTTCGGCGGCCCGGGCCTCGGACGCCTCGGCTCGCCCGACTTCCTGCCGAAGTTCCAGCACACTCAACAGTTCGAGTTCATCGAGAGCCTGTCCTGGCTCAAGGGCAATCATGCGTTCAAGGGCGGCATCAACATCATTGCTCCCATGAAGAACCAGTACTACGATGTCCCCGCCGGCCGCGGCGCGATGCGCTTCCGCAACAGCTTCACCGGCAACTCCATGGGCGACTATCTCCTGGGCTACGTGGCCGACTTCCAACTCTCGAACGTCTTCGTGGCCGACCAGCGCCACTGGGCCTCGATGTTCTACCTCCAGGACGACTGGAAGGTGAATTCGAAACTGGCCGTAAACCTCGGCCTGCGCTACGACTTCATCACCCCGGCCCTCGAGGCGACCAACGCCCAGACGAACTTCAACCCCGCGGGGGCGGGCAGCCTGGTCTTCGCGAAGGACGGCTCGCTCGAAGACCGCGGCCTGGTGAAACCCGACCGGAACAACTTTGCTCCTCGCGTGGGCATCGTCTACACCCTCAATGAGAAAACCGTCCTTCGCGGCGGTTGGGGCCTCTTCTACAACCTCTTCGACCGCATCGGCTCGGAAGACCAGCTTGCCTTGAACCTCCCGGGTCTGAACAACTCGACGATCACCCGCACTTCGGGTTCGCCGGTCTTCCTCCTGCGGCAGGGCATTCCCGGAAGCTTCCTGGTGCAGCCGAATCTCGATCCCGCGGCCGGCCAGCTGCGGACGAACCGCCTCCGCGCGGTTTCGAACGACGCTCCGAAGACCACGGTGATGCAGACGAGCATCGGCTTCCAGCGCGAGCTCACCGCCGGCATCGTTTTGACCCTGGACGGCGTCTACACCAAGGGCTCCAACCTCGGTCGCCTCGTGAACCTGAACCAGCCGCTTCCAAACGCGGCCGGCAACAATGCTTCAGGCGCCCTGCCCTATCCCAACTTCGGCTTCATCGAATGGCGTAGCCAGGACGGCGAATCCGAGTACAAGGGCATCGACCTCGGTATCGAGAAGCGCTTCTCGAAGGGCTACGGTTTTGGCGTCGCTTACACCCTCTCCGATTCGAAGGACAACACCTCAGAGCATCTTTCGACCCAGGGCTCCGCGTCGTTCCCGCAGAACTCGCGTGACATCGCGGCCTGGTATGGCCCGAGCGATTACGACGTCCGTCACCGTCTGGCCCTCAACTTCGTGGCCGAGCTTCCCTTCGGCAAGGGGAAGAAGTTCGCGAACGAGGGCATCGGCGCCACCGTTCTCGGCGGCTGGACGCTCTCGGGGATCTACACCGCGCGCAGCGGACGTCCCTTCATGGTCACCCAGAGCGGCAACAACGTGGGCACCGCCATGACCGGCCTTCCCAATCAGGTGGGCGACCCGAAGGGTTCCGAGACCGTGGATTCATGGTTCAACGGCGCGGCCTTCCAGGCCGTTCCTTCGGGCACCTTCGGCAATGTGAAGCGCAACGGGATGCGCGGTCCCCAGTACAAGAGCCTTGACTTCACATTGCAGCGCCGCTTCGACCTGACCTCGCGCGTGGCCGCGTCCCTTCGTTGGGACGTGTTCAACGCCCTCGATCGCGTGAATCTCGGCCTGCCCGACCGCAACGTCTCCAGCCCCGCGACCCTGGGCGTGATCAGTTCGCTCGGCGGCGACCCGCGACTGATGCAGGTCTCGGTCCGCCTGACCTTCTAGCAGTCCGTGGTGAAAGTGTGCCGCAGCACCGAGAGCGCGCAGCCTGGCCCTGGGCCAGCGCGGAGCCTCCCCTCGGGGGACGAGCGATGCGCCCGACTGGCGATGAGCCGAAGGGCCCGAATATCGGGAATATTCGGGCTCCTGAGCGAAGAAGTCCAGGCGGGATGCAGCGTTCGAGCCCCAAGGGCTGGCTTCGCGCTCGAATGCCGGCGGACTTTAACCACGGGCCAGCTACTAGGCCGTTGATCCTGCGCGGCGCGTCGTCCCTGAGAAATTCAAGGCGACGCGCCGATGTTGCTTCCGGGGGATTGGGCGGTTCCGCCGACGGTTCAGGCGGAAGGACTAATGTTGTGGTCATGAGAAAGCCCATCCTGTTTCTCGCTGTGGCCCTCGCGACCGCGGTCACCGCCGCCGCCCTGTCGGCACCGCAGACGACACCTGCCACCCGGCCGGCCCCGCGTCTGGTCGTCGTGGTCTCGGTGGACCAACTGGCTCACGATCGGTTGATCCGTCTCAGTCATTTGATGACCGGCGGCTTCAAGACCTTTCTCGCGCGCGGCGCGGTCTTCGAGAACGCCCGTTACCGCCACGCGAACTGTGAAACCGGTCCCGGCCACTCGGCGATGCTTTCCGGGCGGAACGCGCACCGCTCGGGCATCATCGCGAACGGCTGGTACGACGAAAGCCTCGGCCGCGTGGTCAACGTCGTCGACGATCCTTCCGTGACCCCGGTGGGCGGAGCCGGACGGGCGGCCTCACCCGCCTATTTCGTCGGTTTCACCCTCGGCGACCTGCTCAAGAAGGCGCAGCCCCGGACCAGAGTGGTCGGGGTGGCCCTCAAGGACCGCGCGGCGATCCTGATGGCCGGGCCGCGGGCCGACGCCGCCTACTGGTACGAGGCCGCGGAAGGCCGCTTCATCACGAGCACCTACTACATGAAGGCCGTGCCGCCGTGGCTTCACGCGCTCAACGCCCGCCGCCTGCCCGACACCTACGGTGCCGAGGGCTGGAACCGACTTCTCGGGGATGTGGACATCTACAACCGATTTGCCGGCGAGGACGCGGTGCCCACCGAGGGCGACCTCAAGAACATCACGTTCCCGCACCCGATCGGTGTTCCCGGCTCTGCCGAGTTTTATTCCCGCTTCCGGACCACGCCCTTCGCGGACGAACTCACCCTCGACGTCGCCCTCGCGGCCCTGAACGCCCACGATCTCGGCGCCGACGACGCCACGGACATTCTTGCCGTCGGTTTCTCCGCGACCGACTACATAGGCCACGCGTTCGGCCCGGAGTCGCATGAGTATCTGGACCAGCTTCTGCGTCTCGACCGCACGCTGCAGCGGCTGATCGAGGCTGCGCAGGCAAAGGCCGGGGCGGATCGCACCCTCTTCGTCCTCACCTCGGACCACGGCGTCATGCCCCTCGTCGAGTCGCTCCAGCGCAAGGGCGTGGCTTCGAGAAGAGTCCTTCCCGCCGATCTTCAGAAGGCGGGTCAGGCGGCGCTCGAAAAGCGATTTCCCGGCGCCCGTGACCTGGTGGCTGCTTATTTAGCGCCCGATTTCTACTTGAACCTCACCTCAATCGCGCAGCAGAGCCTGCGACGTCAGGACGTCGAGAAGACACTGGGCGACGCTCTCATGGCCACGGGTGTGGTGGCGAAGATCTACACCGCCACAAGCTTTGCCGGCGACCCCCCGCCTGTCTCCGAGGATCCCTACTTCGACGCGGTGCGGCGTTCCTACTTTGCCTCCCGCAGTCCGCACGTGATCGCCCGCCTCGCCGAGTTCGCGTATCTGACCAGCAGTCCTGGGGGCACCGGCCATGGGTCGCCTTATGAATACGACCGGCATGTCCCCCTGATGTTCCTGGGACCTTCGGTCCGGGCGTCCCGCTACGATGGCGAGACCGGGCCGGAGGACATCGCTCCAAGCCTCGCCCGTATTCTCGGCCTCGACTACCCGCTTCAGGATGCGCGCCGTGTCCTGACCGAAATGATCCTGCCCTGAGGGAGTTCTCATGACCGCGCAAAGCCGCATGCGTCTCACCGTCCTTGCCGGGGCGGAGTTCTGGAACGACTCGTGTTCCCGCGCCGAACTGAAGGATGCGGTCGATCATGGGGCGACCGGCGCGACTTCGAATCCCGTGATCGTGTACGGCGTGGTGAAGGCCGACCCGAAGAGCTGGGATCCCGTCCTCGACACGATCATCCGCGCGAACGAGACCGCGACCGAGGACGAGGTCGCCTGGTTGCTCATCGAGGAGATCGGGCGGCAGGCTTCGAAGATTCTCGAGCCGGTGCACCGCGACACCCATGGCCGGCAGGGCTTCTTATCGATGCAGGTCTCGCCGAAGTTCCATGCGAACGCCGAGCGCATGATCGAGCACGGCAAAGCTCTCGCCGCCCTGGCCTCGAACATCGCGATCAAGGTTCCCGCAACCGGCGCGGGAGTGAGGGCGGCGGAGGAGCTTTTGGCGGCGGGCATCAACGTCAACGCCACCGTGAGCTTCACCGTGTCCCAGGCGGTGACGGTGGCCGAGGCCTTCGAACGCGGCCTGGATCGCGCGAAGGCGGGGGGCGCCGACCTGACCCGGCTTCATCCCTACATGACCCTGATGGTCGGCCGTCTCGACGATCTCCTCCAGCGAGTGATGGTGAAGGAACAGATCGCGATCGACCCCGGATATCTCGCGTGGGCGGGAATCGCGGTGTTCAAGCGGGCCCACGAGATTTTCAAGAAGCGCGGTTTTCGCGCGAGCCTTCTCGTCGCCGCCTACCGCCATCACCTTCACTGGTCGCAACTCATCGGCCCGGGCGTGATCCACACCATGCCCTACCCGTGGTGGAAGCAGTTCGAGGCCTCCGACATCGAAGTGGAGGAAACCCTCGACCGGCCGGTGCGGCCGGAGATCGTGTCGACCCTGCTGAAGAAGTTCAAGGACTTCGAACTCGCGTACCACGAAGGTGCTATTCCCCCGGCCGCTTTTGCGTCCTATGGCGCGAGCGTGCACACCCTCAGCCAGTTCCTCGGAGGTTTTCAGGATTTGCTGGGCCTGGTCCGGGAACGGATGTTGTCGCCGCGCACCTGAGCGCGCCCCTACACGGTTTCGAGGTCCCAAAATCGTAGGGGCACGCTGTGCGTGCCCGGCAACTCTGGAACGGGCTATTGCCGGGGCTTGGCGGGGGTCGGGGTCTTCGCCTTGTTGAGGGAGAGGACGTTGCCGAGCAGGCGGTAGGCCCCGGGGACACCATAGGGCAGCTGCCGGTGGAAGGCGTAGGCGAAGTAGGTGTAGTGGCCTTTGCCGTAGGGCGCATGCACCCAGCCGCCGCTCTGCTTCGCCTGTCCCTGGTCCCACGTCGCGATCATCGGCGTGTAAGCCTTGTCCCACTCGGTCAGGAACTTCGAGCCACGCTGCTCGACCCAATTCTCGAAGTCCTTCGCGGTGATCTTGTTGGGATAGTTGAAGACGGGTGCCGTGGGAGCAAGGATCTCGACCGGCGAATCCTCTTCTGAAACTTCCTCGGCCCTCTGGGGAAGCATCGCGGGGTAGGGCGCCCACTTGTCCGGCACGAATTCCTGGGTGTTGTACAGGACGACCATGTTCCCTCCCGCCTTCACGTACTCGAGCAGGCGATGGTTGTAGGTTTTGAGATCGTCGCGCACCGCGTAAGCGCGCGTGCCGGTCATGATGGTGTCGAACTGGGCGAGATTGGCGCTTGCCAGTTCCTTCTCGCCGAGCAGCGTCACCGCCGCGCCGAGCTGCGCCAGTCCCGAGGGAACCTGATCGCCCACCCCCATCACATAGCCGACCTTGAGACCCGCGGGCACCGTGACGTCGATGCCCCGGACGCTGATCGTTGAAGGACGATAGAGAAGGCGGGTTTCGAGGTCGCGCTTCGCAATGATCGAGTAGCCCTCGGTGTATTCACGGCCGTTGGCGCGCGCCACCGCGGTGACCTCGTAGTCCCGGTTCTCGAGCGCCGGGATCGACACCGTGAACCGGTAGACGCTGCGTTCACCCGCGCGCGCGTACTTGAAGGGCTGGGTTGCGGGAACAGACGTCCAGCCTGTGGGCAGCCGCAGTGCCAGTTCACCTGCGATGTCGCCCTCGACGTTGTTGAGGAGATCCACTTCGACCTGGACCCGCTTGCGGACGGCCTTCACGGGGACCACCGCCGAGCCCGGGCTCACGGTCAGGGCGAGAGCGGGAACCACGCGGAGTTCGCGCGATTCGACGCCGTAGGGCAGGTTGCCCTCACGCCGGACCACGCCTTCGCGAGTCTCGACATCGACGCCGAGGACGGTGAACCGCGCCACCGCCACCGCCGGCGAATGGGAAACCGGCCGATGGACCTGCTTCACGTCCGAAACCTGGTAAACGGACTCCTGAATCGAGTCCCGGGAGAAATAGGGCTTCGAGGAGAGGGCCACATCGGGAGCGAGGACTACCGAGAAGCGCTGGCTGGAGGTCGCGTTGTTGCCCAGGGAGGTGGCGGCTTCGGGACCGGTGCTCGCGACATTCCATCCCGCCTCCGTTTCGAGCACGATCCCGCGCATCGTCACGTCCACCGGACTGCGGTTCGTGAAATGGGTGCGCACCTCGAACGTCTGGCCCGGCACCGGTGCGCTCATCGTGGGCGGAGCCGCGAAGGCCGCGAAGGGCCCGGTCGGTTCGGGAACACCGGCAGCCTGAGCCGAAGCCACGAAATCCACGCCGAGGGCGGCGGTGATCGCGGCCTCGAACTGCTTCTCCTTCACTTTCAGAATGAACGCGGCCTCGGGCTCGCTCGAACCCAGAGCGCCGAGCGCGTCGCGCGTCGCCTTGAGGCCGCGGGTAAGCGCCGGCACGGTGGCGGAGGGATTGATCATCGAGAACGCGACCGCGGCATTGGTGACTTCGCGATCGATCGCTAGAAGGTGCGGCTCCACGCCCGCGGGCGCGGCGCGGCCGATCGCCTTGAAGAGCCCGGGAATGGTGGTGTCGATGCCTTCGAAGAAACTCTCTTCCTTGGCACCCGCGGTCACCGTCGAACCCACGCGCTTGTAGTAGCCATACTGAGGCCCGCGCGCGAGGTTGATGCGGCCGCTCACCTGTGAGCGCTGGAACGAGAGACCGAGGCGCGCGAAGTTGTTGTAGGTCTCTCCAAGCCACGGGCTGAAAGCGCCGGGGTCGACCCGCAGCGTCCATTCCTCGTTCTCTCGCTGACCGCCGATGTAGACCTTCATCGGCTGCCAGGGGCGCAGACCCTCGGCGATCTGCTCGGGAAACATCTTCGGGTCGCCCGCGGCTTTGAAGGCCTCCTGCGTGATCATCCCCGCGGTCTGATGATTGCCGTGGCCGTCGCGCTGGTTCCCCTGAAAGCGGGAGATCAGGACGAAGGGCCGGTTCATCCGGATCACCCGGACAACGTCGCGCAGGACGTTCTCCTTGCCCCACTTGGCGAGCGCTTCTTCGATGGTCTTCGAGAAACCGTAGTCGGCGACGGTGGTGAAGTACTGATCGTCGACGCCATAGTAGCGATCGGCCACGCTCAGTTCCTCGGTGCGGATGAGCCCGAGGCCGTCGAAAAGCTCCGAACCGACGGCGTTGTCGCCCGACTCCCCCCGGTTGAGAGTCAGAAGAGAGAGCCGGGCCCCCTGGCCTCGAGAGAGATGGGAGAGAACCCCGCCGTGTTCATCGTCGGGGTGGGCAGTGGTATGCATGGCGCTCGCGGTGGTCTTGAGCTTGAGGATCCTCTGCCACACTCCGGCGGCGCCGTGGTCCTGGGGAAGGGAGGCGGACGTTGCGGATTGGCCGGCCAGGGTCAGGAGGAGGGCGATCGACAACTTGGACTTCATGTTTGTTCTCCGATAAGGCGTAGTTTCGCGAGAGGGGCGGACTCTCGCGGTTGGAAACGGATCTTCGCGCTAGGCCCCCGCCTTCGCGGGGGTGACGGACCGGATTCGAACGCCTGCGGTGCCTCAGCTACCAATAGAGCTTCACGGCGAACTGCATCTCTCTCGGATCGCCGATCGTCGACGTGATGCGGCCAAACGTCGCGGCGTTGGAGACGCTCGACCCGGGCAGCGCCCAGTTCTTCCAGTTGAGGAGGTTGAACGCCTCGGCCCGGAACTCGAGGCGACGGTCGTTCTTGAGGGGGAAGCTGCGGAAGAGCGACGCATTGAGCGACTTCTGGCCGGGACCGCGAAGCGTGTTCGAGCCGCAGGTGCCGAAGGTGAAGGCGGTGGGCGCCGCAAACTTGGTGGTGTCGAACCACTTGTCGTTCGTCTTGTCGAACCCGGTCGGCTGAGCCTCGCCCAGGCAGTTGGCGCGCGACTGGTGGCCGGCCCCCGTGTTGCTGACGTCGTTCGCGGTGGCGGTGAACGGCCGGCCGGAGTTAAGGGAGAGGATCCCGTTCATGCTCCAGTTGTTCAGGACCGAAGCGATGCCGGTGAACTCCTTCTTGCGGCCCTTGCCCGCGGGCAGTTCGGCCACGAAACTCAGGACGAAGCGGTGCGGCACATCGAAGGCCACCGGGCCGTAGTCCGCGGCCATGTTGTTCGCGTCCTGGGGAAAGTTACCGGAAGCGCCCTGTCCCGCCGAGAGGTGATCGAGGAAGTCCGACTTTGCGTTCGAGTAGGTGTAAGAAGCGGTGAAGCCGAGCCCTCCGCTCATCCGACGCTGGAGTTTCGTCTGCAACGCGTGATAGTCGGATCGCCCGATGGTGACGATCTGCTCGAGGAACGCGGTGCCGTAGCCGTATTGCTGGTAGGGGAACACCACCGTCGAAGGCCCGGTGATCCGGCCCTGATTGAGGTTCCGCAGGCGGCGGCCGTTGCGGACGATGTTGCCGACGTATTCAACGGAAGCCACCATTTTCGCGGGCAGCTCATACTCCGGGCCGACGCTGAACTGGTAGACGATGGGCGTCTTCTGGTTGGGGTCCTGGATGCGCCATTGCAGCAGCGCCGGATTCACGTTCGCCAGCGTCGGTGTGGTGAATCCGCTCTGAAGCCTCAGGACGGGCGCGGTGTTGGCGTTTGGGGCGGTCACGTTGACGTCGATGAGCTGCGGCGGGTTCAGAGCCATCTGGGCTTCCGAGCCGTACCGGTCGTTGCTCTGATAGAAGATGCCGAAGCCGCCGCGCATCACCAGCTTCTCGGTAGCGGTGTAGGCGATGGACATGCGGGGCGCGAGGTTGTTCTTGTCGGGATAGATGAGGGTCTGCTCGTACATGCTGCCCGACTCCTGCGCGGTGATCCGTCCGCCGGTGGCCGGATCGATGTTCGTCAACTTGTGGTCTTCATCCTGGGAGGGTGTGAAGTACTCGTAGCGGACGCCATAGTTGATGGCGATCCGGTTGGTCGGACGCCAGGAATCCTGGGCGAAGAGCTGGATGCCTTCGGTGAAGAGCTTCGCTTCATGGAAGAGGGTGATGCGCTGCGCCGAGGCCATGCCGAGCAGGAAGTCGCCGATGCCGGAGCCGGTGTAACGCGCGTTGCTGAAGGTCGCGGCCCCGTTCAGAGCCACGAGGTCGATGTACTTCACCTTGTCGCGCCGGACCTCCGCTCCGAATTTGAACGAGTGCGACCCGTGCTGCCAGGTGGTGTTGGCGGAAAGCTGGAAGACCTGCGAAGTCTGGAACTGAGGCCGGAACGACGGGCCGCCAAGACGCGAAAGGCCGGCGATGTTCATGGCAGCGAGGCCGCCGGTGTAGCGCGGATCCGAGGGGATGCCGGTGATCCCGTACTCCCGGTTTGAGTCGACGCCGAAAGCGGTGTGGAGGGTGTCGCCCTGGATCTTGTTCCAGGCCGCGCGCACCTCGGAGAACATCGAGTTGCTCAGGGAACGCGACCATCCGAGGACGGCACTCTGGCCGGTGATGAAGATGTCGCTGTTGAAGTCGCCCGAGACGATGGCGCCCAGGACGGGAGGCTCACGACGCGTGTTCTTGTAGCGGCTGTAGCGCACGAAGACCGAGTCGCGTCCGGTGTCGCCGGGCTTGGCGTCGAGGCGGACGTCGAAGGAGTCGGCGTTGTTCTCGAGGATCCCGTTGCTTATGTAGTTCCCACCCGCGGCGCCGAAACGTCCAGCCTGGCCTTCGAGGGCGCGGGCGGCAGGGACGTTCGGTGCGGGATAGAGATTGATCAGACGCGCCGAGATCGGGTCGAAGCAGGCGGGGTTGATGATCTTGGTCGTGGCGTTTACGCATCCGGCGGCCACGAATGGGTTGGAGGCCGCAAGAGCCTGGGACAATTCACTGAGATTGCCCTGGCGCATCAGGGCGGTGGGCACGGTGGCGAGATCGGACACTGCCCTTTCGCTGCGGGTCGCCTGATAGTCGCCGAAGATGAAGAGTTTGTTCTTCACGATCGGCCCGCCCGCGGTGAAGCCCATGATGTACTGGTTGTATGGGCCCTTGGCCCGGCCGGCCGCGATGTTCTCGAACGTGTTCTGGTTGAATTTCTCGTCACGCAGGAAGCCGAACACCGTCCCCTTGAAGTTGTTGGTGCCCTGCTTGATCGAGGCGTTGATGACCGCACCCGCCGACTTGCCGAACTCGGCCGAGTAGGTGCGGGTCTGGATGCGGAACTCCTCGAGCGCGTCGACTGGAGGCTGGATGACCTGGGCGGATCGCTCCTGAAGGTTCGTCGAGGCCGAGTTGTTGTCGGCGCCGTCGAGGGTGTAGTTGTTCCAGGTGCCGAAGTTCCCGTTGGCGTTAAAGGAGGTGTCTTCACCGAGCGACGCGAGCTGCCGGCCGCCCGGGACGACGCCGGTCTGCAACAGCGCGAGTTCGGCGTAACGCCGGCCCAGAAGCGGCAGGTCGGTGAGCTGTTTCTGATCGACCACGTGGCCCATGTCGCCCGACTGGGTGTGGAGCAGCGGCGCCTCGCCGCTGACCGTGACCTCTTCGGTCATGGCGCCGACATCGAGCTTGAAGTCGGCCTGAACCCGCGCCTGAACGTGGAGCTGAAGGCCAGTCCTCACGGCCTTCTTGAACCCGGACATCTCGGCGGTGATGACGTACCTGCCGATCTTGAGGTTCGGGAAGGAGTACTGGCCCTTGGCGTTGGTCGTCTCGGTCATGGAGAAGCCGGTGCCCTCCTGGGTCGCGACCACGGAGGCGCCGGGCAGGACGCCGCCCTGAGCGTCGCTCACGGTTCCGACGATGGAGCCCGCGTCCACTTGAGCCTGGGCGGTGGCGGGGAGCAAAAGCGCCAGCGCCAGTGCCGCCGCGAGGCTCAAGTGGGCGGCCAAAGGCAGCGAACGAAGCGCGCCTCGGAAGGATCGGGTCATGATCGTCACTCCTGAAGTATTGGGTCGCGCCCGCGCCACGCGCCGCTTGAATTTTCAAGGACCATACTCCCAGGGGCTGCAGCTGTCCATCGGGGTTGGAACGTTCCAGCCCAACCGCGCCAGTGGTCTGACCAGAGAAGGTCCTGGTGGGACCGCGCGAGGAACTCGACTCGGCGATTAGAGTATGAAGATGACGCAGGTGTCCTCGAACGAGAGCGCGGCCGAGGCCGCCAAGGCCCTGAGGCTGCCCTTCGTCACCATCGATCACGATGGCGCCGACCCGACTTTATGGGAAGGCCTGAGCCTTGAAACCCTGGTCCGCTTCTCCTGCGCGCCGTGCGGCCGGGCCGGCGCGCGGCTGGTCCTGGCTTTCGCGCCGCCTCTTTCGCTCGAGCGGATCTCGGAGGCCGAGTTCGCTCTCGGGCGGCCGATCGACGCCGTGGTGGCGACCGCCCAGGATGTTTCGGAGGGCCTGCGTCGGAAGAAGGGGGGCGAGACCCTGCTCGACCGGGCCCGCGAGGACCTCGGGGCAAGCTTCGAGCTGATCTCAGATGACGAGGGCAAGATCGTCGACCTCGAAACTCTCGCGTCCGAGAGTCCCATCGTCCGACTCGTGGATTCGCTGCTCTTGGGCGCCATCGAGCGGCGCGCCTCGGACATCCACATCGAGTCGAAGGACCGCGCGGTTCTCGCCAAGTACCGGATCGACGGCGCGCTTTACGAGGCGACCGCGCCGGTGGAGAAACGTCACGCCGAGACCATCGTCTCGCGCGTGAAGGTCATGGCCGAGCTCGACATCGCGGAGCGACGTATTCCTCAGGACGGGCGGTTCCGCCTGCGCGTCTCCGGCCGCACCATCGACTTCCGCGTCTCCGTGATGCCTTCGATCCATGGCGAGGATGTGGTCATCCGCATCCTCGACCGCGAATCGCTATCGAAGGAGTTTCGCGAACTGCGTCTGCAGGCCCTCGGCTTCGACGAGGCTCAGCTCGCCACCGTGAAGAAGTATGTGGCCGAGCCCTACGGCATGATCCTCGTGACCGGTCCCACGGGCAGCGGCAAGACCACCACGCTCTATGCCGCTCTCAACGAGATCGCGAGCTCCGAAGAAAAGATCATCACCATCGAGGACCCGGTCGAGTACCAGATCGCGGCCATCACCCAGGTTCCGGTGAACGAGAAGAAGGGTCTGACTTTCGCCCGCGGCCTGCGCTCGATCCTGCGCCACGACCCCGACAAGATCATGGTGGGCGAAGTGCGCGACCCCGAAACCGCCCAGATCGCGGTCCAGGCCGCCCTCACCGGGCACCTCGTTTTCACCACCGTCCACGCCAACAACGTCTTCGACGTGATCGGCCGCTTCCTGCACATGGGTGTTGATCCCTACAACTTCGTCTCCGCCCTCACTCTGGTGATGGCGCAGCGCCTGGTTCGCGTCCTTTGCCGGTCCTGCCGCCAGACGGTCACCATCTCCGAGGCCGAATGGCGCGCCTGCGGGATCGATCCCGCGCGGGCGAAAGGCCATCCCGTGTACGACCGCGGGGCCTGTGAGGCCTGCGCTTCGAGCGGATTCCTGGGACGGCGGGCGGTGGGCGAGTTCCTCGAACTGCACGACGATATCCGCCAGTTGATTCTCGAGCGCCGGCCGGTGGGCGAGATCAAGAGAAAGGCGCGCGGCTTCGGGATGCGTACCCTGCGCGAGGGCGCCATCGACAAGGTGTTCGACGGGACCACGAGCCTGCGCGAGATCAACAAAGTGACGTTTGTCGAATGAGAGACCGTCCGTGACGGCCACCCTTCCCGACAATCCGACCGACCACGAGATTCGCGCGCTTCTTGAACGTGCGGGTCGAATCGCGGTGGTGGGTTTGTCTCCCAAGCCGCAGCGGGACTCGCACCGCGTTTCCGCATACATGCAGCGCGCGGGCTACGAGATCGTTCCCGTCTATCCGCGCGAAGACACGATCCTCGCCGCGCGGGTCTACCGCTCGGTGAAGGAGATCGAGGCGCCCGTCGACCTCGTGAACGTCTTCAGGCGTTCGGAGGAACTGGCGGAGGTTGCGGCGGACATCCTGAGCAGTCCGCATTCGAACTCACCGGCGGTTTGGTTCCAGCTCGACTGCGTTCACGAAGGCGCCATCGCCGATCTCGTGAAAGCCGGACGCACGGTCGTTTACGACCGGTGCCTCATGGTTGAACACGCCCGCCTCATCGGCCGGCGCTGATCCTCGCCCTCGCCGTCCCGGTCAGTTCCTGGGGGACGCGGCGGGTGCGGCCGGCGCGGACGGGGTCGGGGCAGCGGGAGAAGCTGCCGGTGTGGCCTCGGGGCTCGTGGCCGCCGCGGGGGCGCTTGCGGAGGGAGAACCGGCAGGCGTAAGGGGCATGCCGAGCAGGTCCGTGGGAGCTGCCGCCGGAGTTGGCGACGCGGCCGCCGGAATATCTCCGAGGATCGAGGCTGCCTGCTTCTGCTTGAGAACGGTCAGCGAAATGCTCGTGATCATGAAGACGGCGGCGAGCCCGGTGGTGACGCGCGAGAGAAGAGTGGCGGAACCGCGTGGTCCGAAGGCGGCCTGGGTGCCGCCGCCGCCGAAAGCGCTCGCCAGGTCCTGGCCCTTGCCCTGCTGAAGCAGAACCACGGCGATCAGGAAGAAGCACGCAATCAGGTGCAGGATCAGAACAAGGTAGTAGAGAACGGTCATCGCTTTGTTGCCTTTAGCTTCGGGTGCAGTCGTTCGAACCGGCCGGTCTCCCTCTCTAGACCCCACTCGGGGGATGGGAGCGGCCGAAAGAGGGAGAGTATATCGAAACTACGCGCGCGAAGCCGCCACGATCCCGAGGAACGAAGGCGCTTCGAGGCACGCCCCGCCCACGAGCGCCCCGTCCACATCCGGCTCGGCGATCAGGCTGCCCGCGTTGTCGGGCTTGACGCTGCCCCCATAAAGGATCCGGATCGCCCGCGCGACGCCTTCGCCATGGGATCGTGCGACGAGTTTCCGCAGAAAGGTGTGAACCTCCTGAGCCTGTCCCGGGGATGCGGTCTTGCCGGTGCCGATGGCCCAGACCGGTTCGTAGGCGAGAACCGATCGTGAGGCTTCCTCGGGCGTCACGTGCCGCAGGGCGTGTTCGGCCTGGCGCTCGACCACGTCGAACGTCCGAGAGGTCTCCCGCTCCTGAAGCGTCTCGCCAACGCAGAGGATCGGGATCAGGCCGTGATCGAGGGCGGCCCGCGCCTTCTTCATCACGTTCTGATCGGTCTCGCCAAAGATGTGTCGTCGCTCCGAGTGGCCGAGGATGACGTGAGTGCAGCCCACATCCTTGAGCATCACCGGCGAGACCTCGCCGGTGAAAGCGCCCCTGGCGGCTTCGTGCATCGTCTGCGCGGCGAGGCCCACCGACGTCCCCTTGAGGATTTCGCCCACCGCGGCAAGCGCCGTGAAAGGCGGCGACATGGCGACATCAATGTCCTTGAACTCGCGCACGCCGTCGCGCACTGCGGCGGCGAGGTCCCGCGCCTCGGCGACCGTCTTGTGCATCTTCCAGTTGCCGACGACGAAGGGACGAGGCATTTTGGCTGACTCCTAACCGCCGGTCGCGGCCGGAGCCGGGTCGTCGTCGAGGCAAGTGACGCCGGGCAGGGCATCCCCGCCCAGGAACTCGAGCGAAGCCCCGCCTCCCGTGGAGACGTGGGTGATCTTGTCCAAAAGGCCCGCCGCCGAGATCGCGGCCACGGAATCGCCGCCTCCCACGATGGTCGTGGCCTTCGAATCGGCCATAGCCTTCGCCACCGCGAACGTGCCGGCAGCGTATGGCTTCATCTCGAAAACACCCATCGGGCCGTTCCACAGGACGAGCGCCGCTTTCCGGATCACGCTGCCGAAGACCTCCACGGTCTTCGGGCCGATGTCGAGACCCATCCATCCATCCTTGATCTCGGTCACTTTCGACGTCTTGGTTTCGGCGTCTGCCTTGAAGGCGCTCGCGGTCACGTGATCGAAGGGAAGCAGGATTTTGCCCATGCCCGCGTCGAGCAGCTTCGCGGCGAGCGGGACCTTGTCCTCCTCGACCAGGCTCTTGGCCGTCTCGTAGCCCATGGCCTTGAAGAACGTGTAGGCCATGCCGCCGCCGATGAGAAGCGAATCGACCCTGGGGAGGAGGTTCTCGATCACCGCGATCTTGTCCGAGACCTTGGCGCCGCCGATGATCGCGACGTACGGCTGCGGCGGGGAGGCGAGCGCCATCCCGAGATACCGGATCTCCTTCTCCATCAGCAAACCCGCGACGCGCTGCTTCACGAAGGGGGCGACACCCGCGGTGGAGGCGTGCGCGCGGTGGGCGGTTCCGAAGGCGTCATTGACGAAAACGGTGGCGCCGGTGTCCGCGATCAGCGACCTGGCGAAGGCGGGGTCGTTCGCCTCCTCTTCGGGATGGAAACGAACGTTCTCGAGAAGGAGAACGCTGCCCGCCTTCATAGCCGAAGTAAGCGCCTTGACGTCGGGGCCGATGCTGTCCGCGGCGAGTTCGACCTCACACTTCATCAGCTCGGCGAGCCGCTCCGCGATGGGGGCGAGGGAGAGGGCCTTGGTCGGGCCCTTCTTCGGACGCCCGAGATGAGAGGCGAGGACGAGTTCCGCGCCCGCCTCGTGGAGGAAGCTCAGAGTGGGCAGCGCGGCCCGGATTCTCGTGTCCTCGGTGATCGCCCCTCCCTCCATCGGCACGTTGAAGTCCACGCGCACGAAGATGCGCATGCCCTTGACGCCCTGGAGGTGGCGGATCGTCTGCTTGGCGGCCATGCTTTCTTCCTCGATTGCCCGGGACGGTCCCTGGCCCATTGGGCGGCTAGCCGCGATCCTTCTTCGCCATGAAGTGGATGAGGTCGCACATGCGGCTCGAGAAACCCCACTCATTGTCGTACCAGGCGAAGACCTTGGCCATGCTGCCCTGCAGCACCCGAGTAAGCGGCGCGTCCACGATCGCCGAAGCCGGGTTGCCCCGGAAGTCGATGGACACCAGCTCCTCGTTGCTGACCGCGAGGACACCCTTGAGCGTGCCCGCCGCGGCCTGGGTCATCGCGGCGTTGATCGCCTCGGCCGTGGTTTCGGCTTTGAGCTCGACCGTGAGGTCCACCACCGACACGTTCGGCGTGGGCACCCGCATGGCGACGCCGTCGAGGCGTCCCTTGAGCTCGGGGATGACGAGGTAAATGGCCTTCGCTGCGCCCGTGGACGTGGGGATCATCGAAAGCGCGGCGGCGCGCGCGCGGCGCAGGTCCTTGTGGGGCAGGTCGAGGATCTTCTGGTCGTTGGTGTACGAGTGGATCGTGGTCATCTGACCCTTCACGATTCCGAAGGTGTCATGGAGGACCTTGACCACGGGGGCGAGGCAGTTCGTCGTGCAGGAGGCGTTCGACACGATGTGGTGCTTCGCGGAGTCGTACTTGTCGTGATTCACGCCCATCACGATGGTGAGGTCCTCGCCCTTGGCCGGGGCCGAGATGATGACCTTCCTGGCTCCCGCGGCCAGATGCGCCCTGGCCTTGTCGGCGTCGGTGAAGAGGCCGGTCGACTCGACCGCGTATTCGACGCCCAGATCCTTCCAGGGCAGGGCGGCAGGATCCTTGAGGGCGAGCACCTTGACCTTGCGGCCGGCCACGAGGATGGTGTCGCCTTCGACCCGGACTTCCTCGGCGAGGTTGCCCAGGATGGAGTCGTACTTGAGGAGATGTCCAAGGGTCCTGGCGTCCGTGATGTCGTTGACCGCGACGATGTCGAGTTCCTTGTCGTGCAGCGCCGCGCGCAGGATGTTTCGTCCGATGCGGCCGAAGCCGTTGATGCCTACTCGTACCGCCATGAACGTTCGTCTCCTTCGTTATGCAGGCGCCCGAACCGGGCCTCCGCTTGAAAATTGTAATTGAGATTGAGCAGGTAGGCTCTGATGCATGAGCACTACCGACCTGATCTGCGTGGGGGAGTCGTTCGAGGATCTGATCTTCGCGGGCCTCGATCGCCTGCCCCGGCTCGGTGAGGAACTGCGGACGAAGTCGTTCATGCGGACGTTCGGCGGCGGGGCCACCATCACCGCGATAGCGGCCGCCCGCCTCGGGGTGAACACCCGGATCGTGAGCGCCCTGGCCGAAGGGGCCTGCGCGAGGCTTCGCAAAGAAGGCGTCCACGTCACCAACCTCCGGAAACGCGATGAGTTGCACGCGATCACCGCGGCGCTCTCCACCCCGAAAGACCGGGCTTTCGCCACCTTCGACGGGGTCAACACCATCCTGGGGCCGAGGATCAACGCCGCGCTCGCGAAAGTCCAGGCCCGGGTCGTCCATGCCGCGATGTGCCCACGCGACATACCGCCCCTCGTCGAGGTTCTTCGCGGCCTGCGTGCGCGGGGGGTCCTGGTTTCCCTCGATTTCGGCTACGACTTGAACCTCGCGAAGGACAAGAACCTGCCCCTGCTGATCGCGGCCGCCGATTTCCTTCTCGTCAACGAGGATGAAGCCAGGCTCTATTCGAAGCGCCGGTCCCTCGCTCAGGCCGAGTCGTTCTGGAAAGAGCATGCCCGGAACACCGTGATCAAGCTCGGCGAAAACGGGAGCCGCTGGATCTCGCCCCGGGCGATCATCGAAGAAGCGGCTCCGAGGGTGCGACCCATCGACACCACCGGCGCGGGCGATGCCTTCAATGCCGGCTTCCTCGCCGGCTGGCTCAGCGGCCTGATCCCGCGCCGGGCCCTGCGGCTTGGGAACACGGTCGGCGCGCGATCGACTCAGGCCGTGGGCGGCCTCGACGGCCTGCCGCGTCTCGAGGAGTTGTGACGCGTCGATCGCGTTGTTCATGAGTCAACGTCACACCAATCGAGTCGGGCTCGTCGCATGCCTGCTCACCCTGCTGAGCCTCGGTGCGTGGGTGGAACGCTCGAAGGGGACGGGTCTGGCGCTCCGCATCTTCGACGAGAACGGCGCTCTTTTCCTGACCCGCTCCCGCGCCGCCCTCGGAACCGGACGGATCGACGCCCTTCTCGCCCTGCGAAGCAGTCCCCGGCGGGCCGAATGGACGGGATACTGGCTGGTTCCCACTCCCGGTTTGTGGAAGTCGTTCTCAAGTCCGACGGCGAGGCGAGGGTCGAACTCGACGGCGAGGCCATTCTCGGAACCGGCGCGGCATCGACACTCCCCCCACGGATCCGGCGGCCGATCGCCCCCGGTGCGCGCCGCGTGAAGATCTCCTACGTCCCCCAGGCGGACCCAGCTCAGCGGCGGGAGATATTCCTGAAGGGTGTAACCGGTAACGGTGGCTCGGTGGCGGTCGAGAGACGGAACACCGCACCCCGGGAGCCCTCCGCGGTCGATCACATCGTCGGGGTGGCGGAGGCCGTTCTTCCCATGGCCGCTCTGGTCGCCTGGGGGATTGCGCTCACATCAGCCTACCGGCTCGACCCCGATCGTTTCGCCCGACGCGCGCCCGCGGTGGCCGTTGGCCTGCTCACCCTGGCCGCGGGCGCCCTGCGTTTCGAATCGCTCGTGGTCCGCTATTGGGGCGCCTCGGGGCCGGACTGGGCCGAGGCCCTCGCGAGCGATGTGCGCGGGTTAAGACCCGGAGGCTTCGAGCATGCGCCCGACCCTGAGGCCTACGGCGGAGATCCCTTCAGCTACCTGACCATTGCGCGCTCGATGGGGCCCTTCTACGAGCCCAGCGCTCGCGAGCCTTTGTTTCCGGCCCTGACCCGTCTCGCTTTGTGGCTCGCCGCGGACCGTGACATCGGCATCAACTTTCTCTCGGCCCTGGCGTCGACCCTCACCTGTGTTTCCATCTTCGCTCTTGGCGCACGCCTTCGCTCGCCCTGGAGCGGCCTTCTCGCCGCGCTGCTGTGGGCCATCGAATGGAAGGCGATCTCGTTCTCCGTCGAGGGCTGGCGCGATGATCTTTTCACGCTTGAGGTGGCGGCCTGCGCGGCCCTGATCGTTTCGCTTCATCTCCAGCCCGATACCCGCCGCGCCTTTTTGCTGGGCCTCGCGGGCGGTCTCACCCTGCTGACGCGCCTCAGCGCGCTCACTTTTCTCATCCCGGGTCTCTTGGCCGCGGTGCTGCTGCCGTCTCATGCGAGCAGGTCCTTGCGGCTTCGAGCCTCGGGAATCGCCCTCGCCTATGGTGATCCGTTTTACGCGGTGAACGTGCACGCGGTGTTCTATCGAGGTCGCGCCGGACTCGAAGGCCACGGGGGCCTGACCGCGGTTCAGTTCCTGGCGCAGTCCCGCCTGCCCTGGGAGTTCCTGGAGACCGGCTTCGTGGGTTTGACCTCGTTTCCGTTTCTCAACAAGTGGTCAGGCTTCGACGCGTGGTTCTCCGGCCTGGGGGACGCGGCGCGATTCCTGGCTCTGGCCGGCCTTCCCGTCCTTCTCCTCAGGCCGGCGGGTCTCGTGACTCTCGTGGTGCTCTTCTCTTCGATCGCCCCCTACGCCTGGACCTGGGACATCGTCGGTGGAAACGAGTGGAGGTTCACCCTCCCCGCCTATCCCTTCTACCTGGTCTCGGCGGCGATCGCGGTTGAATCGAGTCTGCGATGGGCCGCTGAGGTCCGCGCCCAGGCCTTGCGGGGAGCGGCCCTTCAGGGGCCCCTGCGCTACGGGGTGATGGCCGGACTGCTTCTGGCGGGCGTTCCGTGGGCCCACCAGAAACTCGATTGGCTGAGGGTTGAGGAGTCGATTCGAAACGGACGCTCCACCCTCATCCGGGCGGGGGCTCAAGCCCGAGGCTTCTTCTCGTCGGGCTGGCGGCATCATTCGGTTGCCGGGGGGGCCTTCGAGATGATCGGCGCGGATGCCACGCTCCGCATCCCCCTGCCGGAGGGGCGTCGTGGCAGGATTGTTCTGAGGCACGGCGTCGGACCGCAGCCGCGAATGTTCGTGGAGGTCCGTTCCGGGACCGAACACTTGGCGACACTGGGAGGCGCCGCCGACGGAGCCGAGACCGCTGTCATCGAGGTAGCTCCGGATCTGCCGCGCGTGCGTGGAGTGGTCGAGTTGCAATTCGTTCGACCGGGGCCGCCCCCGGCTGCCGCCTCGCCTCTGACTCTTCTCTGGGCTCGAGTGGAGCCCTGAGGTTGTTCTTGAGGCGGGAGTAAATCCCGTTGTTCTTTAGGCGGGGGGCCGCAGAACTCAGGACGGATACCGGTGCTCAGCCCCCCGCACCCCCGCGCTCCGGCGGGAGTAAATCCCGCCGGAGCTAGCTGCTAGCCCGCATTATTCATGAGAGTCGGTGGTTGTGCAGGAGATCGCTGTTTTGGGCCGGATAGTAGAAGTCGGCGATGTTCCCGGGCCGAGACGAGGCGACGGAGCCACCGGAGACGCGGGATGACGCG
>Ga0163147_10000545_pt1 | contig 59115 bp, 49 predicted proteins | sample OliLakLV19MP6G1_FD_148597 | JGI IMG/M metagenome (GOLD analysis project Ga0163147, IMG submission 148597) | Freshwater microbial mat bacterial communities from Lake Vanda, McMurdo Dry Valleys, Antarctica- Oligotrophic Lake LV.19.MP6.G1 | ecosystem: Environmental > Aquatic > Freshwater > Lake >... | reverse complement strand
CCTCCTCGGCCTCGTGGCCGGCGGCGCGGTCATCTACTGGTTCACGGGTGCCTCGATGCAGGCGGTGTCCACCGGCGCTTACCGCGCGGTGGAGTTCATCAAGAAGAACATGAAGCTGGACTCGGGTGCCACCAAGGCCTCGGTCGAGGATTCGAAGAAGGTCGTTGAGATCTGCACCAAGTACGCGCAGAAGGGGATGTTCAACATCTTCCTCACCATCTTCTTCATCACCCTGGCTTTCGCCTGCTACGAGCCGTTCTTCTTCATCGGCTACCTGATCTCCATCGCCCTCTTCGGCCTCTACCAGGCCATCTTCATGGCGAATGCGGGCGGAGCGTGGGATAACGCGAAGAAGATCGTCGAAGTCGAACTCAAGGAGAAGGGCACGCCGCTCCATGCCGCCGCCGTGGTGGGCGACACCGTAGGCGATCCGTTCAAGGACACGTCGTCCGTAGCCATGAACCCGGTCATCAAGTTCACCACGCTCTTCGGCCTGCTCGCCGTGGAACTCGCGGTGGAGATGACCAACAGCGGCCAGCATGGTCTCACTCAGGTCCTGGCCGTGGTCTTCTTTGCGGTCGCCCTCTTCTTCGTGCACCGGTCGTTCTACGGCATGAGAATCGACACCAAGGGGTAGTTCGGCCGGGCGAGTCGCCCGAAACCACGTATGAGCCGTCCGGCACGTGGCCCGGGCGGCTTTCTTCGTTTCAGCGCGAGGCAGCCCCGAGGGCTCCGCCGCCCATCACGCCGATGCGCGGCCAGGTCCGCATCACACCTTCGTGATGCTCCAGGCGATCTGATCGGCCGCCGAATGCCCCCGGCGGAATGTCTCAGGCGCGCCGGGCGAGGAACCAGGGAGCCAGTGCGGGCAAGAGCAACAGAGTGGCGGCGGTGGAGAAGAGCAGGCCCCCGATCACCGCCACCGCGAGCGGCCGCTGCAGTTCCGACCCCGCGCCCAGCGCGAAGGCGAGGGGCAGCAGGCCGAAGATCGTGCACAGGGTGGTCATGAGGATCGGTCGCAGCCGCCTTCGGCCCGCGTGGCGGATGGCCACGCGCAGGGGCTGTCCATCCTCCATGCGGGCGATCGCGTTCTCAACCAGCAGGATCCCGTTTTTAACCACCAGTCCCACCAGCAGCACCAGGCCCATGAGGGACGAGACATTGAGGGGGACGGAGGTGGCGCGCAGGAAGATGACACCGCCCGCGAGGGCGGGTGGGACGGTAAGCAGCACAAGCAGGGCGGCGCGACTGGAGCGGAACTGACCGACGAGCAGGGCGAACACCGCGATCACGCCCAGCGCGAGCACGCTCAGCAACTGCCCGAAAGCGGCGCTCTGGCTCTCGGCCTGTCCGCCGAGGTCGATGCGATAGCCCGGGGGCAGGGAAAGTCCGGCGAGCCGTCTTCGCACTTCCGCGGCGAGGCCGCCGATGTCGTTGCCCTCGAGGTCGGTGGTGGCGAGAGCCACCGGCACGAGGTTCTCGCGCAGGAGCACGCTTGGCCTCAGTTCGCGCTTCGGAGTTGCCAGATGTGAGATCGGGACGGAGACCGAATCGGCGGCGATGGGAAGACTCGAGAGACGCCCCGGATCGAAGCGCCAATGGTCAGGAAAGCGAACCCGCACCGGCACCAGGCGATCGAACCGCGGCACGTCGCCCACCAGCGACCCCTGGAGCGCCGTCCCCAGGTCATCCGCCACGTCCGCAGGCGTGAGTCCCGCGCGTGCGGCCGCATCCGCGTTCACCGAGTACCGAAGAAGCGGCGCGTCGTCCTCGAAGCCGCGGTAGTAGTCGACCATGTTCGGCGTGTCCGTGAGTCGCTTCTCCACTTCCTCCGCGATGGGGATGAGGGCCGCGTGGTCAGGCCCGAGGATCCGCACCTCCACGGGCCGCGCGCTGCCGGAGAGATCGTTGAGCACGTCCTCCAGGAGCTGAACGAACTCGATGCGGGCGGCGGGGATCTGCGCCTCGACCCGCCTCCGCATGTCGTCGATGACCTCTTCCGCCCCCCGCCGCTCACCCCGCGGCTTCAGGAGAACCGCGATGTCACCGCTGTTCATCTCGGTGGCGGTGATAGGGCCGAGTTCGGCTCCCGTCCGCCGCGTCCAGCTCTGCACATCGGGAGTGTCGCGCAGGGCCTCTTCGATCTGGAGGGCCGCGGCCTCGGTGGCGGCGAGTGAGCTTCCCGCGGGCAGGAAGTAGTCGATGACGAAACCACCCTCGTCCATCTCCGGCATGAAGCCGGTGGAAAGCCCCTGGAAGGCGGCGAGGCCGAGGCCGACGCCCAACGCCACGAGGGCTGTGGCCAGCCACGGATGACGGATGGAGCGGCCGAGGATGCGGGCGTAGCGCGCGCCAAACCGGTCGCGACCGGCCTTGCGGGCGCGCGGCTTCGACCGCAGGAACCGCTCCGCGAGAACGGGCAGGACGAAGATCGCGAAGGCGAGGGAGAGGAGCACCGCGCCCGCGAGCGTGATGGCGAGGGCGGCGAAGAATTTTCCGACGAGGCCCGAGATGAAGGCGAGGGGCACGAACACCACCACCGTGGTGAGCGTGGTGCCGATGACGGGGGCCATGATCTCGTTGAGACCCTCGGCGACCGCGGCGTCCGGCGCGAGGCCGGTCTCGATCCTGAGCGCGATGGCTTCCACCACCACGATGGCATCGTCGATGACGAGGCCGATGGCCACCGCCATGCCGCCCAGGGACATGAGATTGAGGGTCTGCCCGGCGATGGCCATGACCGGGAAGGTGGCGAGCAGGGTGAAGGGAACCGAGGCGGAGGCCAGCAGGCCGGCCCGGGCGTTGCGCAGGAAGAAAGCCAGTACGGCCACGGTAAGGGCGATGCCGATGAGAATGGCATCGCGCACTCCGATCACCGAGTCGTGGATGAGCCGGCCCTGGTCGTACACCTCCACCATGCGGATGCCTTCGGGGAGGCGCAGCCCTTTCGCGATCTTCGTCACCCCAAGCACCACGTCCGGGGCCGAGGCTTCGGGCAGACGCGAGATGCTCACCTGCACCGCGTCCCCTTCGGGCCCGTGGACGGCACGCGTGCGGTCGGGATGGCCTTCGACCACGTCGGCGAGACTCCGCAGGGGCAGGGGCCCGTTCGCGGCAAGAGAGACGGGCATCGACGCCAGTCCCTCGATCGACGTCGCTTCGTTCTCTACGGTGATCGCCACCACCTGGCGGCTTTCGTCGAACCTTCCCACCGCGCGACGGACGAGGGCCTCGCCCACCCGCCGCGCCGCCTCGCTCGGCCGAAGGTGCGCGGCCGCGAGCCTCTGCGGATCGAGGATGATCTCGATCTCTCGCGGGTCCCCGCCGACCACGTCGACCCGGCCCACCCCGGGCGCGCGTGAGAGTGCCGGGCGCACCAGGAAATCCGCGGCCTCGCGACGGCCGAGCGAGGTGCCGCCGATGAGGTTGTAGGAGAGGATGGGGAAGTCGGCGGGAGTGACTTTCTGCGATTCGATTTCCGTCTCGGCCGGCAGAGCGCCGCGGGCTCGGGTGATGGCGGCGTCGGTGAACTGGAGCGCCCGCCACATGTCGGCGCCCTCTTCAAACTGGAGGGCGATCTCCGCGGAACCGCGAATGATGCGGGTGCGGATGCGGCGCACGCCGAACACGGTGGCGAGCGACTCCTCGAGCGGCCGCACCACCGCGGCCTCCATCAGTTCGGGCGGGGTGTCTCCCGCACGCGCCACCACCACGATGCGCGGGAAGTCGACTTCCGGATAGATCCCCGAGCCTAGGTGCTGGAGGGCGACAAGGCCCGCGAGCAGCGCGGCCACGCTGAGGGTGAGGATCAGGGCGCGCTGTTTTCGCAGGACGGGAAAGAGTCCGGAGGGTTCGCTCATTTCACTCCGCTCGCTGTTTCCTTCACCTCCGGCTCTCGCTTGGCGGCCCCCCCGTCTCCAGAGGCGCCCGCCTTCTCCTCGGTGAGGGCGGCGCCATCCGTGATCCCAACCGGATCTTCCGTGACCACCCGGGCGCCCGCGGCGAGGCCCGCCGTGACTTCGATCCGGCCCGATTCGCTGAGGCCGGTGTCGATCTTCTTTACGTGTGCGACGCCGCCCTCGAGCACCACCACTTCCGTGGATCCATCCGCGGCCATGCGCACTGCGGCCCTCGGAATAAGGATCGCGTTCGGGTGAGTGAGCACGGCCACCCGAACCTGCACGGGAGACCCAAGGGCCACGTGGGCGGGTCGCGACTTCGGCCGCAGCCGGACTTCTCCGGCGCCGGTCGCGGCATCGATCGCGCCCGCAATGCCCGTGATCAGCGCGGCGAGGGGAGGGCTTCCAGCCTCACCGTCCAGACCCACGACCAAGGCGGCCTGTCCGGCGCGCAGGCGCCTCAGCACCGACGTCGTTCCCGAGGCGGTGATCTCCCATCCATCGATGGCCGCGATCTCGACCACGGGAGTGGCCGGCGTGCCGTCCACGAAGTCCCCGACGCGACGATCGATCCGAACGATCACGCCCGCGAAGGGTGCGGTGAGCTCGGCCCAGGCGCGACGGCGTCGCGCGGTTTCGAGGGCGGCCTGATCCTCGACCCTCGCGGAATCGGCGGCCACGGCCGCGGCTTCGGCACTTTCCGCTTCCTCGCGGGCGGCCACGCCTTTGGCCACCAGATCGAGGCTCCGCACGGCCACTCCTCGCTTGAAGAGGGCATCGGCCTGCGAGCGCCTCGCGGCGGCTTCGGCGGATTTCATCTCGTCGTCCAGAGCCCCGGCCTCCACCCGGGCCAGCACGGCGCCGGCGCTCACCGACTCGCCCACCCGAGCGCCCAGGAACACGATGCGGCCCGGCACCAGGGGGGCGAGGGTCGCGTCTTGATCGGAGGGTGGGGCCACGCGGCCCTGCAGATCCATCCAATCGGTGATGGCGCCCTCTTCGGCGAGAGCGGTCTTCACCACCGTGGGCTCGGGCTTTTCCTCGGGCTCACTCCGTCCCGCGCAGCCCGCGACGGCCAGGGGCAAAAGGGCAAGCAGGCTCCATTTCCTCACGGTTGTTCCTCTCCGATCGCGTTCAGAAGGTCCGCATGGGCGACGCCCCACGCGAGGTAGGCAAGGGCGAGACCGTTTTGGGCATCCGCGAGGGCACGCTCCGCGTCGAGCACGCGGAAGATGTCGAAACGGCCTTCGCGATACGCGACCTGGGCCAGGTCCGCGGCCTGGGTCGCGGCGGGCAGGGCTTCCGAGGCGAGCACCTGGTAGCGAAGCCGTGCCGCCGTTGCGGTTCTCCAGGCCCGCTCGACCTCATCGGCGATCTCGCGTTTCGCCTGTTCGCGAAGGGCCAGCGCTCGATCCCGGTCGCCTCTGGCGATGGAGAGGGCGGGGCCGGAACCGAGGGGAACGATGAGGCTGGCTCCGATCGACTTGTCCGTCCCCGGTTGCGTGGGATCGTTTCGGTCCGCACCCGCCTCCACCGCGATGCCGGGGAAGCGAAGCGCCGAGGCGAGACGAACCGAAGCCTCGGTAGACTTGACCCTGGCTTCGGCGGTTTTGGCCAAGGGACTGTGAGCGAGCGCAGAAACGAGGGCGGCCTGCAGCGGCGGGCCTTCTTTGGGCACGGGGAACGGTCGCGTCACCGCGATGCGCTGCGGCGCGTCGATGTAGACGAGGCGGCGAAGGACGCTTTCCGCGATCCGATGCTCCTCCTCGGCCTGGGGCTCGTCGGCCGCGTTGAGGGCGGCGTCGGCGCGCGCGCGCGAGGCGTCGAGGAGCGCCACCCGTCCCGCCTCGAACAACGTGGTCACGGCGTCGGCGGTGGCCCTGGCCCGGGCCGCGCGATCGTGTGCGGCCAAGGCCATGTCCTCGCGGGCGGCGAGGGTAAACCAGGCGAGGCGCATCGCTCGCCGCGCCATGGCAAGCGCCGACTCGCGGTCGGCGGCCGCGAGCACGGATCCCGCCTTCGCCACGTCGATGCGAGCCCCCCTTCCCGGCCAAGGCAGCGGAGCCGACAAGGCGTACGACTCCCTTGCCGTGATCGATCTTGTGGTGAACGAGAGGGAGGGATCCGGAAAGCGTCGGGCCGCCTTGATCGCGGCCTCGGCGCTGCGCAGGGCTGCCTCCGCCGCCTTCAGGTCCGGAAGAAGGTTCGCGGCCTTGACCGCCTCCTCGAGAGAGACGATCCGCGGCCCGTCCTGCGCGCGAACCGGGTGGCTGCCGGTCGCAAGCGTGGTGACCAGCCACAGCAAGGTTCCGCGGACGAGGATGTTTGCCATTGGTCTGCTCGGTGCGCGGATGTCTTGGGTTTTGGGATCGAGGGCGATGGTACGCGCGCGGGCGGGGGGCAAAAGGGCGAGCCGGGACGCGACGGGGCGGCGATGGTCGATCATGGGCTCACCCATTCGTCCTACTTCCTGGGGGCACCGCCTGGCTCAAAGACGTGCTCTGATTTCTTCCCCGCCTTCTCGATCACGAGTTCGTAGCGGAGCGCACCATCGCGCGTGATCTTCTCGGCGGTCAGGACCTTGCCGAGTTTTGCCGCGGCCGTCTTCACCGCCTCGGGCACATCGGCCACGGCAATTCCCTCTTCGACTTCGACCACGGTGCCCCCGGAGTCGACGATGAGGTCCCGGGTCTTGTCTCCCCGGAGCGTTTCCACTTCGTAGCAGGTTCCCTTGTTTGAGCCTTCGCAGGGCCCGCTCGACAGGGCCTTGAGGGTGGCCCTCTCGAGCTCCCGGGCCACGGTCTTCTCCACCGCGGCGGGCAGGTCCTTTCGGCGGAGTGGCTTCTCCGCCTGGGCGAAGACGGGGAGGGCGAGCAGAGGGACGACGAGGGCGTGGCGTGGTTTCAAGGGCGACTCCTTACTTGCAATTCATGGGCGGAGCCACGATACGAACTGAAACCTAACCGCGGCTGAACCGGGCCAGAGCGGCGTCTACTTCGCCTGCCAGGCGGGGAGGTCGAGGAGAAACGCTGCGTCCTCGCCCTCGGCCGAGACCAGGTTCACATCGCCACCGTGCATTCGGGCCACGTGCCGGGCAAGGCTCAGGCCCAGTCCGTGGCCGCTCTTTTCCGCGCGAGCCTCCGGGCTTCGATAGAAGCGTTCGAACAAGAGCGCCCGCACGGCCCCGTCGATATGGCCTCCGGGAGTGCTGACCTTGACCTTCACCCGCGTGCCCTCGACCCGCAGATCGACGCCGCAGATCGTTCCCGCGGAGCCGAATTTGCGGGCATTGTCGATCAGGTTCAGAACCGCAATGCGAAGGAGATCCTCATCGCCCCGGACCATCGCCTCATCGGGAAGGCCGGGTGGAGGCGCTGCCTCCGCGCCAAAGACGCCCGCGACCGCCGCGCGCACGAGATCACCGAGGTTGACCGCGTCCTGGGCCGTGGAATGCGCTTCGGGCGAGCGTGAGAGGACGAGGAGGGCGTCGACCAGTTTCGAAATGCGCTCCAGTTCCGCGACTTGCTGCGCGGCAAGGGGGCCCGTCTCGCCCGGATCCTCGCAGATGCGATCGGCCAGAAGCCGAAGACGGGTGAGGGGCGTGCGGAGCTCGTGGGCGGCATTCGCGGCGAATTCATGTTCCCGGTCGAAGCTTTCCTTGACTCTTTGCCACTGCGCGCGGAAGGCGTCGTCGACCTCGCGGACTTCACGCGGGTCCGTGTCGGCCGCCCCCTCCGGGGGTGAGAGGGGCCCGGCCCGCGCGAACCGGTCGCGGAAGGCGATCAGCGGACTGGTGACCCGCCGCGCCACACCCCGGCCCACGAGGAGGGCGAGGAGCAGGGCGATGGGGGCGGCGAAGGCGAGAGACCAGGCCACGATGCGCGAGGCCCGGCCCCCGCGATCGCGCGGAGCGGCCACCACCAGAGTCACCTCCGGAATCACCGGCACGGTGACGGCGATCCACCCCGGACTCTTCACCACCACTCCCAAAGGGCCGCGTCCGATCGTCTCCCCCGGCCGGTTGGTGGCGGCCTTCGATTCGCCGCTCCAGATCTCCACCGCGTTATCGATGAGGCCGCTCTCCTGAATGGAGTCCTGGGCCACCGCCTCGATGGGCAGCTTCTCTTCGACGAGTTCGTGGCGGACGGCCTTGGCAAGGGCGGTGGCCGAGTGGCGGATGCTGTCCTCCTCCTGGCTTTCGAACACGAAGCGCGATACGAGGGCGGCGGTGAGGGCCAGGGTCACCACCGCGAACGCAGCTACGAGAAGGGTCGCTCTCGTGACCTGGCCGACGATCGAAGTCACCGTCCGTCCACCATCTCGATTGCGTATCCCAGGCCGCGCACGGTGCGAATCAACCCGTCGTGGACCTCCGCGTGCAGTTTGCGCCTCAGCCTTCCGACAATGACCTCGAGGCTGGCCGCGCTCTGCGGCGTGGCATCACCCCAGAGTTCGTCGAGCAGATCGTTCTTCGCCACCACCCGGCCCCTAGCGTCGGTCAGTCGCTCCAGCACCTCGAACTCGCGGCGGGTGAGAGGCACCTCGCGCCCGGCCTTCGTGGCGCGCCGTCGCGCGAAGTCCACCCTCAGGGCGCCGCGGCTGAACACCCGTCCGGGAGCGCCGCCGCCCGCTCGACGCAGAAGGGCGCGAACCCGGGCTTTCAGTTCGGACAGGGCGAACGGCTTGCCCAGGTAATCGTCGGCGCCCGCGTCGAGACCGCATACCCGCGAATCCAGGTCGGCGCGGGCGGTCACCATGAGCACGGGGAGAGTAACGCCTCGCCGACGCCATTCGCGGCACCAGTCGATGCCGCTGCCGTCCGGGAGGCCCACGTCCAGGATCAGGGCCGCGCAGGGTTGTTCGCGAAGAATGTCGATCACCGACGCTCCGCGCGCCGCCTTGAGCACGGCGAAGCCTTCGCTCCGGAGCGCATCCGCAAGGAGGTCGCGGGTGGCTGCGTCGTCCTCTACCACGAGCAGGCGGGGGAGTTGAGCCGCGGTTGTCGGGGAAGGTGATCGATCGAGCGAGCCGGACACGTCCTATTGTGACCCGACCGCGGGCAACTTCGCGTACTGCGGCGCATTTTTCAGGTCGACATAGGCGGTGCCGGTCTCGATCAGTTTGGCGATCGTCCCTCCTGACGCCCAATGTCGAAGGAGTTTTGGGCTGCGCGGCCCGTGAGCTCGCCCTCACCGATGGCGTTCGCGGCCTCCTTGGTCGCCTCGAAACCGATGATGGTGATCTTGCCGCGCGCTTCAGGGGCTTCCACCGCCTCCATGGCGCCGAGCGCCATCTGATCGTCGGTAGCGAAGATCCCCGGAAGGCTCGGGTGGGCGGTCAGCATGTTCTCCATGAGTATGAGGCCGAGCTGGCGCTCCTGAGTTCCGCTGCTGGCCCCTCCTCGGCCTCGTGGCCGGCGGCGCGGTCATCTACTGGTTCACGGGTGCCTCGATGCAGGCGGTGTCCACCGGCGCTTACCGCGCGGTGGAGTTCATCAAGAAGAACATGAAGCTGGACTCGGGTGCCACCAAGGCCTCGGTCGAGGATTCGAAGAAGGTCGTTGAGATCTGCACCAAGTACGCGCAGAAGGGGATGTTCAACATCTTCCTCACCATCTTCTTCATCACCCTGGCTTTCGCCTGCTACGAGCCGTTCTTCTTCATCGGCTACCTGATCTCCATCGCCCTCTTCGGCCTCTACCAGGCCATCTTCATGGCGAATGCGGGCGGAGCGTGGGATAACGCGAAGAAGATCGTCGAAGTCGAACTCAAGGAGAAGGGCACGCCGCTCCATGCCGCCGCCGTGGTGGGCGACACCGTAGGCGATCCGTTCAAGGACACGTCGTCCGTAGCCATGAACCCGGTCATCAAGTTCACCACGCTCTTCGGCCTGCTCGCCGTGGAACTCGCGGTGGAGATGACCAACAGCGGCCAGCATGGTCTCACTCAGGTCCTGGCCGTGGTCTTCTTTGCGGTCGCCCTCTTCTTCGTGCACCGGTCGTTCTACGGCATGAGAATCGACACCAAGGGGTAGTTCGGCCGGGCGAGTCGCCCGAAACCACGTATGAGCCGTCCGGCACGTGGCCCGGGCGGCTTTCTTCGTTTCAGCGCACCAGCTTGACGATCAGGCGGCGCGCGCCCGCGTCGTAGTACCAGGCGCTCACCGTCGAGCCGTTGACCTGGCGCTCGGAGGCGGCCTCTGGCACGTCGCCCGAGAGGTTGACGAAGACCGTCGTGCCTAGGATGCCCACCGACGCCGGATGCTCGTTGATGCGGGCGATACGGTAGATGACGGGCAGGGCCGGAGCCGGGTCGACGCTCAGCGTGAGTTCACTGCCCGACCCCCGGGACGTGAACGTGCTCCAGGTTGCGGTGCTGTCTTCGAAATAGCGGAACGACGAGGTTCCATTGGGATAGACCAGGACGGTGAGCGAGCCCGCGGCCTCGGCGGTGCCGTGGCCGGTGTAGTCGCGGGTCACCTCCATCGGGATGATCGATCCAAGCCTAATGAACACGGGCTCGCGGCCGAACGGCACGGGTTCGGCACTGACGTTGCCGCTGACGATGCGCTGCTCATTCCAGTAGTCCACCCAGAGCCCGCCGGGCACGCGGAAGTTGAGGGACGATGTGGAGGTCGTGACGAGGGGGACGAAAAGCTCGTTGCCGATGCGCATCGTGTAGCTTCCCGGCCCGCGCCGCAGCACGGGGAAGCGCGGATCTTCGTGCATCCTCACCGCGTAGCTCAGGAAATAAGGCGTCAGTTCGCGGTGCAGCCAGGCCCAATAACGGTAGGCGTTCACGAGGGACGGACTGTATTCGGGCCGCCAGGGATCGGCGTTGCCGTAGGGTGTGTGGGCCATGATCGGCTGGAACGCGCCGAAGTGGAGCCTCCGGTAGTAGGTCTCCTCGTTGGGCGCGCCCGGGTTCAAGTATGCGTATCCGGTGAGCTCGTTATAAGGCGCCGGAAGATAGCGCGCCTTGTCCAACGCGCGGGTGAAGCCCTCGCGCATCCCCGCGAAGTCGTACGAGAGGTCGCCCACGTAGGCCACGTTGGCGAACTGGGACAGGCCGGCGTCGCTGGTTGAGGGTTCCTTCCCCTGGTACGCCTTGGCGACGTTCTCCCACGCTCCGGGGGCCACCAAACGCATAAAGGCCGCGGCTTCCTCGAGGTCCGCGTCGGTCGAACCGTCGTCGAGATAGAAGCCGAGAAACGACCGGCCCAGCCTGGCCTGAACGCGCCGGAACTGATCGTCCGCATGGCAGCCGCCCCAGAAGTGGACCAGGGCGCGCACGCGGTCGCGCGAGAGTCGCTGCATCGTCGCGTCACCGAGTTTCCAGGAGCAGCAGTCCGCTCCAGAGCAGCTGTTGGTTTGGCTCGAATTCCTCGAAGACCAGGCGCTGCCGTCGAAGAGGTAAACCCCGACGGGAATATCCAGGGCCTGCAACCGGTCCATCTGGCATGTGAACTCCTGGCCGAGGTCGCGAGCACCCCCGCAACCGCACGCGCCGAAGTCGGGACAACCGCTCCCCCACCACAAGCCCAGGACGGCGCGATTCAAGGCGTGATCGCGCACGCCCGCGGCGTCCGGCGGAACAGGTTCGTCCAGCTCTTCCCGGGCGGACTCCTCTTCGGTGGCGCTGTTCGTCGGATTGACGGCGGCGCAGCCTTGAAGCAATCCCAGGCTGGAAACCAGGGCAAAGGCGCAAGAGATTCGAAAGACCCCCATGGTTCGGGAGATTACGTCCTCCCGATGAGTCATTTGCAGCGGACATGGGTCAAAGAGATGAGTACGCCCGGCAGGCCGATTGGGAGTAACTTGGACTCGTAGACGTAGCAACGCCGACCGACGTGGGTCGGTCCACCGAAAGGAAGGTCCTCATGAAGCCCCCCCTCCTCGTCTTGTGCGCCACAGACTTGAGCGAGGATGCGGACCTCGCCGTCGTGGCCGCGAGCGATATCGCGCGCCGGTTCGGGTCCCGCCTGGTCTTCGTGCACGCGGTCCCTTATCCGGCGCCCGCGCAGGTTCTCTTTCCTCACCTGATTCAGGGAACCATGGACCGCCTGATGGCGGTCTCGCGGGTGGCTTCGGAAACCGTGACCGCCCGGGTTCAGGGGCTGACGGGCCGTCCGGCCGAGGAGATCGACGTGCGGGTGGACGTGGGCGCCCCCGATGAGGTCATCGTCGACGCCGCCGAGGAGTCGCACGCGGACCTGCTGGTGATCGGCCTTGCCGGGAGCGATTCGAGCGGGCCAGGTCCCGGCGCTACCGCGGTCCGGATCGCGCGCCATGCGCATTGTCCGGTCCTCATCGTTCGCAAGGGGCCGGCCAGGGGCCCCGTCCTCGCCGCGACCGACCTGTCCGATCCCGCCCAGGGCGCTCTCTCGATGGCGGCGCTTCTCGCCCGTGCAACCGGGGAGCCCATGGTAGCCCTCCACGTCGTCGACTACTCACCCGTGGTTGTGGTGCCCGAGGCCTTCGGCCCCGGCATCCCCATTCCGGTTTCCGAAGAGGAGCATCAGGCCATTCTCAAGGCCGCGGGAGAAAAGCTGGTCGAAGCTCTGGCCACGCTGGAGGCAGTCGCCGACCGGCTGATCGAGGAGGGAGCGCCCGCGGATCGTATCGTTGCCACCGCAGAACAGATCGAGGCCAGTCTCGTGGTCGTCGGAACGGCGGGCGGCGGCGGACTCAAGCGGATGCTGCTTGGCAGCGTCGCGGAGGATGTTCTCCGGCAGGCGCCGTGTTCCGTTCTGCTCGTTCGTCATCACACTTCCGGAGGCAAGGAATGAAGGATCCGAGACAAAGCAACGTGAGCGAATCGACGGTGGTTCTCGTCTGTCGCGACATCGTGCTGAACGGAGAAGACCGAAGGGAAATCGAAAAGAGCGAAGCGGCGCTCGCCCATGTCTTCCCGAAGATCCATCGGATTGAGTGGACGGTCACCGCGAGGCCGCGGGCCGTCGAGGTTCATGCCCAACTGCATGCGAGAGGAGGAGACTTCGAGGGCCGGGCCTCGAGCAAGGATGCCCGGAACGCCTTTCAGGCGGTGACGAAGAAGCTCCTCGGTCAGAAGCGAAACCAGAAGGAGGCTTCTCTGGGTTCGCGCCGCGACGAACGCGCGCGTCCCGCGCAAATCGACTGGCACTGAACGAGACGTCGCGGTCGGTAACGGATCTTCGCGCTAGCAGCCCGTGGTGCAAGTCCCTCCGCGCCGAAAGCGGATCTTTTCCGCAGAGCTCTGCGTTGCCAAACCTTGAAATACTCCCGGTATTCCTGCGGTCTGACGCCTTGATCTGACGAAAAATCTCTCGCTTTCGCTCGCGGTCGACTTTCACCACGGAACTTGGGCTAGTAGGCCCCCGCCTTGCCCTCAAACGGAGTTGGCACTTGCCGGCCGGCAACCGATGACCGGTGGCGCGCGGGGGTGACGAGAGGTCCAATTGGCGGAAAGAGGCCGCGGCTACGAAGGATCGAGTTCCAGGCGATTCCTCAGTACGCCGATGCCGGTGATGTCGACTTCCACCACGTCGCCGGCCTTCATGAAGAGGGGCGGCTTCCGCGCGAAACCTACGCCCGAGGGGGTGCCGGTCGCGATGATGTCGCCCGCAGAGAGGGGCGTGAACGAGGACAGGTACTCGATCAACTGAGGAATCCTGAAGATCAGCTGACTGGTGTTCGCGTCTTGAAGCACCTCGCCGTTGAGGCGGGTCTTGATGGCGAGAGTATGGGGGTCGGGGATTTCGTCCCTCGTGACCATCCACGGTCCGAGGGCGCCGGTGCGCGGGAAGTTCTTCCCGGCGGTGAACTGGGTGGTGTGGCGCTGCCAGTCGCGAATGGAGATGTCGTTGAAGCAGGTGTAGCCCGCGACGTGATCGAGAGCACCCGCTGCGTCGATGTGGCGTCCGCCCTTGCCGATGATCACGGCCAGTTCGCACTCGTAATCGACCGCGGTCGAGACCGCGGGTTTGGGAACCCAGGCGGCCTGGCCGTGGGCCACCAGGGTGTCCGTGAAGCGGAGGAAGATGGTCGGATGTTCTGAAGCCCCCCGTCCCATTTCCTTCTGGTGGTCGGCGTAGTTGACGCCGATGCAGAAGATCTTCCCGGGATTGGGGATCACGGGCAGGAATTGAGCGACCTCGAGCGGCATCCAGTCTTTGCCGGTCTCGATGAAAGGCGCCAGGCCCACGTGGGCCCCGCCCGCGATGAGGGCTTTGAGATCGGGGAACCGGGCCCCGAACTTCGGCAGAAGGTCCACCACGCGTTCGCCGGTCACGCCGCCGTAGGTCGTCTTCCCATCCTTGACGAAGGACGCCAGTTTCATCTTCGCTCTCCCCTGAAGGGCTCTTGTCCGGAGCCGTGACGGAGAGAATGCTACGCGAGCGCCGCCCGGCCGGGCGCGAACGATTTCAAACTACTGGAGACGGAGACTGACCCCGAACGTGGCGCCGAAACGCTGGCCGCCGCTCCCGGAGAACTGGCCGGACTTGCTGAGTCCAAACTGGCCGGCCATCGTCCGCTGGTAGGCGGTCTCGGCGAACGCCTCGATGTTTCGAAACACCCGGGCGCGCAGTCCGACCGGGGCGGTGAAGTAGAAGAGGCTGCCGCTGTTCTGAGCGTAAGAGCTGTCGAACTGACCCGGGCCGCGCACACCTCCAGGCGTCTGCGGTCCGCCGTCGACCTGCGCGGATCCGCTCGATCCGAAGTGCACGCCCGCGCCGCCATAGACATACACGCGCTCGCCGATCGAGAACGAACGCAGAATCGTCGAACCGATGAACGCCTCGAACCCATAGACGTCCGAGTAGCCGAGGCCGAGCGTGGGCCTGACGGTCCAGTTCTCCTTGAACGTCCAGTTCACGCTCATGCCGCTGTCGAGCCCGCTGCCCACGTTGAGAGCCACGCCCTTGTCCTGGGCGGCGGCAAGACCTGGGAGAAGAAGGAGCGAAAGGGCGAGAGTAGAAATTCTCATGTTGGATCTCCTGACACGACTCTTCAGATTCTCTTCGGGAACGTCCGGTGGGGACAGTACCAGACGGCACGAACGGCGATGCCCCCCCCTAAAGCAAAAAGGACGCCAGACCGCGTGTCCTGAATTCACTACTCAGGGCCGGTGACGTTCCTTCAGCACACGGACGGCATCGCTCATGGGCAACCCGCGGGAGCGGAGCAGGACCACCAGGTGATACATGAGGTCGGCCGCCTCGCCGAGAAGCGTTTCGTCATCCTCGGTGATCGCGGCGAGGGCTGCTTCCACACCCTCTTCCCCCACCTTCTTGGCGATCCCCTTCGTCCCGCTATCGAAGAGATTCGCGGTATAGCTGCCCGGCGGGCGGTCGAGGTCGCGATCCCGGATGAAAGCGTCGAGGTCGGCCAGGAAGTTCGAGGGGGCTTTCGGGAAACAGCTGGCGGTGCCGTTGTGGCAGGTCGGCCCGGCGGGGTTGGCGGTCACGAGCAGGGAATCCTTGTCGCAGTCGGTATCGATGGCCACCAGAGTGAGACCGTTGCCGCTGGTCTCGCCCTTGGTCCAAAGACGCTCCTTGCTCCGGCTCCAGAAAGTGACATGGCCGGTATCGAAGGTCGCCTCGAGCGCGTCGCGGTTCATGTAACCGAGCATCAGCACCCGGCCGTTGTGGACGTTCTGGACCACCGTGGGGAGCAGGCCCCCCTGTTTTTCCCAGTCGAGTCCGTCGATTTCTTCAGGCGACATCTCGCACCTCGATGTTCTGTTCACGCAGGTACTTCTTGAGCATGGGGATCGGCAGCGCTCCCGAATGGAAGACGCTTGCGGCCAGGGCGGCGTCGACGTCGGCTTTCTCGAACACATCCGCGAAGTGGACCGCCGTGCCCGCCCCCCCGGAAGCCACCAGGGGAACGTGGCATAAAGCCCTCACCGCCCGCAGTTGTTCGAGGTCATAGCCCGCGCGCGCGCCGTCCGAGCCCATGCAGTTTAGGACGATCTCGCCCGCCCCGAGAGACTGGACCAGGGTCACCCAGTCAAGAGTCAGCCGGTCGAGGACCCGGGTCCGGTTCGGGTCGCCGGTGTACTGGCGAACCCGCCAGCGGCCGTCCGGATCGCGCAGAGTGTCGATGCCCACGACCACGCACTGAACGCCGAACGCCTCGGCCAGTTCGGTCACGAGGGCCGGTCGCTCCAGGGCCGGTGAGTTGATGGAAATCTTGTCCGCTCCGGACCAGAGCACGGACCGGGCGTCTTCAACCGAACGGATTCCCCCGGCGACGCAGAAGGGAATGTCGATGAGCCTCGCCACCCGCTCGACCCACACCCGATCGACCGATCGGCCCTGCGGGCTCGCGGTGATGTCGTAGAACACGAGTTCGTCGGCGCCCTCGTCCCGGTAGCGTAAGGCCAACTCCTCGATGTTGCCCATCACCACGTGGTCGCGGAAACGGACCCCCTTCACAACTTTGCCGTCGCGAACATCGAGACAGGGGATGATCCGGCGGCTCAACACGCGAGCGCTTCCTTCAGGGTGAGATGCCCTTCGAGCAGGGCGCGGCCGAGAATCGCCCCGCTCGCCCCCGCCCGTTTCGCGGCCTTTATGTCGGCGAGTCCGCGGACCCCTCCCGAGGCCTGGATCTCCAGGGTTGGAAAACGCAGCGCCAGAGAACGATAGAGGTCGACGTTGAACCCGGACAGCATGCCGTCGCGTGCGATGTCGGTGCACAGCACATGGCGGAGCCCGGCCTCCGCGTATAGACCGAGGAGGCTCTCGAGGGTGTGCGGTGTGTTCTCGGTCCAGCCCCGAACCGGGAGCCTCCACGCTCCGCGCTCGTCCTGCCGGGTGTCGAGAGCCAGGGTCAACCGGTCCGTACCGAACTTCGCAAGCCACCCGATCACCTTCTCGGGTTCCCGCACCGCCAGGGTTCCCACGACCACCCGTTCGGCGCCTGCGGCGATCATCGCTTCGACATCGTTCTCGTGACGCACGCCCCCTCCGGTCTGCACAAGGAGCGGTGTTGCCGCCCGGATTTCCTCGACGAGGGGCCGCAGGGTGTAGCGACCCTTTCGGGCCGCGTCGAGGTCCACCAGGTGAAGCCATGAGGCCCCACTCTGTGCATAGCCGCGGATCGCTTCGAGAGGCGCCGAGGCGTAGGTGGTTTGCCGCTCGTAGTCCCCCTGGCTGAGGCGGACGATGGAGCCGTTCAAAACGTCAATCGCGGGCAGAATCGTGAAGGTCATGCGATGGTCAGGAAGTTCCGGAGCAGCCGTGCGCCCGCGGCACTCGACCTCTCCGGATGAAACTGTGCGCCCATGACCGAGCCCCTCGCGACGATGGCGGCGAAGGGCTGCCCGTGGGTGCAGGTCGCGAGAGTCTGCTCCGATGCGGGCGCCGCGTAAGAGTGGACGAAGTAGACCGACGCCCCATCGAGGTCTCTGGTCAGAGGATGTTCGGTATCAGGCCTCACCTCGAGCCGATTCCAGCCCATGTGAGGAATTCGGATCCCGGGAGCCTGGGGGAGCAGTCGCACCGTCCCCTCGAGGAGCCCCAGGCAGTCGGTGTCGCTTTCCTCGGAGCGCTGATAGAGAAGCTGCATGCCCACGCAGATTCCGATGAGCGGCTGAGTGAGTCGAGGGATCACCCGGTCGAGACCGTTCTCGCGCAGCCTCGCCATGCATGCGGCCGCGGCGCCCACTCCGGGAAGCACCACGTGGGTCGCGTCGCGGATCCGGTTCCAGTCGGAAGTCACCGGGGCTTCCACCCCCAGCCGCTCGAACGCGGCCTGGACCGATCGAAGATTCGCTCCTCCGGAGTCGAGGAGGACGAGCCTCGGTGTCACAGGGCGCCCTTGGTCGTGGGCAGTTCGACTCCCTCCCGCCGGATCGCCTGACGGAGCGCCCGTGCCGTGGACTTGAAGCACGCCTCGATCATGTGATGGGTGTTCTCGCCCTGGACTTTGAGATGCAGATTGAGCCCCGACGTTTCGCACAGGGACCGGAAGAAGTGGGGGACGAGTTCGGTCGGGAGTCCGCCCACATTGTCGCGGGGGAAGGTCCCCTCGAAGACGAAGAACGGCCGGCCCGAGAAGTCGAGGGTCGCGGCCGCGTGCGTCTCATCCATCGGCAGGGTGAAGCCGTAGCGCCCGATGCCGCGCTTGGAGCCGAGCGCCTGCTTGAGCGCTGTACCGAGGGCGAGGGCCGTGTCCTCGACGGTGTGGTGTTCGTCGATGTGGAGATCGCCTTCGCAGCTGATCTCGAGGGCGAAGCCGCCGTGTTTGCCGAGTTGCTCCAGCATGTGATCGAAGAAACCCAACCCGGTCTTGACCGCGGGATCGGCGATGCGGTCGAGGTCGAGCAGGACACGCACGCGGGTCTCCCTGGTCACGCGTTCGACCCGGGCGGTGCGGGGAGCATCGACGAGGGCGTGGGCGATCCCGGCCCAGGTGTGGTCGTTCGGTCCGAGCCTGAAGCCGCGCACGCCCAGATTGCGGGCGAACTGCATGTCGGTTTCGCGGTCGCCGACCATGGCGCTCTGGGTCAGATCTATCGAAGGATCGCGGAGGTAGTGCATAGCCATGGCGATTCCCGGCTTCCGAGTCGGCTGGTTCTCCTCGGGCAGACTTTCATCAATCAGGATCTCGCGGAAATTCACGCCCTGCGAGGCGAGGATCTGCAGGAGGAGATTGTGCGGCCCGGCGAAGGTTTCCCGGGGGAAACTTGCGGTCCCGAGGCCATCCTGGTTGCTCACCATCACGAACTCGAATCCGGCGTCGCGCAGGCGGAGAAGGGCCGGGATCACGCCGTCAACCAGCCGGAACTTCTCATAGGAATCGATCTGGAAATCCACGGGCTCCTCGATCAGGACGCCATCCCGATCAATGAACAAGATCCGACTCATACGGTCAATGCCTTGATCATGGTTGCGTTCTCTTCCGGGGTGCCTACCGAGATGCGCAGGGCATCGGCGAGCTGGGGCATGGCGCGCACGTCGCGAACCACCACCCCGCCCGCGAGAAGGCGCGCGAAAGCCGCGTCGGGATCCTTGAAGCGCGCCAGGAGGAAGTTCCCTTCGGAGGGATAGACCCGGGTGACATCCTTGATCCCGGCAAGGATCCTGAGGAGCGCCTTCCGCTCGCGAATCAGGGTGGCGATGCGCTCGTGCGACTCCTTCTGCGCGGTATCCGAAAGGGCGGCAAGGGCCAGGCTCGCCGACGGCGCGGGCACCGGATAGGGTGCCTGAAGAGAGCGGAGCACCGCGATCACATCCGAATGGCCGAGGACCGCGCCGATGCGCGCGCCCGCCATGGCGTAGGCCTTCGAGAGCGTTCTCAGGATGACCACATGCTCGAACTCTTCGAGGAGCGCGCGCGCACTGCCGATCGACGAGAACTCCACGTACGCCTCGTCGAGAACCAGCACGGCTTTGTCCACCGCGGCCTTCGCGAGGCGGTGGGTCTCCTTTTGCGAAAGGGCCTGGCCGGTGGGATTCGCGGGCGAGCACAAGAACACCGCGCGCACGTCTCCGTGTTCGAGGAGGTCCTCGACCGCGGTCAGGTCGAGGGAGAAGTGCGTGTCTTCGTCGATGAGCGGGATCTCGACCAGGGGCGCGTTCTGGACGCGGGCACTGACCGCGTACATTCCGAAGCACGGAGGAGCGATCAAAACGCCGTCGATGCCGGCGCGACAGAACGCCCGTACCAGCAGATCGATGCCTTCATCGCTCCCGCGGGTCACCATGAGCCGTTCGCCCGGGATCTGGTAAAGCTCGGCCATCCGCGCGCGCAGGGCGGTGGGCTGAGGCTCGGGATAGCGGTTCAGTCCGTGACCGCCGTCCGCGCTGGACGTCCACGGGCTCTCATTTGCGTTGAGCCAGACCTGGCCCGTCGCCTTCTCGCGTCGCGCGGAGGCGTAACCGGCGAACGCGCGCAGATCCTCACGCACCAGGTCGAGCACGCTCACGACGCTGACTCCATGCGGCGGACGACCGCCTGAGCGTGGGCTTCGAGGCCCTCGGCGCGGGCGAGGGTTATGGCGCAGGGGCCGATGTTCCGCAATCCCTCGCGGGTGACCGCCTGCACGCTGATGGCCTTCTGGAAACTCGCGACGCTGACCCCGCTCCAGGCCCGGGCGGCCCCGCTCGTGGGGAGAACGTGGTTGGTGCCCGAACAGTAGTCTCCGAGGGTTTCGGGCGCGTGGTCGCCTAGAAAAACCGAACCGGCGGCGCGAACCCCATCAAGGTGATTCTCCGGTGAGCGAAGGGCGAGAATCAGGTGCTCGGGCGCGTAGTCGTTGCTGATGTTCAAGGCGGAGTCCAGGGAGGCGGTCACGATGAAACGCGCGTGTTCGAGAGCGCGACGCGCGACCTCGGCCCGCGGCAGTGCGGCGAGCTGCTCCTCGAGCGCGTTCAACACCGTGTCGATGAGTTCGGGCGCGTCGGTGAGAAGGATGACCTGGGAATCCGGGCCGTGTTCGGCCTGGGCGAGAAGGTCGGCCGCGACAAACTCCGGGCAGGCGCCCGAGTCGGCGATGACCAGCACTTCAGAGGGCCCGGCCGGCATGTCGATCGCGGGCCCGCCCGACATCGTGGAAACCTGTTGTTTGGCGCTGGTCACGTAGGAATTGCCGGGACCGAAGAGCTTGTCGCAGGCCGGGATGGACGCCGTGCCGAAGGCCATGGCCGCGATCGCCTGCGCTCCGCCGATCTTGAAAACGCGTTCTATTCCACAGAGCCGGGCGGCCACCAGAACGGTCGGGTCCGCGAACCCGTCCTTTCGGGGCGGCGTGCACAGGATCACCTCGTCACATCCGGCGAGACTGGCGGGGACGCCGAGCATCAACGCGGTCGAGGGGAGGGGTGCGGAACCGGACGGGACGTAAAGGCCCGCGCGGCGGATGCCCCTGAGGATCCGGCCGCACGACACGCCGGGCGCCGTGTCAAGGCGGAACTCCTCCGCCATGCCGGCCTCGTGCCAGAGGATGAGCCGCTCACGAGCTTCCGCCATGGCCTTCTTCACCGCGGCCGAAACCGAGGCCTCGGCCAGGTCGAACTCGGCGGCGCTCACTTCGAACGCCTCGAGAAGCGGGCCGTCGAAGCGTTCGGTCAGACGGCGAAGCGCGTCATCCCCATCACGCCGCACCTCGTCGATGATCGCCCGGACCCCTGCGTCGAGGTCGGCCCGGGCTCCCGTATTCGGCCTCTGGAGCAACTCTCGACGGCTTTGTTCATCGAGGTCGCTCCAGACGACCTTTCGAGCCGGCCACACCTTCGTCGCGGTCATTGGGACACCTTCCCCTTCCGGGTTCCGGGCAGGACGCGCTTTGAGGCGATCCGGTACCCGCCGGCTCCAAACGCGAGAGAACGGGCGATCCGGCCGATGGTGGTGACGCTCACCGCGGTTCGCTCGTGGATTTCGCGGTACGGCGTCTCGTTGAGGAGGAGCGGAACCACCCGCCAGCGGTCGGCCATGGCTTCGAGTTCAGCAGGAGTGCAAAGGTCGTCGAGAAACGCCCGCATTTCCGCGGGGGTCTTGAGAGAGAGCAGGGCATCGAGCAGGGGATCCAGCGGCGCTTCGGTGTCCCGGTGTTTCATGGCGTCGCTAGTGTAATAGCACGTTATTACAATAGCAAAGTGCGCTCTGACCTGGAGGAAGAACTAGGATCTTGACTCACGAGGCATCCTCAATGACCTGCACCGTCCCATCCCCCCCCTCCGGCGGACTCCCGCCGCTCCCCGAGCCAACCTTCGAGTTCAAGCAGTTCTACCTCGGCTGCCTCGCCCAGGCGTCCTATCTCGTCGGGTCCGAAGGAGAAGCCGCGATCGTCGACCCGCGGCGGGACGTGGACATCTACATAGACGAGGCCAAAGCCCGCGGCCTTGCCATCCGCTATGTCATAGAAACCCATCTCCATGCGGATTTCGTGAGCGGCCACCTTGAACTGGCCGAGCGAACCGGGGCCACGATCCTCATCTCCCACCGGGCCGCCGCGGCCTTCCCGCACCGCGCCGTAAAGCAGGGCGACGAGGTCCGCGTGGGCGCCTTGACGCTCACCTTCCTCGAGACCCCCGGCCACACCCCCGAGAGCGTCTCCGTGCTCGTTGTCGACAAACGCTCCTCCGACAAGCCGCAGGTGGTCCTCACCGGGGACACCCTCTTCATCGGAGACGTCGGCCGACCCGACCTGCTCGGCAGCAAGGGGATCACCGCTCAGGAAATGGCGGGCCATCTCTACGACTCCCTGCAGACCAAGCTCCTCCTGCTGCCCGACGATGTCCTCGTCTACCCGGCCCACGGCGCCGGTTCGCTGTGCGGCAGGAATCTCTCGAAGGACACCTTTTCGACGATCGGCCGGCAGAAGGCCTCAAACGTCGCGCTCCAGCCGATGACCCGCGACGAGTTCATCGCCTTCCTTACCAAGGACGCGCCCGAGATACCGCGGTACTTTGCGATGGATGTCGAGATCAATCGGCAGGGCGCTCCGCCTCTCGCATCCGGGACCGCGCCGCCCGCCCTCGATGCCCCCGAGTTTCGCGAGCGGCAAAGAGCCGGTGCGGTGGTTCTCGACGTCCGCTCCTCGGAGGACTACGCCAAAGGCGCGGTTCCGCTCTCGCTCAACGTCGGTCTCAACGGCCAGTTCGCTTCGTGGGCCGGGACGCTGGTCGATGCCCATCGTGACCTCCTCATCGTCGCGGACGGCGAAGCCGCGGCGGGCGAGGCGCAAACGCGTCTCGCCCGGGTGGGCCTCGAAAAGGTCGTGGGCTGGTTGAGGGGAGGGATCGAGGCCTGGAAGGCGCAGGGCCTGGATGTCGAAACCACGGCTCAGGTCACGGTTGGCGAACTTCAAAGCGCGATTGCGCGCGGTGGCGACAACACGCCGAGGATGTTCCAGGTCGTGGACGTCCGTCGCCCCGGCGAATGGAACGCCGGCCACATAAAAGGGGCGATCCACGCGCCGCTTCATATTCTCGAGGACCACGCCGCCTACATCGATCCTTCACTCAAGACCTATGTGGTGTGTGGCGGCGGCTACCGGTCTCCCATGGCCGTCGAGATTCTCCGGGAGATTGGCCTCAAGGACCTGGTCGACGTCAAGGGCGGCATGGCGGAATGGAACGCCCAGGGCCTTCCCACCACCCTCGCCTGATGCGACGTCGTCAGAAGGGCCGCGCGGCGGCGGCCCTCGCCCTGGCCCTGCTCGCGTCCGTGGCGATAGCTCAGCCAGCACCCTCAACACCCTCGCCGATCGTCGCTCTCGTGAGTGCGTACGTCGAACGCTACTTCGACATGTATCCCACGCGCGCGACCGAAGCGGGGCGGCATGATCAGGACGGACGCATCGAGGACTTCTCGCCGACGCGGGTGGCCGCGTGGGTGGGGTTCAATCGGGAGACGCGCCTCGCTCTTGATGCCGCCGGCGCCTTGAAGGGGGTCTCGCGCGACGACCGGCTCGATGCCCTCGTGGTCCGATCGCAGATCGACCGCGAGATCCTCGACCACGATGTTCTGCGCCGTCGCGATCGCGATCCGCTGCTTTGGACGGCACCACTTTCGAACGCCACGGTGTTCCTGCTCGTCCGCGACGATCTTCCGCGGAGCCTCGCCCTTGAGAGGGCGCGTCTTCGAGTGAGCCTGATTCCACCCCTCGCCCGCGCGGCTCGCGAGGCCTTCGAGATTGCGGACGCCGGGACGGTGGCGCCCGAGCATGCCCGGCTCGCCGCGGCCCAGGCCGAATCGCTTTCCCTCTTCTACGCGACGGGTTTCGCGCAGGCCTATCCCGCGGAGCGGCGCGAGGAGGCGGCGCGCGAGGCGCAATTCGCTTCCCTGGCCCTCAAGGACTTGTCGACGACCCTCGCGGCGCTTTCGTCTTTGGCCACGGGGCGCGCCCAGCTCGGAGCCCGCTACGCGGAGGTCTTTAGCACGGGAACCGGTCTCTCGGAATCGCCCGACGTTCTCCTCCTTCGCGCTCAGAAGGCGCTCTCCGCGAAGAAGAGGGAAGTCGCGCGCTACGGTCGCACCGTCTTCGCCGAGGTCACCGGCGACCTCGGTCCACCTCCGGAACGGGACGCGGATCTCATTCGTCGCGTCTTTGCCGCGATCGGCGAGGACCGTGATCCCGATCTTGAAACCTACGCCGCGGGCTGGAAGAAAAACACGGTGGACGTCGAGCGCTTCGTTCGCGGTAAACGTTTGATGACCCTCAAGGATCCGCTGACCCTGAAGATCGAGATCTCGCCGTCTTACTTCACGGGGCAGAGTGTGGGCGGCGTCTTCCCCGCGGGGCCCTGGTCGCCTGACGCGAGCACGATTTTGTTCCTGCCCACACCTCGCACCGGCGCGTCGCCGGAGGAGGCGGCGACCTTCTACCGCGACTTCAACCGCGGCTTCAACCGGATGATCGTCTCGCACGAGCTGATTCCCGGCCACTACACCCAGCTCAAGCTCGCCGCTCACCATCCGAGAAAAGTCCGCGCGCTCTTCGCCGACCCGGTGTACGTGGAGGGCTGGGGGACGTTCTGCGAGCGGCTGCTTCTCGATCAAGGCTTCGGGAACTCGCGAGCCCGCCTCGCTCATCTCAAGAAGCAGCTCGAGAACATCGCGCGCACCATCGTGGACATAAGGGTCCACACCCGCGGCATGGCCGAGGCGGAGGTGCGCGAGTTCGTTACGATGGAAGCCTTCCAGGGCGAGCAGCTGGCGCGGAACATGTGGATGCGGACGCTCACCACGGCGCCCCAGATCACCACGTACTTCCTTGGCTATGACCAGGTGAAGAGCCTCTACGATGACGTGCGGCGCGCCCGCGGCCGTGGTTTCGTGCTTCGGAAGTTCATGGACGGCATGATGGAGATGGGTCCGGTGCCGGTCGCCGAATACCGGCGCTCGATGCTCCCGGGGCGAAGGTAGGCGGCCCTGGACTTTCCCTGGCCTCTGCTCGCGGCCCTCGCCGTCTTTCAGGAGCCCCCCGGTCCTGCCGGACTTTTCAAAGTCCTCGGCCGCGGTTACGCCCGCCAAGCCCACCGCCGGCGAGGTGATTCGCTACGAGATCCAGGTGAGAAACATCGGCGGGCCGGCATTTTCGGCCGGCATCACGAGCGAACTGCCGCAGGGTGGCTGAGCGCTACTCGCCGTCGCGCGTCGCTTCGAGAACTTCGAGGGCGCCTCGATCTCCGGGGCGCCGGTCGAGAGCGAGGCTCGCCATGGCGTGCGCTTCACGCTCCCGCCGCAGGCGCATGAAGACGCGGGCGAGAGCGATCGCGGCGCCGCCCTTGTGATCCAGGGTCACCGCCGCCGCGAGCGGGATGATGGCGCGCTCCGGCTGGTTGAGCGTCATCCACAAATCGCCCAGGAGCTCGAGGGCCACCGGATGGGGATCGAGGTCGACCGCGCGCTGGAGCGTCTTCACCGCGGCCGCGAGTTCGCCACCGGCGATCTGCTGCTGCGCCTTGTGAACGAGTCGCGACGAAGCGGGCCGCGAGAGCTCGTTCGTCTGAAACAGATCTTCGTTGCTCAACGGATCCCCTCGTGGCCACGAGTCTAGTCCCGTTTCGCGGCGTGCGACCCCGGTTCGTCGAGGCTCCGCATGAGCGCCTCGAACATCGTGAACGTAAGGGCCTGCGGACCGTCGGAGAGCGCCGCTTTCGGATCCGGATGGATCTCCACCATGATGCCGTGCGCCCCTCCCGCGAGGGCGGCGCGCGCCATGGGTGGGATGAACTGCCTGACCCCCACCGCGTGGGAGGGATCCACGATGATGGGGAGGTGCGACCGTTCACGCACCACCGGAACCGCGGACAAGTCGAGGGTGTTGCGGGTGGCGGTCTCGAACGTACGGATGCCGCGCTCGCAAAGCAGGACCATCTGGTTGCCCTGGGCGAGGATGTACTCGGCCGCGTTCAGCCACTCGTCGATCGACGACATCATGCCGCGTTTCAACATCACCGGCCGGTGGGTCTGACCCACTTCACGCAGCAGGGAGAAGTTCTGCATGTTCCGCGCGCCGATCTGGATCATGTCGGCCTTCTCGGCCACCCGGCCGAGGTCGCGCGGGTGCATCACCTCGGTGACGATGGGGAGCCCGGCCTCGGCCCCCGCCTCGGCGAGCCAGTCGAGCGCCTCGTAGCCGTGGCCCTGGAACGAGTAGGGCGAGGTGCGCGGCTTGAAGCAGCCGCCGCGCAGCATCGAGCCGCCCATCTCCTTCACGATCCGCGCACACGCGCGCACCTGTTCGAGAGACTCGACGGCGCACGGGCCCGCGATGATCGCAGGCCGCGAGGGGCCGCCCACGAAGGCGTTGCCGCCGAGCGGAATCACCGTGTCCTCCGCGCGATGCCCGCGGGTCGCGAGGGCTCGGGTCGCATCCTTTTGCCTCTCCGTCGGGACGGGCAGGGGTGAGGGGGAGGGCTCGGCCACACTCCTGAGACTCACCCGCGGCCGCGGTTCGGCCGGCCGCGCTTCGGCGGAGGTTCGTGACGGATACGACCCCAGGATCTTCAGGTAACTGGCGCGCGATTGCAGCTCCCGGACCGCGAGGGCGACCTCCGGGTTCGCGATGTTGCCGTCGAAGTCTGCGTGGAAGAGGTACTCCCACGGGGCGCCCGGCCGTGGGCGGGATTCGAGCTTGGTGAGACTCAGATGGTGCTCGGCCAGGACGGTGAGGCACCGGAGCAAAGCCCCTTCCTCGTGCCGGGTGGCGAAGACGAGAGACGTCTTCGCGGGAACGCGCAGGTCGCAAGGCTCGGGCCTTCGAGCCACGATGGCCATGCGCGTGAAGTTCTCGCGGTTGTCCGCGACCCCTCGCTTGAGGATGACCAGGCCGTGGATCCGTGCCGCCTCTTCGCTCGCGATCGCCGCCTGGGTCAAATCCGCGTCTCCCCGAACGCGCCGCGCCGACATCGCGGTGTCCGTGAAGGCCTCCACTTCGCATCCTTCGAGGGTGGCGAGGAAACGGCCGCACTGGGAGAGGGCCACGGGATGCGAGAACACGCGCCTGATGCTGGAGAGCTGGACATCCTGAAGGGCCATCAGGCAGTGGTCGACTTCCTGGATCTCCTCGCCCACAATCGCGACATTCGTGCTGGCCAGGAGGTCGTAGTTGGGTGTCACCGATCCCGAGGTCGAGTTTTCGAGGGGCAGGATGGCGCGGTCGATCTCCTCCGCCTCGAGCGAGCGGATCATCGACTCGAAGGTGTCGTAGCCCCGGTACGCGACCGCCTTCCCCGAAGCGGCGAAGTGACTCCGGCCCGCAAGATGGCTGTAAGCACCCTCGCTGCCCTGGTAGCCGACCCGGAGAATCCCTGCATTGGCGTCTCGGCCGGGGGCCAGGAGGTTCTCCTGCGTCCGCAGCGAATGGCCGAGGATTTCTCGGAAGAGGCGCGTGACATGGAACGGATCGAGGCCGCTCTCCCGGCCGAGCTCGGTGACGCGGGTAAGGACGTCCTCCTCCCGGCCCACATCGCGCAGAGCCGCGTTTCCCGCGGCTTTCACCTGCGCCACTTCGATCACCAGCCGCTGGCGCGCGGCCAGGGCGCCTATGAGCTGCGCATCGGCGGCGCTCAAGCGTTCGCGTATCGAATCGAGATCCATGGTCGTTTTTTCCTTCGGAAAAGCAAAAGGCCCGCTCCTTGAGTTCTGGTCAAGGAAGCGGGCCGGTTGAGGCTCAGTGGTTAAGTGAAGTGGCTAGACGACGCCTCCACCCGCTCCATGGGAGCAGGTAAAGACGAAACGGCCGCGCGACTTCGCTACGTTCATTGGCGGCGGATTCTGCGCGTTCGGGTTGCCCCTGTCAACTCCGCGATGCACGCAGCGGTGCCGGGTTTCACTTCATCGCCTTCAGATGTTCGAACCGGAGCCCCGCCGCGGTGCGCCTTTTGAAGCCCTTCCAATACGTGTGCGTCTCGAGGGGTTTACCGTCGCGGTCGACCGCGAACACCGCGTCCCTCCCGTCAGGAACGACCTCGAGGTACGCCCTCATCGAGGCATCGCCCCGCAGATGCAGACCCAGGAACGCGGTGGCGAAGTGGTCGAGGATGTTGTTCATGCGCACGGTGTCCCATACCGGATCGGCGTAGTGAGTGAAGCCGGGCCCCTGGCCGCTGCGCGCGGCCCAGGTTTCGTCGGGGGCGGGAATGGGCGCGCCTGCGTTGTGGTTCGCGCCTACATAGGTCAGGAGGTAGCGCTCGGCGTGGATCGCCGCCTCGTACATCGCTCGCGTGCCCTTCTCGTATCCCGACACATCATCCGCGCTCCCCGCGACGAAGAGCAGCGGCGTCTGGATTCCCTTCAAGCCATGGGCGTCCCAGACCCCGAGCGACATCCCCCAGGGTGCTATCGCGATCACCGCCTTGATCCGCCCGTCCGGCAATGGCGGGTATTCCTTATGGCCGGCCGTGCGTTCGGCCAGCAGCGCGTTTGGGGGGGCGGTGGGGAGAGTTTCGACACCCGGGCGAAATCCGCCCCCAACTGCATTGATGACGCCATACCCGCCCATCGAGTATCCGACAAGGGCGGTGCGCGCGGCGTCTATGAGGCCGCTCAGGAACATGCCCGACACCGGCCCGCCGAGCCGCGCCATCTCATTGAGGACGAAGAGTTGATCGTGGGGGCGGTTGTAGAGCGTGCTCGCGAAGGCCTTCTGATCCTCGTAGGTGCTGTCCTGGTGGTCGATCGATGCCACCACGTAGCCCTTGCTCGCGAGGTTCTCGCCGAGGTGAGAGAGCAAATATCGGTTTCCCGGATAGCCGTGGGAAACGATGACGAGTGGGTAGCCCCCCTCCTGGGACCGGGGGGCCGCGTCGCGCACCGCCTGGCCGCGAAGGGTCACCACCACCGCCGGGTCGCGCGTCACGACACCCTTGTACTCGCCTCCCGGCGTCTGACTCGCGGCGAGGGTCGCGGGATACCAGACTTCAATGGTGAACGAACGATCGTAGCGCGCCAGGGGGCCCCCCTCTTTCGTATTCAGGACATCGGGCCGGTTCTTGTCCGTCGCGTGGATGGTCCGCACGCCGACCGGCCCGGATCCGTAGCTTGCAAGCTCGGGGGCCAGCGGGGCCACGGCGTCGATCCGGTTTTGGGCCGGGGCCGCCGAGGCCCACGCGGAAAGCGCGATGACGATCAGAGGTGGGAGTCGATGAACCATGGAGCGTCTCAGGGAGTGCGCGAGGATAGCGCTTGACGGCCTGAACCCTCTTTCGTGTACCATCGGCGCTCTTGTGATGCCCACGAACTCCCTCGTCATCGAGCGCCCCACGGCGGGCGCGGTGTCCTTTGGATTCGCGTTCCTTCTTCTTCTCCTTAGCGTGCTCCTTCTTGGAGCCCGGGGGTCGATGATCTAGACGCAAGGCGATAGAGATCATCGAAAACCCCCAAGGCAGCCTTGGGGGTTTTTGTTTTTGAGGCCAGAAACATGAAACCACCATCGGACTCATTCGTGACCGTCTTCGACACCACCCTGCGGGACGGCGAGCAGTCGCCCGGATGCAGCATGAATCCGGGGGAGAAGCTCCGTCTCGCTCAAAAACTCGAGCGCCTCGGCGTCGATGTCATCGAGGCGGGGTTTCCGATCGCGTCCCTTGCCGAGGCTGACGCCGTAGAGAGGATCAGCGGGGAGATCACGAAGGCGAAAGTGGCGGCCCTTGCGCGCTGCAAACCAAAGGACATCGAGGCAGCCGGCAAAGCGCTTCGAGGCGCCGCACGGCCGGTGCTGCACACCTTTCTCGCGACCTCCGCCATTCACCTCCGCGACAAGCTGAAGATCACCCCCGAGGAGGGCCTTCGCCAGGCGCGAGACGGTGTGGCCCTCGCGCGCTCGCTGGCCGCCGAGGTCGAGTTCTCCGCGGAGGACGCTTCGCGCTCCGACTACGCGTACCTGCTTGAGGTCCTTCTCGCCGTCCACGAGGCCGGGGCCTCCGTGCTGAATGTCCCCGACACCGTCGGCTATTCGCTGCCTCACGAGTACGCGGAGCTGGTGCGGAAACTGGTGCGCGACATTCCCACCGCGGTGATCTCGGTTCACTGTCACAACGATCTTGGCCTCGCCGTCGCGAACTCCATCGCGGCGATCGGGGCGGGGGCGCGGCAGGTGGAATGCACGATCAACGGCATCGGGGAGCGGGCGGGGAATACCTCGCTTGAGGAAATCGTGATGGCTCTCAAGGTCCGCCGCGAAACCCTCGGGGTCGACACCCGGGTCAGGACCGAACTCCTGGCCCCCACGAGCGCCGAGCTTTCCACGATCACCGGGGTCTGGCCTCAGCCCAACAAGGCGATCGTGGGTCGCAATGCTTTCGCGCACGAGGCCGGAATCCACCAGCACGGCATCCTCGCCAATCCCCTGACCTACGAGATCATGACGCCCGCCAGTGTGGGGGTGGGCGAGACCCTCCTGGTCCTCGGCAAACACTCGGGCCGTCACGCGGTCGAGAAGCGACTCAAATCCCTCGGGGTGAGGCTCAACGCTGACCAGCTCGAGGACGTGACCACGCGGGTGAAGGAGCTGGCCGACCGGAAGAAGTTCGTCTACGACGACGACCTGCTCTCCCTGCTCGATCACCACGCGGAACGTCGGCCCACCCTGATCCGCTATCAGACGATTTCGGGCAACGACGTCATTCCGACCGCGACCGTGGAGGTTTTTGCACACGGTCAGCGCCGCACCGCGTCCGCGGTGGGCAATGGCCCGCTCGATGCGGCGCTCAAGGCGATCGACCAGGCCCTCGGCCTCAGTCTCGAACTCCTCGACTGGCACACCCGCGCGGTGAGCAGCGGAAAGGACGCTCTCGCCGAAGTCACGGTGCGGGTGCGGCATCGCGACCAGGAAACCGTCGGCCAGGCCGCGAGCACCGATTCCATCGAGGCGTCGCTCAAGGCGTATCTCTCCGCCATCGGCGCGGCCGAGCGGGCCATCGAGGTGGCGGCGTGAGCGCGCCACGTACGCTCCTCGACAAGGTCTGGGACGCTCATATCGTGAGCCCGGCCACGGACTCGACGCCGGCCACGATCTACATCGATTTCCATCTCATCCACGAGGTCACGTCCCCGCAGGCCTTCGCCGCTCTGCGAGAGCGTGGCCTCAAGGTGCGTTGTCCAGAACGGACGCTCGCCACGATGGATCACGCGACGCCCACCGATTTCAAACGCCGTGGAGATACGGTGGTCATTCAGGATGCCGACGCCGCGGCTCAGATTCAGGCTCTCGAAAGGAACTGCCACGAGGCCGGCATCACGCTCTATGGTCTCAACAGCGACCGCCAGGGCATCGTCCATGTGATCGGTCCCGAACTTGGCGTTACCCATCCCGGCCGCACCATCGTCTGCGGCGATTCGCACACCAGCACCCATGGTGCGTTCGGCGCCCTCGCCTTTGGCATAGGCACGAGCGAAGTCGGACATGTGCTGGCCACCCAGTGCCTGCTCCTCGAGAAGCCCAGGCGCATGGCGGTGACGTTCAACGGACGTTTGCCCAAGGGCGTCACGGCAAAGGACCTGATCCTCGGCCTGATCGCGAAGATCGGCGCGGGCGGGGCGGCAGGTCACGTCATCGAGTACCGGGGAACCACCATCGCGACGCTTTCGATGGAAGAGCGGATGACCCTGTGCAACATGGCGGTGGAGGCGGGGGGGCGCACCGGGATCATCGCGCCCGACGAGACCACTTTCGAGTACCTCGAGGGAAGGCCCTTCGCTCCGCACGGCGTCGCCTGGGACGAAGCCGTGGCGCGCTGGCGCGAGCTGCGCACGGACGACGGAGCGGTGTTCGATCGAGAGGTCACGTTCGACGCGTCGATGCTCGAGCCCATGGTCACCTACGGCACCAGCCCCGGCATGGGAGTCGCGATCGGCGGCGTGGTTCCGCACCCGGGCGGCGACGAATCCGCGGCCAAAGCCCTGCGCTACATGAACCTCACGCCCGGCGAACCGCTTCGCGGCCGGCCCATCGATGTCGTCTTCATCGGAAGCTGCACCAACGCGCGGATCTCCGATCTGCGCCTCGCCGCGAGTGTTCTCAAGGACCGCCGCGTGGCGGCCGGTGTGAAAGCGATGGTGGTGCCGGGCTCGCAGGCCGTCAAGAAGCAGGCCGAAGCCGAGGGTCTCGACCGGATCTTCCGCGAAGCGGGAGCGGAGTGGCGCGAAGCCGGCTGCTCAATGTGCCTCGCCATGAATGGGGACCGGTTGCAGCCCGGCCAGTACGCCGTCAGCACCAGCAACCGCAACTTCGAGGGACGGCAAGGACCGGGAGGCCGCACGTTCCTCGCGAGCCCGCTCACCGCGGCCGCCTCGGCGATCCATGGCCGCATCAGCGACGCCCGGGAGTTCTTGGCATGAAACCGCTCCGACGCATTGAATCGACTATCGTCGTTCTCCCCGCGGAAAACATCGACACCGACCAGATCTGCCCCGCGCGTTTCCTCACCACGACCTCGCGCGACGGTTTCGCTCGGGCCCTTTTCGCGGACTGGCGTTTCGACCGGAATGGCGAACCTCGGCCTGACTTCCCCCTGAATCGACCCGAGGCCAGGGGCTCGCGAATCCTGGTGACCGGCCGCAACTTCGGCTGCGGGTCCTCGCGCGAACACGCGGTGTGGGCCCTTCGCGAGAACGGCATCGAGGCGGTGATCGCCACCTCGGTCGCCGACATCTTCAAGCGGAACGCTTTGAAGAACGGGGTCGTGCCGGTGGTCATTGACCCGGCCTCGCACGCTGCGCTCGCCGCGCACGCCGGCGATACCGTCCTCGTCGACATCGAGCGCCTCCTCGTGTCCTGGCCCTCAGGCGAGGCCAGGTTCATGATCGAGCCCTTCGCGCGCCACTGCCTGATGGAAGGCGTGGATGAACTCGGATACCTGCTCAACCAGGAAAGCGCGATCCGGGCGTTCGAGGCCAGGGAGTAAAAGCCACCGCAGGCCACGCGCAGCGCGCCCCTACGACAACGCGGCGGTGAAGTCCTTCAAGATCGCGGCCAGGTGGGCGTAGCGGGCCAGGTAGTCCGCGCGCGCGCGCTGGATCACGTCCAGAGCTTCGGCGCGGTCGTACACGTGGGTGATCTCGCAGATCGCGGCCACCGCGTCCGGCGGCTGTTTGTAGGTGAGGAAGTAATGCCGCAGGCGGTCGATGACCACCGGCGGGCAGGCGGAAATCTCGCGGAGGTGGCCGTAGGTCGCGTCGCCTTCGAGAACCGCCACGATCTTGTCATCCGCCTCGTCGCGGTCGAGCATCCGCATCCCACCGATCGGAATGGCGCGGACCAGGATGTTCCCATGCGAGATCGAGCGCTCGGTGAGGACGCAGATGTCGAGGGGATCGGCGTCGCCCACGATCCCCAAGTGCCCGGTGCGCTCGGCGCTCAGCGCCGCCACCTGATCCGCGCACAAGGTCTGGGGCAAAAGGCCATAAAGGCTCGGGCAGAAGTTCGAGTACTTCTGGGGACGGTCCACGCGCAAAAGGCCCGTGAGTTTGTCGAGTTCGTACTTCACCGTGTCGGTGGGGACAATCTCGATGTAGGCGGTTACGACACTCGGCGCGTCCTTGCCGATGGGCACGCCATGCCAGGGGTGAGACTGGGAAAGTGCGCCGATGGCCTGCCAGGGATTGTCCATGTCTCGAAGCGATTCTCTCAGCCGAGAGGGTCGATCCGGTAGACCTCGCCATCGTAGTCGACGATGTGGATCTCGCCGTCCGCATCGACGCCGAACGAACTCGGGTTGCGGATCTGTCGCGCCGAACCGCTTAGCGCCCCGGTCCAGTCGCGCGCCTCGACCGCGCGGCCGGCCTCGAGGCGGAAAGAACGGATGATCCCGGTCCCGTAGTCGGCGTAGAAATAGTGCCCGGCATAGCCAGGCATCCGACAGCCTCGGTAGACAAAACCGCCGGTAACCGAGAAGCCATCGGCGCGGCCGTATTCGGTGACCGGCAGGGTGAGACCCGACGTGTTGCAGCCTGTGGACGGGCTGAAGCAGCGCGAGCCTTCCATCGTGTTCCAGCCGTAGTTCTCGGAACCCCGGCGCGAGGCGAGGCCGACGTCGATCTCCTCAAGCGCTCCTTGACCCACGTCGCCGATGTAGAGATCGCCGGTGGCGCGGTCGATCGAGAATCGCCATGGATTCCGCAGGCCGTAGGCCCAGATTTCGGGAAGGGCGCCGCTCCGCCCCACGAAGGGGTTGTCGGGCGGGACCGCGAAAGGTGCGGCCCCGTTCACGTCGATCCGCAGCATCTTGCCGAGCCTTGTTCCGAGATTCTGGGCATTGCCCTGCGGGTCGCCGCCCGAGCCGCCGTCGCCGAGGCCGATGTAGAGGAAGCCGTCGGTTCCAAACGCGAGGCCGCCGCCATTGTGGTTTGCGAAAGGCTGCCGGACGAAGATCACTTCGCGCTCGCTCGAGGCATCTGCGCTATCGCTCGAAGGCGTCGACGCGCGGAATTCCGACACATGAGTGTCCCCCGATCGATCCGTGTAGTTCACGAAGAATCTGCCATTCGCGCTGAACTGAGGATGAAAGGCGAGACCGAGCAGTCCCCGCTCGCCACCCGAGGCGATCCGCGCGGAGATGTCGAGGAAGGGGGTCGATACCAGCGCGCCGGCCCGGATGATCCGGATCCGCCCCGCCTGTTCGACCGCGAAGAGGCGCGTCCGGTCGCCGCTTGCCGACTGAAGGTCGAGAGGGGACGAGAGTCCGGACACGACTCGCGTGGCCCCGAGATTCGGCGTCCCCGACACCACGGCGCCCGCGGCGCACGTCCCCCCGGATGGCGTGGGAGTGGCGCTTGGGGAGGACGGGGAGGAGGACCCGCCGCATCCGCCGAGGATCAAAGAGAGACCGAGCAGCGCCGCGACGGGTGGAGTCGGTCCGAATCGCGTTCTCTTCGACACGATGATCAAACTAACACGCGTCGGCTTGCGGGCGTTCGACTATCGTCTCCCCTCCGAGATGGAACCCCACACTCCTGACGAAGGGTCGAGCGCGCCCGGCGTCGAGCGCTCAGGGAAGACCGCGCCGCGGAGGTCGTTCATACGGGACATCGTACTGATCTGTCTTGGGCTCAAGGTCCTGCTCCTGGTCCTCGGCGCGGTGGCCACCGAAGTCCGGCTCGATCGACCTTTCCGGGATCCAGGCGCCATTCTGGGCGTCTGGAACCAGTGGGACTCGAAGCACTACTTCGACCTCGCGGAGAACGGCTATAGCGACCAGGGCGATTCCACCACTCTGGTTCTGCCGCCCCTGCTCTCTCTGCTCGTGCGCGGCGCCTCGCGTTTCACCGGGTCGTTCATGAGTGCGGGAGTGCTGGTCGCGACCCTCCTCTCTTTTCTGCCCGCGCTTCTCCTCTTCAAACTGGCGCGGCTCGACCTCGACGAGGAGAACTCCTTTCGCGCCGCGCTCGTCCTGCTCTTCTTCCCCACCGCCTTCTTCCTGCATATCGTGTACACCGAGGCGCTCTTCCTCACCACCGTTTTGGGCGCCTTCCTCGCCGCGCGCCGGGGAGACTGGAAGGCGGTGGCCGTCTTCGGCGTGCTCGCCGGTTTGACGCGCATCAACGCCTTCGTCCTCGCCCCCGCGCTTCTGGCCGAGGCCTGGGGACCTGCCTTAAAGGGGCGAGCGCTGCGCGTGCTCGCATCCTTGAGCGTCGTCCCCGGGATCGCGATCTACCTCGCCATCAACTACGCCGTCGCGGGTGATCCGTTCGCGTTCATAAAGCTGCAGCATGATGCCTTCTATCGAAGCTTCGCGTGGCCCTGGGAGGGTGCTCTTGCCGTGTTCCATCTGGCGAGCGACGGCGGCGCGGATTCGATGATGAGCGGCGTGGCCCAGGCGGTATTCATCCCGCTCCTCCTGGCGGGGTGCGCGGCCTCGGCGTTCAAGCAGCGGCTCTCGTACGCGATCTGGATGATTGGCAACACGCTCGTCTTCACCGCCCAGGGATTCTGGATCAGCGTGCCGCGCCTTGTCCTGGTCCTCTTCCCGGCGTTCATCTGGTTCGCCCCGCGCCTTGCCGCGAACCCGGTTCTTGCGACCCTCTGGTTCGCGGGCTCGACCCTCTTCCTGAGCTTTCTGGCCGGCCAGTTCGCCCAGGGGTGGTGGGTAAGCTAGCGGGGTGCTGAAAAAGGTCAGCAGCCTGCGTATCCCGGCGAAAGCCGGGATCCACTGACCGCTATTTGCTGGGGTTCTTCGAACAGCGTGGGGAAGGAAAGTTGGGCGCACGGTGTTTTTCAGCACCCTGCCAGCGCTCCGGTCCGCGGACCGATTGCGCCTCGCCCCTATACTCAGGCACTTTCGAGCCGCTCCTGGGGGGGCACGGCTTGTCTGGTGGCGCGCTGTTTTCGTGACCTCGAAACCAAGGAGAAGCAGTTGGCGTGAGTGCCGTAACGCGGATCAGGACGAGCGAGGAAATCACGGTCTCCTTCACCCCCGAGGAGATCTGGGAGGTGCTGGTCAAGGCCTCCTCATACTCAAAGTGGTGGCCGGTTCAGTGGCCCGCGCGCCTGCTCTCCGAACACCCCGGCCTGCTGGGGACCGAGATCGAAGTCCGGCCCTTCTTCGGAGGTCAGTTTCGCTTTCGTTTCGAGGAGCTTCACGAGCCTTTCGTGATGCGGCTGCGTTTCTTCGGCGGCCGGTTCGAGGGGCCGGGCGGGTTTCTTCTTCAACCCGGTAAGCAGGGCTCGACCCGTATCCGCTGCGACCTCGACGTCTTCGTGCGCGGGATGGGCACGGCGGTTGCGAGTCAGGTCTTTCCCCTCGATGCGGTGCAGCGGTTTCACATTCGAGGCGTCCTCCGGAACCTCGCGAAACAGGTGGGAAGGCAGCGCAAGGCAACGGAACGGGCCCGGGCCGAGGAAACACGGATTGCCGCGCGGGAGGCGGCTCGCGTGGCGGCGGAAGGGGAGGACCGTCGCCTTGCCGAGGAAGTACGCAATCGGGAGGAAGAGACGGCGCGGATCGCGGCTGCGGCCGCGGTTCGTCTTGCCGAAATCGAGGCTCGTCTCGCCGCTGAGGCCGAGAGAAACCACCTCGCTGACGAGGCCCGGAAGAAAGCGGAAGCGGAAGCCCGTCGGCTCGCCGATGAGGCTCGAAGGATTGCGGCGGCCGAAGCGCGACGCGTTGTCGATGAGGCGCGCCAGCGGGAAGAGGCGGCCCGGATCGCGGCCGCAAACGCGGCTCGCGCCGCTGAAGCAGAGGCACGTCTGGCCGCGGAGTCGGAAGCGCGCCGGATCGCCCAGGAAGATGCCGCACGCCGGGCCGCAGAACTGGCACGTGTGGCGGCCGAGGCCGAGGCCGAGGCCCGACGGGCCGCTGAGGAAGCACGCATTGCGGCGCTGGCCGAAGCGAGGCGGGTGAGCGAGGAGGCTCGAAAAGTTGCGGAGGCCGAGGCAGCGCGTCTTGCCGAGGAAGCAAGAAGGCGCGAGGAAGAGACGGCGCGAATCGCTGCTGCGGCCGCGGTTCGTCTTGCCGAAATCGAGACTCGTCTCGCCGCCGAGGCCGAGAGAAACCGCCTCGTCGCCGCGGCCCGGAAGAAAGCGGAGGCTGAAGCTCGTCGGCTCGCCGATGAAGCTCGAGGGATTGCGGAGGCAGAAGCCCGACAGGCCGCTGAGGAAGCACGCATCGCGGCGCTGGCCGAAGCGCGACGCGTTGTGGATGAAGCGCGCCAGCGGGAAGAGGAGGCGGCCCGGATCGCGGCCGCAAATGCGGCTCGGGTCGCTGAAGCCGAGGCCCGTCTGGCCGCGGAGTCGGAGGCGCGCCGGATCGAAAGGAAAGATGCCGCACGCCGGGCCGCGGAGCTGGCACGCGTGGCGGCTGAGGCCGAGGCCCGACAGGCTGCAAAGGAAGCACGCATTGCGGAGGCCGAAGCGAGGCGGGTGAGCGAGGAAGCTCGAAAAGTTGCGGAGGCCGAGGCAGCGCGCATTGCCGAGGAAACACGAAGGCGCGAGGAAGAGACGGTGAGAGTCGCGGTGGAATCCGCGGCTCGTCTCGCCGAAATCGCGGCTCGTCTCGCCGCCGAGGCCGAGCGAAACCGCCTCGTCGCCGCGGCCCGAAAGATCGCCGCTCCGCCTGCGCCGGTTCGGCCGGCCGGTCTGCTCGACAGGTTCGGGACGTGGCTTCGGTCGCCGGCCTCGACGAGATCGGAGACGAAAGAAGCCGGGACTGCCGCCCCGCGGCCCGGCAGCCAGGCCCACTTCGCCGTCGCGCGCGCTTACCTTGCCGCACTTTCCTCGGAGGCTCCGCCGAACGGCATTCAGCCGTTCCTGTCGAAGGGTCTCATCCGGATCGACCATCCGCACCGCTTCCTGGATCGTGCCACGACCAGCGATCTCGAGGGAGCACTCCGCGCGCGGGCCAGGGATTCCGAGACTTTCTGGACGCAGACATTCGAACTCAAGGGAGCTGCCGGAGGCGGTTCTCGCGTCGCGATGGAGGTGGCCTGGAGCGCCCTGGTGCGGGCGGACCGGCCGCCCTTTCTCTGCGGGCAGGAACTCGAGGCTCAGCTTGCGATCTTCCTCACGTTCGACGAGGGATGCATCGTCCGGCAGCACGTCTATGCCTGCTATGAACCGTGGTCGAACCAGTCGGAGCGAGAACGGCTCCTTGCCGAGCGTGCTTCATCCGGGTCTCCGTCCCCTCTTCAAGGCGGCCCAGGGCCCCGACCATCGGGCTCGAACTTCGACATCGCCCGAAGTTACCTCGCGGCGCTGAATGCGGGCGCCGGCCCCGAGGACGTCGCCGCTTTTTTTGCCCCTGACGCGATCCAGGAGGAATTCCCGAATCGCTTCGCTCCTGCCGGGGCCAGACGCACGCGTGACGAAGTGAAGCAGGCGAGAGCACACACCCGGGATCTGCTCAAATCGGAGCACTACGATCTTCGCGGGGCCACTGGCGGCGGATCGCAGGTCGCGATGGAGATCCGCTGGAGTGCCGTCGTCGGCATGTCGGCGGGTCCATTCACCGCCGGCCAGAAACTCGAAGGCAATTTCGCAGTCTTCCTGAAGTTCCGGGACGGGCTGATCGTTCGTCAGAGAAACTACTGCTGCCTGGCGGAGGCTCGATCGGGGGTGTAGCCGCCGCGCGTCGGACCGGGAGGTCGAACGATCAGGGCAGCATCCGCTTCAGCATCCGCCGGACGTTGCCTCCCATGACTCCCTCAATGACGGTCCGATCGAGACCGGCGTCGAGCAACGCCTGGGTGATCTCGGGCAGGCCCGTGACATCGAAGGGTGCGCTGACCGCGCCGTCGAGGTCCGAACCGAGAGCCACGTGTTCGAAGCCGGCCACGTTGACGGCATGGACGATGGCGCGGGCGATGGCATGGGCGTCGCCTCCGCACACCGCGGTCTCCCACACCCCGATGCCGATGACGCCTCCATTTGCCGAGATCGCAGCGAGCTGGGCATCCGTGAGGTTGCGCTGGTTATAGCAGGTGGCGCGCACGCCGGTGTGGGAGACCACCACCGGCCGCGTGGCGGCTTTGAGGACATCGTCGATCGTGGCTGATGAGGCATGGGCGAGGTCGATGATCATCTTCTTCGCCTCCATCCGGGTGACCCATTCCCGTCCGAGCGCGGTCAGTCCGGAGCGAGAGACGCCGTGGGCCGATCCTCCGATCTCCGTGTCGAAGAAGTGCGTGGGCGCCATCATTCGAACCCCGGCCGCGTAGAGGCGATCGAGGTTCTTGAGGTCGCCCGAGAGCGCGTGCGCGCCTTCCACGCCGATGAATGCGGCTACCACGGTCCGGTCCGCCGCGCGCTTTGTTTCGAATGCCGACAGATCGGCCGCGGTCCGAATCACGGTGAGCCGCCCCGCCGATCTCTCCGCCGCGTCGGTGATGCGCGAGGCCTGGTAGCGCGCGCGCTCCGGGAGGTTGTTCCATGTCCGTGGCGGCCAGAGCTGCGCCAGGGCCAGAAGCGTGATGTTGTCGGTGTCGGCGGTGTTCTTTTCGATGTTCATCCGCCGCGGCGTCTTGGTCACGATGGTGAAGGCCTGAAGCGCCACGCCGCCCTCCACCAGACGCGGCACATCCACGTGCCCACGCGACCCTCGCGCGAGGAGGTCGCGATTCCACAAAGAGGTATCGGCATGGAGATCGGCCACGAAGAGCGTCTCGTGGATGGCGCGCGCTCGCGCGCTGACCGGGATGGAATTGCCGGTTACGCGATTCATCCCTCTCTCGACCATCGATGGGGCCGAAGCCCAGGCCACCCCCAGCAAGAGGAAGGCAACGATCCCGACTTTCCCGATCCGCTTCATCGAGCGAGCCTATCCCGCGCCGGGCCGCGGATAGACTCGCCGACCGTGAGAAAGCTGGAGATTCGAAGCCTCGACGATCTGCGCTCGTTTCTCCTGCTCCCGGAAAGGGACTGGTCGACGATCATCCTGCTGGGCCTGGACCTGCGTTACCCCGACCTCGATGATGCGCTGCTCAAGGAAGACCTCGATCCGCGCACCGCGTTCCTCGGTTGCTCCATGAGCCCGGCCCTCACCCGCAAGCTCGTCTCCCTGGGCGCCCTCGTTATGCCGGCCCGGCCCGGTCTTGTGTTCAATCCCTTCAGGACCGTTCTCTACGGCGCTCACGAACTGCTGCGGGGCTATCGCTCGGAGGATCCGGCCACCTATCTGCGCACTCCCGACTGGACTTGCTACCTCGCGGCCATGGACAACCTCACCAAGCGGAAGCGTCAGGACGTGGGGATCGACGACGCGGTCTTCCTGAGGCTCCACGATCTCGCGGTCGAGGCCGCGCTCCATGAGTACCTGATACCCCACGCCGCTCGCGCCGGCTCGATCAAGCGGGTGGTCGGCATCATGGGCGGCCACGACCGCGACCGGCTCGAAAATTCGAAGGACCAGCATGGCAACGCGACCGCAAAAGACGCGCCGTACATGCAGGTCGCTCTGCTCGCCTGGAAGCTTTCGCGCGCGGGCTTCACGGTCGCCACCGGTGGAGGTCCGGGGGCCATGGAGGCCTCGAATCTCGGCGCCTGGTTCGCGAGCCGCGGAGAGGTCGATCTTCGGGCGGCGGTCCGCATGCTCGAACGCGAGCCCCGGGTGAAGCCCGTTGCAACCGGGTCGCCCCACTGGAACAGCGGAGACTGGCTGGCCCCCGCCTTCGAGGTGATGGAGCGCTACCCGCGAGACACCGCCGATCCCCGCACCGAGAGCGTCGGCGTGCCGACGTGGTTTTACGGTCACGAGCCGCCCAACCCGTTTGCGAGTCACATCGCGAAGTTCTTCGAGAACTCCATCCGCGAGGAGGGCGTGCTCGCGATCGCCACCCACGGCATCGTGTTCGCCGAAGGAAACGCGGGTACGGTCCAGGAAATCTTCCAGGATGCATGCCAGAACTACTACGCCGCCCACGGAGCGGCGGCGCCGATGATCCTCCTCGGCACGCGCTATTGGGACCTCAAGGCGGGGGAGGCAGCCGCGCGCGGCGCCAAGCCCGTCTGGCCGCTTCTTCTGCAGCTTGGCCAGGAGAAAGGCTTCGCGCATCTGCTGCGGCTGAGCGATGACCTCGACGAAATCGTGACGTTCATCGCTTCGAGTCCGGGCGTTTGAAATAAGCTCTCGCCTCCCCGTGAAGATCGAAGTCGACCGCACTGTTCCGCGCCGGGCCCGCCGGGGAGCCGCCCTGGCGCTCGCGGTCGCCACCATCCTGACCGGTTCTTCACTTGGCCAGGTCAAGGCCTCGGGTCGCGCATCCGAAGACCTCGCGAGTGTCGCCTCGGACCGGACCACCGCCCTCCTGGGCATCAACGACATCTATCGCATCGAAGGCCTTGAAGGAGGTCTCACGGGCGGCCTCGCCCGAGTGCGCGCGCTTCGCCTGGAGATCGAGAAGGAGTTCCCGGAAGCCCTGGTTCTTCACGGCGGAGACTTCCTGTTCCCCTCCTTCGCGAGCCGCATGTACCAGGGTGACCAGATGGTCTCGATTCTCAACCTCCTCGATGGCGACGCCCTGGCCTTCGACCCGCGCATGTTCGTGACCCTCGGAAATCACGAATTCGACCGTGGCCGCCTCGGGGATGCCTCGATGGTGAGGGCTCGCATCGACGGCTCGCAGTTCCGCTGGCTCGGAGGCAACATCCGCTTCGTCCGGGGCCCCGAGGGCAAGCCGCTCGTCGCCTCGAAGAATCTGTCGCGGACCGCGATGGCCACGAGCGGCGGCATCAGGGTCGGGATCTTCGGCCTGACTCTGCCCATGGTGGGCGTGCAGTACGTCGACTTCTTCGCGGGCGAACTCGAAACCGCGCGCGAACTGACCGCGGAGCTTCGCGCTCAGGGGGCCGAAGTGGTGGTGGGCCTGACCCACCTCGAGGCCAGGGCGGATCGCGCCATCCTCGAACGGCTGGGCGAGGCCGGTCCCGATATGATTCTTGGCGGTCACGACCACGAATCGATGCACGTGCAGGTCAACGGCCGCTGGTACACGAAGGCGGACGCCGACGCGCGCACGGTGTCGCTCGTGAAGTTGACGAAGAAGGCGAACGGCACGCTGGTGGTCGAGCCGAAGCTCCTTCCGCTGGCCGGGAACAATCCCTCGCCCGATTCGATGGTTCAAGCGCGGGTGGATGAATGGCAGGCGCGTCACGCCCTGGCGTTCTGCTCGTCGGTGAAGGCCGCCCCCGGCTGCCTCGACGAGGCGTATGGACGGACCCGCACGACGCTCGAAGCTGACGAGAACAAGGTTCGCGGACGCGAGACCTCTCTTGGGAACTGGATCGCCGACCGCATGCTCGAAGCGTTCAAGTCCTGCGGCGCACAGGCGGCGTTCGTGAACTCGGGCGCCCTCCGCCTCAACAACGATCTTCCCGCCGGTACCCGGCTCACCAGGCGGCACGTCGAAGAGCTTTTCGCCTATCCCTCGCCGATGCACCTGTTGAAGATCGACGGCGCGACCCTCCGAAAAGTCGCCGAGCAGTCCATCCGCGGCTGGCCGGGGGCCGGCAGCTTCCTGCAGATCGCGGGCTTCGGCTTCCATCACGACCGGCCGGGACGGAAGGTCGGCGGCGTCGCCTGGCTCGACCCTCGCGGCGCCCGTCCGGTTTTGGCGACCGAACCCGTCCTGGCCGTGACCGTGGACTTCCTCATCAACCCCGACGTGGGCGATCAGGACGGCTATCAGATGCTGAAGCGCGACCAGGTTCAGAAGGGCTGCGGGGCCGAGGGGTTCGACATCAAGGACCTGGTGATCCGGGAACTGAAAGCGGCCGAGCTGGCGGGCATCGCGCCGGTCATCGAAGGCCGCATCTGCCAGGGCGAGCCCGGCACCCCGTGTCTTCTTCCCCCCGCGCGTTAAGCGGGCAGGACGATCACGAAGCGGGCGCCCGAGGGGGTGTTGTCCTCGACCCGGATTTCGCCGCCGTGGTCCTCCACGATCCTGCGCGCGATGGCGAGGCCGAGACCGCTGCCTTTCTTCTTCGTCGAGAAGTTGGGCGCGAAGATGGTTTCGCGATTCGCGGGAGAAACTCCGGGCCCGCCGTCCGCCACGGTGAGGGTCGCGCGGCGGTTCACCGGGTCGAAGGAGGTGCCGATCTCGATCGCCCCTTTTTCTCCCAGCGCCGCGATCGCGTTGTCGACGAGATTGATGACCACCCGCTTGATCTGCGGCCCGTCAAGCCGGAGGGAGGGAAGATCCGGGTCGAGGCTGCGGTTTAGCGCGATGAGCGGGTACGCGGTTTCGTAAAGAGCCAGGGCCGCTTCCACCACCGTGTTGAGAGAGCCCTCGACCGGCCGCGAGGGAGGCAGGCGCGCGAACTGCGCGAACTCGTCCACCAGGTGCTGCAAGGCGTCGACCTCGGACACGATGGCCTCGATCGACTCGGACAAAACGCGGTCGAAATCGGGGGCGCCCTTGAGATGCGCCTTGCGGACGCGCTGGGCCGAGAGCTTGATGGGGGTCAGCGGGTTCTTGATTTCGTGGGCGAGCTTTCGCGCCACCTCGCCCCAGGCCGCGACTTTCTGGGCCTGCATGAGTGGGGTCACGTCCTCGAGAACGATCACCGCGCCGAGCGGACCGCCTTGGCTCGTGGCGAGGGGTGCGGCCCGGAATCTCACTTCCCGGCGCCCGCGCAGGCCGAAGAGCGCCAGATCCCGCTCGAAGTGCGTCGACCGGCCTTCGAGGACGCGGGCGATCGATCGGGTCACCTCCCCCGCAACCTCCTGGGGAACCACGGAGGCGAGAGGTGACTCGACGATCCTCGAGGGGTCGCCGCCCAAAAGGCGGGACCCCGCGCTGTTCACGCGCTGGACGGTCTGCTGCGCGTCGACCACCACCACGCCGGTGCCGATGGTTTCGAGGACGGTTTCCATCAGCCTGCGCCGCTCGTCGATCTCCTGGTTCTTGCGCGTGAGGTCGGAGCGCGAGAACTCGACTTCCTCCTCCGATCGCGCCAGGCGTTCGGACATGAGGTTGAACGATTGAATGAGCTTCACGAACTCCTCGTCGGTCTCGTCCTTCTCGACCCGCACCCCGCGTTCGCCCGCGGCGATGCGCTCGGCGGCCAGGGCCACATTGCGCACCGGCCGGGCGAAGCGCCGGGCGAGCACGAAGGGGAGCCATGACGCGCCGACCAGAGTCAGGAGGGCGGGGAAGAGGAACAGGGAAATGTAGAGGGACGAGATCGGGCCGCGTTCGGCGCGGAGTTTCTCGAAGGTGTCGAGCCGCCGATCGAGGTTGGCGACCAGGGCCTCCTGATCCACACTGCCGATCCGGCCGACAATGACCACGTACCCCGCGGCATCGGGCACCATGCGGGCGGCGAGGCGCAGATCCTCCCCGTCTCTTTGGGTCGAGAGTTCGGCGAGCCGCCCGGCCCGCGCCTCGCTGGCCAGGCTCGCGATCTCGGAGGTCAGCAGAGGGGACCGACCGTAGATGGCCTCGATCTCGTCGCGCGCGTTGAGGATGATCAGGAGATCGCTGTCATTTGGCAGCCCGAGTCCCTGCGATGCAAGAGGGGCGTCCGGCTCCTTGAGCCGACGACGGGCCAGCTCCGAGGCGGCGGAGGCGGCGAGGGCGCGGACGGAACGGAGCCGCTCCTCTTCGACCCGAAGGGCCACTGCCTTGGCCGCCCCGGCCATGCCGCCCGCGTCGAAGCTCAGCCATCTCGAAGAGCTGTCGCGCAGGAGGGAGCCGCCGACTCCGATGAGGACCACGGAGGGGATGAGGCCCATCACGAGGAGAGCGAGGACGAGTCGCAACCGGAGGCGCGCGCCGACCACCCCCCGCCGCGAGTCCAGAAAGGCCCGTACCAGATTCCGGACCAGCACGAAGAGGACCACGACGAGGAGGGTCAGGTTCACCACGGAGAGGGCGAAGAGGAGGACCGAGGCGGCGAAGTCGGTGCCGACATTCGGGTTTCGACTCGCCACGACACTGAGCCCTATCCCCGTGACCACGAGGATCACGAAGAGCACGGTGGCCAGGGGCAGGTTGTTCTTGAGCGGCGGTCGCTCGATCATCAGAGGGTGATTGTAGTCCGCTAAATCGTGTTAAAAAGATCGTTTATGGTCAAGATGAGATCCTGGCCGCGGATTGGTCCATGGCCTCTCGCGGCTCCGCTGGTCGCGGGGCCGCTGCTGCTCGTGGGAGTCCTCGCTCAGCCCGCGGCGCGCCCGCCTCTTGTCCTGGGCATCGCCATTGACGAAGCCGGAATGGCGCGGGGCGATCTCGAGCGGAGTCGGGACCTGGTTCTGGCCCTCCTCGAAAAGCTCCCCGAAGGTTCGCAGATGATGATCGGCTCCTTCAGTGGGGAAAAGCGCATCGTGCTTCCGCCCACTTCCGATCGCGCGCTTCTCGTGACGGCCCTCGATGGATTTGAGGCGGGAGCGTCCGGAGTCGCCCTGCCCGACGGCCTCTTCGATGTGGTCGAGTACCTCGGCGCTCAGGACACTGCGGCGCGCGCCCTGCTCCTCGTCTCCGCGGGCCGGGTGAGGGAGGGCGATCTCCAGTTCGAGGATCCCCTCAATGCCGCAACTTCGAAAGGCGTCCCGATCTTCGCCCTCGCCCTCGGGCAGGGCGACGGGAAGCTGTTGCGACGCATTGCCAAGATCACGGGGGGTGAATACGTTCGCCTGGAAGTAGCGGATGCCGCGATGCTCGCCCAGTCCATCATGGCCCTCGATGGATCGGCTTCAGCGGGCGCTTCCGCGGTCCGGAGTCCGGAAGCTCCTTCGCCCACCCCGGTTCCGAAACCCGCGACGGGTCTCCTTGGCGCGGCCGCGATCTTCTTCTCCCTCGGTGGCCTGCTGATGCTCGGCATCGTCGTGCTTCTGATCCGCCGCATGAGCGCCCCCGAGGCACCTCGCCCCGCGGGCGCCGCTTTGCCCCAGGGCTCTCTCGCTCTCTCGCTCTCGCTCCCGCGGAATGCGGTGCACTCGCTGGACCTCGACTCGCCCGGGAGCTCAGGAGATGACGATCTTGCGCTCGAGAAGACGCTCGTGGTGAACGCCAACCCCACATTGCGCGCTCTCTCCGGGCCGGGGGCGGGGAAGAACTTCCCCCTGTCCTCGACCGGGCACACCACGCTTGGAAGGTCGCGGCGGAACGACATCGTGGTTCCCGAGGACGGAGCGTCGGCTCAGCACTGCCGGATCGATCGCGAGGGCGACTCGTTCGTGCTGCACGATCTTGGATCCACGAATGGAACGTGGGTGAACGACGCGCGGACGGAGCGTGCGGTGCTGCAGCACGGCGACCGGCTCAGGATCGGAGGGACGGCCTTCATGGTCGGCCTTTTCGGCGACCGGACCTGAGCCCTCGTTTCGGGCTCCTATCCCGCGAGGTCTTTGAGGGCCTTGGGGGCTGCGAAGAAGACCAGGCGACCTTCGCCCGCCGCGACCTCGCCATCGAAGTCGAGGAGAGCCGCGCCACCCTTCTTGAACGCGAATGAGTCCGCCCGCGACGCTCCCAGCCATTCGGCCGTCCACTCGGAGAGCCAGGGTTCGTGTCCGACCGCCACGATCAGCTTCGGGCCGGAGAGTTTCGCAAGCGCCTCCTCGAACTCGCGTCGTGAGCCGTTTCCGAGGGCTTCCGATTCCCTCGGCGGAGTTGCGGGCCACTGAGCGGCCAGGATCTCCGCGGTCTGCTTCGCGCGCAGCAGGGGAGAGGTCAGGAGCAACTCGGGACTGACCAGCGTGGCCAGAGACCGGGCGGTTTTGCGAAAGCGGGCCGCACCTTCCTCGGTGAGGGGGCGGAGGTGATCGGAAACCCCCGGAATGTCGCGGTCAAGGGCAATGGCGTGTCGGACGAGCAGCACCTTCATGACGTTGCCCAAAACGCTATCACGACGCGGCCTGGTCGAAAGGGTGCGCCGAGACCCCGGCGCGATGGCCATCCGGGTCCTCGACATAGAGTGTTGAAGTCGTTCGATCGACGACGGGAATGCCGAGATCCGCGAGACGTTTCTCCGCCTCGGCGAGGTCGCTCTCGGGGAAGATGAGCACGTGGCCCGAGCCTTGGGCGTGGCCGGTCCCGCGGATCATGTGCTCGAGCATGAGGACGGTGTCGCCCGTGCGGAGCCAGACCGCGCGCACCCCGCCCTCTGAGTGCACCCGCCGGATCTCGCGCAGGCCGAACGCATGCTCGTAGAAGCGAGCCGAGGCGAGGCAGTCCTTCACTCGAAGCGCCAAGTGGTGAATCCCGGGCCGGCTCATGCGCGAAGGCTAACCGATGCCCCTCTGCCAGAATCGAAAATATGACCGAGACCGTCTCTCGCCCGCCGAATCGCCTGATGAGCGCAACCTCGCCCTACCTGCTGCAACATGCGCACAATCCGGTCGACTGGTATCCCTGGGGTGAGGAGGCCTGGTCCCGGGCGCGCGCCGAGGATCGTCCCGTTCTGCTTTCCATCGGCTACTCGTCCTGCCACTGGTGCCATGTGATGGAACGGGAGTCGTTCGAGAACGACGCGATCGCCGCGCTCATGAACGAGAACTTCGTCTGCATCAAGGTCGATCGCGAGGAGCGTCCCGACCTCGACGACATCTACATGGCGGCGACCCTCGCCATGAACCGCGGGCAGGGCGGCTGGCCCATGACGGTGTTCCTGACCCCCCGCCAGGAGCCCTTCTTTGCCGGCACATACTTTCCCCCGGAGGATCGCTGGGGCCGCCCCGGCTTCGCGACGCTGCTTGAGCGCATCGCTTCAATCTGGCGCGAGGACCGGACGAACCTCGACGAACAGGCGGGCAAGGTCGCCCTGTTCCTTCGGGAAAACTCCGAGGCACTTCCTTCCTCCGACCCCTCGCTCGAGGCCCTCGCGGCCTTCGAGGAGCAGAGCGCCTCGGAGTTCGACTCCCGTTTCGGCGGCTTCGGCACCGCGCCCAAATTTCCGCCGCACCAGGCGCTGCGCCTGCTCTTGCGGCAGGGGCGGGGAGAGGATGAGAGCCGGGCGCGGTTCATGGCCACGACCACCCTCGACGCCATGGCCGCGGGAGGCATTTACGATCAGGTAGGCGGCGGCTTCGCACGGTACTCGACCGATCGCGAGTGGCTGGCCCCGCACTTCGAGAAGATGCTCTACGACAACGCGCAGCTCGCCCGCGTCTACACCGAAGCTTTTCAGATTACAAAGAAGGGGGCGTATCGGCGGGTCGCGCGCGAGGTGCTCGACTACATCCTCCGCGAGATGAGTTCGCCCGAGGGAGCCTTCTACTCCGCGACCGACGCCGACTCCGAGGGTGTCGAGGGCAAGTTCTTCGTATGGACGAGGGCCGGGGTGGAGGCCCTGTTCGCGGACGAGACCGCCGCCGCCGCCTTCTGCGACTACTACGACGTAACCGAGAAAGGAAACTGGGAGGGCCACGTCATCCTTCGTACTCTCTCCTCGAAGGCCGATGTGGCAGGACGCCACGGGATGACCGACGCGGCGCTCGACGCGATCATCGCCAAGGGTCGCTGCCTTCTGTACGGCGAGAGGTCGAAGCGCGTGCCCCCCGCTCTCGACGACAAGACGCTGACCTCGTGGAACGGATTGATGATCGGTTCGCTCGCCGAAGCCGGCCGAGTCTTTGGCGAGGATCGCTACGTGCAGGCGGCCGAACGGGCCGCGGCGTACCTTTGGGACCGGCACCGTCGCGACGGGCGCCTGCTTCGGTCATCGCGGCAGGGTGCGGCCCAGGGTGAAGCCTTCCTCGAGGATTACGCCTTTCTCGCAAACGCGCTCATCGACCTTGCCGAGGCTCTGCCCTCGGGTGGTTCGTTGTGGCTCGCGCGCGCGCGCGACCTTGGCGAGTCGATCCTCGACCTGTTCGTGGCCCAAGGCCAGGCTGGCGCGCTGGCCCAAGGCCAGGCTGGCGCGCCGGCGAGAGACGGCGGCTTCTATTCGACTTCTCGATTCAACGAGGCGCTGCTGCTGCGCCACCGCGAAGGCCACGACGGCGCCACGCCTTCGGCCAACGGAGAGGCCGCGATGGCCCTCGCGCGCCTTTCCGTATTCTTCGACCGCGGCTCGTTCCGCGATGCCGCGACGCGCGCGATCCGCGCGTACGGGGTCGCCATCGAACGCCAGCCGCGCGCGTTTCCGACCTCGCTGATGGTCCTCGACTTCCTGGGCAACGGTCCGGCGGAAGTCGTGGTCATAGGACCGCCGGACGATGAGCGGACGAAAGCGCTCGATCGCGTCATCGCCGAGACCTTTCTTGGCCGGCGCGTCATTGCTCGCAGCGACGGCTCGGCCTCGAGCGAAGCTCTGCTGCGAGGCAAGACCCTCGTCGAGGGCGCTCCGGCGGTCTACCTCTGCCGGAACTACGCCTGCCACGCCCCCATCACCGACCCCGAAGAGTTGAGGGTAGCCTTGAGCCGCTGACCGGCTTCCAACGGAAGGAGCCGGCCGGTCATCACGAGGAGGCCGTCGAACGACGCCCGACGAAGTGATCCCGCCCTGCAACTATTGTGCTGCGTCGTAAGTCCCCGGTACATGCATTGGCCCTCCCATGCCGCGAACTTGCGACACTACAAATACCACCGCTCCTTCTTCTTCGCCTCCTCATACTCCGCCCGCGCCGCCTTGACCCCATCGATCGTCGACACTTCGGCCGGCGGCACATCCCACCACGACTCGTATCCCCCCACCTTCACGGAAGGATCCGCGTGCGTCACGATCACCGCGGTCTCGGGTGAGGCTTTCGCCTCGGCGAGAGCCGCGCGCAGGTCCTTGAGCGTGTCCGCGGCGTAAACCGTGAGGCCGAGGCTGCGCGCGTTCGCCGCGAAGTCGATCGGCACCTGCCGTGAGGAGAGCGAACCGTCGTCGTCCCGATAGCGCAGCTGAGTACCGAATCCCCCCGAACCGAGCGATTTCGACAAGCTGCCGATTGAACCGTAGCCGCCGTTGTCGATCAGGACGACGATCAGCTTCACGCCTTCCTGCCGGGCGGTCACCAGTTCGGATGACATCATGAGCCACGAACCGTCGCCCACCATCACGAAGACCTCCCGGTCGGGGGCCGCCATCTTGACTCCGAGGCCGCCCGCGACCTCGTAGCCCATGCACGAGTAGCCGTACTCGAGGTGGTAACTCTTCGGATCGCGCGAACGCCACAACTTGTGGAGGTCGCCCGGGAGACTCCCGGCCGCGCACACTACGACGCCGCGGTCGCCCGCCGCGTCGTTCACGGCGCCGATCACCTCGCCCTGGCTTGGCCGCGTGGGCGAACCGATCGTGTAGATCCGCTCCACTTCCTGGTCCCAGTCGCGATTCGCCTCGCCTGCCCGGGCCCGCCATTCGCCCGGGGCGAGGAAACCGGGGAGCGCTTCGAGGAGAGCCGCAAGCGTCTCCCGCGCATCCGCCACCACGGCCACGCCGCCATGTTTGAAGGCGTCGAACTCGCCCACGTTGATGTTCACGAAGCGGACGTCAGGGTCCTGGAATGCGGTCTTCGAAGCGGTGGTGAAGTCGGAGTACCGCGTGCCGATGCCGATCACCAGATCCGCCTCGCGGGCCAGCACGTTCGCTCCGCGCGTGCCGGTGGCGCCGATCGCTCCGAGGGAAAGAGCGTGGTCGAAGGAGAGCGCTCCTTTACCCGCCTGGGTTTCGGCCACCGGGATGCCCATTGCACTCGAGAACAGAGCCAGGGTCATAGCGGCTTCGGAATAGAGCACGCCCCCACCCGCGACGATGAGCGGACGCTTCGCCCCGCGAATCAACTCGACCGCCCGCCTGAGCGCTTCTGCATCGGGCCGCGGCCGTCGTATCTCCCACACTCGATGCTCGAAAAGGCCCTCGGGGAAGTCCCACGCCTCGCTCTGCACATCTTCAGGCAGGCACAGGGTCACCGCTCCGGTGTCGACGACACTGGTCAGGACACGCATCGCCTCGATCGCCGAGGTCACCAGTTGTTCCGGCCTCTGGATCCGGTCCCAGTAGCGAGAGATCGGACGGAACGTATCGTTTACCGAAACCTCGCCCGAAGCACCCGACTCGAGCTGCTGCAATACCGGAGCCACCTGACGCGTGGCGAAGATGTCTCCGGGCAGGAGCAGAACGGGCACGCGATTGATCGTGGCTCCGGCCGCGCCCGTGATCATGTTCGTGGCGCCGGGCCCCACCGAACTCGTGCAGGCAAGGGTCTGAAGTCGATTCGTCATCTTCGCGAAGCCCGCGGCGGCGTGGACGAGGGCCTGTTCGTTGCGGCCGGGGATGTAGGGAAGAGCGTTACCCGCGGCCTGGAGCGCCTCGCCCAGGCCCGCCACGTTCCCATGGCCGAAGATGCCGAGGACTTTAGGGATGAACCTTCGGGTGACCGAGTCGCGCCGCGTGTGCTGCTGAATCAGGAAGTGAACCAGGGCCTGAGCCGTGGTGAGTCGTCGGGTCTTCATCGGGCTCTTGGCTCCTTGATTGATTGTCCCCTGGCTAGGGACTTTCGACGGCGCTGGTCATCGGGACTCTTGGATCCGTCGGCTGGCCTCGCCACGAATCGCGGATCCAGTGGTGTTTCGGGTCGTCGCAGAAATTCATCGAACGCTCGTCGGCCGGCCCGGCCAGCACGTTCAGGTACCAAAGCGCGTGTTCGGGGGGGGCTATCGAAGGGCCGTGGTAGCCGCGAGGCACCAGGAAGACGTCCCCATCACGCACCGTCGAAGTCACATCGAAGTCCCCGTCCGCGGCATACGTCTTGTGCACGCCGAAGCTCGCTTCGCCTTCGAGCCGGAAGTAGTAGATCTCCTCGAGAATGGCTTCGCCGGGCCGGTCCTCGTCGTGTTTGTGGGGCGGATAGGACGACCAGTTCCCGGGCGGGGTCAACACTTCGACCGCACTCAGGCGATCGGTCTTGAAGACCCCGGGCGCGCAGAAATTGTTGAGCTGGCGGGTGGCGCCGCCGGCGCCGCGGATCTCGACCGGCACTTGCTCGGCCGGACCATAAGCGGGACGAAGGCGCTTCCGCGCGCGTGCCCCGGGAAGGGCGAACTCGCCGCCCAAAATAGACGTCAGCGTGAATGCGGAGTCTCGTGGGACATAAGCGAAGTCGGTGACGCGCGAGAACACCGACCGGCGCCCCTTCAGGCTCATGGCGGATCCCTCGCATTCGACGTGGGCGCCGCCCGAAAGAGGCACCACCAACATCTCGTCGGGGCCGGTTTCGATCCTCGAGGTTTCGCCTTTGCCCAGGGAAACGACACGCAAACTCGAGAAGGACCAGCCCGCGGTCTCGGGCGTCACCAGGGCGGAAAAGCCCGGCCGAACCAGCGAATTCTTGGGCAGATGGAGGTTTGGCGCCGTGCTAGCCTTGGAACGTTCCATCGCTACTAACCTAGCGACGCGGGTGGCTTGGTGTCAAGCATGAAGAGCGGACGACGACCGACAATCGATGACGTGGCGCGGCGCGCGGGTGTTTCCAAGTCCCTCGTGTCCCTGGTCGTCCGTGGCGACCGTCACGTGAGCCCGGAAAGGCGGGCGGCGGCGCTGCGCGCGGTGGCTGAACTCGGGTATCGCCCGAATGCGATGGCCCAGGGTCTCGTGCAGAAACGGACCCGCATCGTGGGCGTCCTGGTTTCCGATCTCAACAATCCCTTCTTCGCCGACGTCATTGCCGGAATCCAGGCCCGCGCCCGCACTCTGGGCTACCGCGTGCTGATGAACACGGGAGACCGGATCCAGCAGCACGAAGACGAGGCGATCGAAACCCTGCTGCAGCTCCGGGTCGACGGCCTCATCCTGGGTTCGCCGATGATGGAGAGCGCGCAGGTGGTGAAGGCGAGCCGGGAGGCGGCGGTGGTGGTGGTGGGCCGGCCCGCGCGCGCGGCATCGGTCGACAGCGTCGCCGCCGATGATGCGGCGGGTGCGCTGCTCGTGGTCGAGCACTGCGTCTCTCTCGGGCATCGCCGGATCGCCCACATCGACGGCGGCGAGGGTGCAGGTGCGGTCGAGCGGCGCCGCGGGTATGAAGAGGCCATGCGGAAGCTCAAGCTCGCCGAAGAGATCGTGATTGGCCGGGGTGCTTACACCGAGGCGGGCGGTCACCAGGGCGCGCGCGAACTTCTCGAGCACCGCCCCCGTCCCACTGCGATCTTCGCGGCCAACGATCTTGCCGCCATCGGGGCCCTCAATGCCATCGAGGAAAGCGGGCTGCGTGTGCCCCAGGACGTCTCCCTCGTCGGTTACGACAACACGTCGCTCGCCGCGATGCGACATCTCTCCCTTACCACCGTGCATCAGCCGCGCCACGACATCGGGCAGATGGCCATGGATCTCCTGGTCGAGCGCATCCGCGGGGTGAGGGCCAAGGCGCGTCGCGTGGTCCTGGCTCCGACCCTGGTGGTCCGTTCGACCACCGCCCCTCCGCCGCGGGAACGCGGCGTCCCCGCGGCCCGCCGTTTAGCGCCCACCCGGTCCCGATGAGTTCCACCCCTCCCCTCCTCCAGATGATCGGCGTGCAGAAGCGGTTTCCCGGGGTGGTGGCCCTGGACGGCGTCGATCTCGACCTCCTGGCCGGTGAGGTTCATATCCTGCTGGGCGAAAACGGGGCGGGGAAGTCGACCCTGATGAAGATCCTCAGCGGGGCGCAGCGAAAAGACGCGGGTGAGATTCGCGTTTCCGGCATTTCCGCGAACATCGACTCGCCCCGCGCCGCGCGCGATCTCGGCATCAGCATCATCTATCAGGAGCTGACCCTGGTGCCGCAGCTGAACGCTTCGGCCAACGTCTTCCTCGGCAAAGAAATCACGACGCCCCTCGGCCTGCTCGATGGGGAGGCGATGAAAGCGCGGACCGCGGAGCTTTTGAACGGCCTCGGCATCCGCCTCGACATGGAGGTTCCGGTCGGGCGTCTCGGCATCGCCGAACAGCAGATGATCGAGGTGGCGAAAGCGCTGTCGGAGAACGCGCGCATTCTGGTGATGGACGAGCCGACCTCGGCCTTAACCGCCGCGGAGATCGACCAGCTCTTCAAAGCCATCGCCCGTTTGCTCGAGCGCGGCGTCGGCATCGTCTACATCTCGCACCGGATGAACGAGGTGGAGCGCATCGGCCACCGGGTGAGTGTCCTGCGCGACGGAAGGAAGATCGGTACCTACGATCCGAAGGAAGTCGCGATCGAAGAGCTGATCCGCCTCATGGTGGGCCGGCCGATCGGCGACCATTTCCCGCGCCGCCGCTCCGAACCGGGCGCCGAGGTCCTGAGCGTGCGCGGTCTGTCGAGAGGCCACGCCCTCCACGATGTCAGTTTCAGCCTTCGTCGCGGCGAGATCCTCGGCATTTCCGGCCTTCTTGGGGCCGGCCGCACCGAACTCGCACGGGCGCTTTTTGGCGCGGACCGGTCGGACAGCGGGACGATCGCGGTCAAGGGCCGCATCGCCTTCGTTCGCTCGCCGGCCGACGGCATCGCCGCCGGGGTTGGTCTCCTTCCCGAAGATCGCAAAACCCAGGGGCTCGTGCTCGGCCTCTCGGTACGCGAGAACATCGCTCTCACCTCCGCGCACAGACTTTCCCGCTTCGGCCTGATCGACGAGAAGCTCGAGTCCGCGCTTTCCCAGAAGTACGTCGATGAACTTCGGATCAAGACGCCTTTCATCGAACAGCGCGCGGGCGCTCTCTCGGGTGGGAACCAGCAGAAGATCGTGCTCGGGAAGTGGCTGGCCACCGGCGTCGATGTGCTGATCATGGACGAGCCGACCCGGGGCATCGACGTGGCGGCCAAGGTGGAGATCTACGAACTGATGAACCGCCTCACCGCGGATGGAGCGGGGATCGTGATGATCTCATCCGAACTACCGGAGATACTCGGCATGAGCGACCGCATCCTGGTCATGCGGGCGGGACGCCTCGTTTCCGAGTTTGCGGCCAGGAACGCGAGCCAGGAAACGCTGCTGGCCGCGGCCCTCGGGCAGGCCTCATGAAACCGGGGCTTTCTTTCCTCGTCCGCTCCCGCCGCGCCGGCACCCTCGCGGGCCTGTTCCTTCTCGGCGCCCTGCTTTCGTATCTCTCGCCGTTCTTTCTCACCACCTCGAACCTCCTGAACGTGATGGAGCAGACCGCGATCAACGCGGTGATCGCGGTGGGCATGACTTTCGTGATTCTCTCGGCGGGCATCGATCTTTCGGTGGGTTCGATCGCGGCCCTTTCCGGGGTGGTCATGGCGAATCGCCTTCAGGAAGGCTGGCCGGTGATTCCCGCGATCGGCGCGGGGCTCCTCACCGGGGCTTTGTGCGGCCTCTTGAGCGGACTCCTGATCACGCGGGGCAAGCTCCCACCCTTCATCGCGACCCTGGGGATGATGAGCGTGGCGCGCGGGGCGGCCCTGCTCTTCACCGACGGGCGGCCGATCTCGGGCTTCGACGAATCGCTGCGATGGCTGTCCACGGGGAGGGTCGCCGGAGTTCCGGTACCCATCCTTCTCACCATCCTTCTTTATGCGATCGCCATCGTCCTGCTCAATCGCACGCGGTTCGGGCGTTACGTATACGCGATCGGCGGCAACGAGGAAGCGGCCCGGCTCTCCGGCGTCTCCGTCGGTTTTCACAAGACCGCGGTGTACATCCTCTCCGGCATCACCGCGGCCATGGGCGCGGTTCTCCTGACCGCTCGCCTCAACTCCGCTCAGCCCATCGCGGGCATGATGTACGAGCTCGACGCGATCGCCGCGGTGGTCATCGGCGGAACCAGCCTCACCGGCGGCCTCGGCACCCTCGGCGGGACGCTCGTCGGCGCGCTCACCATGGGCGTGCTCAGAAATGGCCTTAACCTTCTAGGCATCTCTTCGTTTCTCCAGCAGATCGTGATCGGCCTGGTGATCATCGCCGCCGTCCTCATGGACTCGCTGGTCAAGAAGCGTCAGTAAAACGACAACCGAATCGAATGGAGCGTTCAATGAAGAACCGGAATCTGCCGACCGTCGCGGTCCTCGCCGCCGCCTCGCTGCTTGCCTCGTGCAGCGCCCCGCCCCCTCAGAACGCGGCTCCGGCGAAGCCCCGGGTGGCCCTCGTCCTCAAGACCCTGAACAGTCCGTTCTTCATCGAGATGCAAACCGGGGCGAAAGCCGCGGCCGACCGTCTCGGCCTCGATCTCGTGGTTCAGGCGGCGGAACGTGAAGTGGACGTCGAGAAGCAGATGCAGATCGTCGAGAACCTGATCCAGACCGGAATCAAGGCCCTGCTCATCACCCCGAGCGGCTCGCGCGAGATCGTTCCCGTCCTGGCCAAGGCGCAGGCCGCGGGCATTCCGATCATTGTGGTGGACACGCGGCTCGATCCTGCGACCGCGGCCGCGGCATCGGTGAAGGCGGCCGTCTTCATCGGTTCCGACAACTACGAGGGCGGGAGGGCCGCGGGCACGGAACTCGTTCTGGCCACAGAGGGGAAAGCGAACGCCGCCATCCTCGAAGGTATTCCCGGACACGAGACCTCCGACTCGCGCCTGCGCGGCTTCAAAGACGTGATCAAGGACTCGCCCGGGGTGAAGCTTCTGGCATCGCAAACCGCGAACTGGGAGCGCGATCAGGGGTTCACGGTCTTTCAGAACATGCTCCAGGCTCACCCCTCCATCGATGCCGTGTTCGCCTGCAACGACATGATGGCGCTCGGCGCCATCGAGGCGATCGCCGCCGCGGGCAAGACCGGGAAGATCCGCGTGATCGGCTTCGACGCGGTGGACGACGCGCGAAAGGCGATTGAGATGGGAACGATGCTGGCCTCGGTGGCGCAGTTTCCCGGAGAGATGGGACGGATGGCGGCGGAGAGCGCCGCGAAACTGATCAAGGGCGAGACCGTCGAGGCGGATCAGAGGGTGCGGATCGAGCTGATCAAGAAGGCCGAGGCGGCGAAGTGAGCGGGGCCGCGAAGAAGCGGCTGAGAGTGGGGGTGATCGGCCTCGGCCGGCTCGGCCGGATCTACGCTCGCGACCTCGCGTCGCGGATTCCCGAAACCCGGCTCGTCGCGGTTTCCGATGTGCTGCCCGCGGCGGTCACCGAGGCGGCGGACGAGTTCGACGTGCCGGGGCGCTATGCCGACCCCTTGGAACTGATCGCCTCCCGAGAGGTCGAGGCGGTGGTCATCGTGAGTCCCACCCACGCCCACAAGGATCAGTCGATCGCCGCGGTGCGGGCGGGGAAGCCGACGTTCTGCGAGAAGCCGCCCGCGTTGTCCCTCGACTCGACCCTCGAAATGAAGGCGGCCATCGACGCATCGGGCGTCTTCTTCCAGATGGGTTTCATGCGGCGTTTCGATCCCGGCTACGCGGCGGCGCGCAAGCGCCTGAGCGAGGGACAGATCGGCAAGGTGGTGCTCTTCAAGTCGACCTCGCGCGACCCTTATCGGACCTCGCTCGAGTACGCGGACGTCAAGAGCAGCGGGGGCATGATCCTCGACATGGGGATCCACGACTTCGATCTCGCGCGCTTCTTCATGGGAGACGTGGCGAGGGTGCAATCGATCGGCGGGACCCTGGCCTATCCCGAGCTCAAGACGGTGGGCGATATCGACAACGCGGTGGTGAGCCTGACCTTCAAGGACGGTTCGCTCGGCGTGGTCGATCTTTCCCGCAACGGCATCTACGGTTACGACATCTCGACCGAACTTCTGGGCGATGCGGGCACCCTGCGCATCGGCTATCTCCGCGAGACCCCGCTCTACGTGATGACCAAGAATTCGATCGCGCACGACACCGTGCCGCACTTCATGGAGCGCTTCGCGACCGCGTACACGACGCAGCTCCAGAACTTCGCCCAGAACGTCCTGCACGGCCGCAAGGCGCCGGTCACCATCGACGACGGCATCGAGGCGGTTCGCATCGCCATCGCCGCGAATCGCGCGCTCGTGAGCGGCGCTCCGGTCGATGTCGCCTCCGTAACCTGAGAAACTGCCGCCCTTCAACTTCAGTTCCTCACCCCGGCGCGAACTCCCTTTACCGCCCGCGACGGGTACCCCGGAAACGGGAGCTTGAGCGACGGCGAACCCGCTCCCGGCGGCTCGTGGGCTCTCTCATCGTCGGGCGATCCTGAGCGTCGGTCGATCACGTCGGAGGTTGCGCGGCACTTGGCGAGCAGACCTCCGGCTTTGCGAGGTCAGACATACTTGTTTTCGAGGGCGCTACGCGGCGGCTGGCATCAGGGCGCCAAGCTCTCCGCAGCCAGATTGCACGAAGGCGATCCGAAGCGGCGGCGAGGACGATGGTTCGCCGGGCCGGGGACGCCTCGTGCGTCGGCGCTGCGTTCCCAGGACTTCGGAATCGTGTGCCTCCTTACTCGGTTCGGTTGGTCGCGAAGGTCGCGGAAGGACCTCGGCGACTCGCGCCCAAGCGCGAAGCCTGCCCTCGGGGCACGCCCGACGCCAGCGACCCATTGCAGTGCCGGCCACGCTCCTTCTCTGCCCAAAGCTCGAATCGGAAACCGCCTGAAATGGGGCGTTCTTGAACGGGTTCCTCAGCAGGAAGCTCATCCAGGGAAGGCCGCGACGCAATCCCGCAGGCCTCGGTAGTGGGGGGCCGCGAGGCCGGCATCAAGAACAACGCGCCTCCAGCCTAGTGTGGTGACGCTACGGCCAAGGCACCCTGGCGTTCCCTTCGTCTTCGTGGGTCGCATGGCGTCTCTTATGAATGGCGCGGAGCTGCCGCTCCGCCAAGACCTCACAGGAGCCTCGCGCCCCACTGCGCTCAGGGAACGGTGCCTTGGCCTCCGCACGCAGGGTCCAGGCCCCTCCGCGCCTCGATACCGTCCGGCCTCGCGACGCCTTGACCCTGCCCCGAAAAAGTGGACATCTCGACAGAGCACCCAAGGGTGCGATAGGAATAGACGATGTCCAAGCAAACAAGACGAAGATTCAGCCCGGAGTTCAAGTGCGGGGCGGTGGAAATGGCCA
>Ga0163147_10000541_pt1 | contig 59347 bp, 47 predicted proteins | sample OliLakLV19MP6G1_FD_148597 | JGI IMG/M metagenome (GOLD analysis project Ga0163147, IMG submission 148597) | Freshwater microbial mat bacterial communities from Lake Vanda, McMurdo Dry Valleys, Antarctica- Oligotrophic Lake LV.19.MP6.G1 | ecosystem: Environmental > Aquatic > Freshwater > Lake >... | reverse complement strand
CCGGCAAGCCCACCGACTGGCGAGACGCGATGTCACAATTTGCGATGATCTACGGTGAACGTTTCACCGACGCACGTCACTGAATGGCGCCTCGCACACAGAATTGCTGACAGGTCCGGCATCACCGCCGCCCGCGACGAGCGATCGCCGAGGGCATGGCGCACTCGGTCAAGCAGCGACTGCTGAATCACAGCCGCGCCACGGGCGAGTCCTTCCATCTGGTGCTCGTTCGTTTCGGCATCGAGCGGCACTGCCCTTGGAACGGATCTTTGCAAGCGTGGATTCACGCCCGATCAAGCTCGTGGCAGAAGCGTGGAGTGAAGGTGAAGTCGGTGATCGCATGCACGCGGATGCAGCGTCGCCACCCATCTTCCTTCTTCCTTCATCCTTCAACCTTGAACAGCCCGTGTCAGTGAGCGAAGTCGCTTACGAACACTTCCCCCAGGCTCCGAGCAGGATTGCCAGGTCACTGGCGCCGACGGTGCCGTTGCCGTCAAGATCAGCTGCGCCGCTCGAGTCCCACGCACCAAGCAGTACAGCGAGATCCGACGCGTGCACGGTGCCGTCCTTGGTGAGATCGGCCGCGCACGACGTATCGATCGGTGTCAGGACGCAGAGCGCCGGGGTTTCACCGACGACGTAAATGGTGCCGTCCGGTCCGATCGTCACGCCTTCCGCATCACTCGCGATGCCGGTGAAGTCGAACGTGCTCAGCACCGTGCCGTCACGCGTGACTTCCATCAGTCTGCTCGATTCCTGGCTGTAGACGAGCAGGTTGTCTTGGTCGGCTGTACCGATCAGGGACGGGACGGTCGTCAGGACCTGCACGTCCGAGAGATCTGCTACGCCAAGCTCGGGCACAAACAACTCGGTGACGGAGCCCGACGGAATGCTCCAGTCCAGCGTCGCCTCGAGGACGGCCTGCGGTGTCCTTTCTTTGACGATGATGTACGTGTTGGCGATCGGGTCGAAGCTGATGCCTTCGAGGCCGACGTTGCCCACGGTGGGGCCGAGCGAGATGCCGGGAAGCGAATTGCGATCCGCTGATCCGCCTGCCACATAGGTGATCAGGAAGACATCCTGAATGCGCTCCTCCACGATGACGAACTGACCGTTACCGATGTAGGTGAGACCCTCGGTGTCTTCGAATCCGGTCAAGGTCATCTCGCTGACGAGCTCACCAGTTGTCGTGACTTCGACAATCGCTTCGCCCTCATCGCCGATGACAAAGAGCGTGTCCGTGTTCCAGTTGTACGTGACTGCAGACGCCTCTGCGGCGCTGACAGGCGGCAGTGCGTATGTGGCGCTCAGTTCGTAGTCGGACAGATCGAGTGACGAGATCCCGGCGGGGATGCCGGACACGGCAAGGGTGTCGATGGCCAGCCCGTTGTCCTGACCGCTGAGCTCCGTCGCATTCCAGCGAAGAACCAGCGACTGTCCCGGTGCCCAGTTGACGCCGGTGATGACCGCCTGCACTGGAGTCTGATTCGCCGGATCGTTGCCGTCGACAGCCGTCTCGCCGCCCGCCAGATTTGGCGTCACGAAGTCGAGCTCAGGGACGAGCGTGGCAGCGTCGGTGAGCGAGGTCCCGAAGCCGTAGGCAAACGAAAGCACGTTCACGAGACCGGCGTCACCGGCACGCCACTGCTCGCCGATGAAGGACACATCGACGGACACGAATGTCTGCGCCGTGTTGTTCGTGAGGACGAGGCCAAACGACGAAATCTGATTGCTTGTCGAAAGCGCGCCCAGGGCGCGTTCAGCGGAGCGGTTGGCCCCGAAGAACACCACACCGCGGCCGGCGCTGCCGGCGAGACTGCCGTTGTGCGCCTTGAACTCGGTGTTCGAGCTGCTGCCCTCGAAGTTCGCACCGTACCAGCCGTCGACACCAGTCGATCCGAGGACGTCCGCGATCGCATGCGGCCCGCGGCCGGTCAGCGTGGCTGCGCCGCTCTGGCCCAGTCCATCAAAGTTCTGAACATAGTTGCCGTTGAATTGCACTTGTCCGAAGGCGGCGCTCGCCGCGCAGAAGGCAAGACCGATAGCGCCGAAACGATATTGAGACTTCATGTCGTTCTCCAGAGTGCCCCGTCAACGGGACACCCAACTGTTGACTCGAGTGGTGGCACGTGAGCGCACCGGCCCCGCGACACCCGCGCGAGGGCAGCATTCGAGCCGATCAGTGTCAACGGCGCGTTGAGACTGCGCTTAGTCTCGCGCCTGTTTCGCATCGCCCGTCTTCGGCGCACGCTCGTACGGCTTCGCGAACAGGGCGCGCACTTCCTCGGTCGTCGTTGCGCGCCGAAGCGCGTCGCGCACCTGCTCGTCTCCGGCGATGCGCGCGAGCTGACCCAGCAGCGAGAGCTGAACCTGCGGATCCTCCGCAGGCGTCACCAGCAGGAAGACAAGGCGCACCGGCTCAGCGGACTGATCCTGCGAGGTGCGGGACGGCTTGCGGGAGAACGGGACGCCCTCTTTCGAACGACCTACGACGACGACCGGACTCGGCAGTCCGCGGCATCGTGCATGCGGCACCGCGATGCCGACACCGAGATCGCTCGACAGCTCCTCCTCCCGCGCCAGCGCCAGCGCCGCGACGTCGGTGCCGCGCGGTACGCGGGTGGCGGGCACTGCTGCGGCAAGTTCCTGCACGACCTGATCGCGTGTTCGACCCTTGAGTTCGAGAATGACACCGCCGTCGGCGATTGCCGCTGCGAGGGTCGCGGGTGGGGTCGGCCCGCGCTCGCCTTCGATGCGTCCAATGACCCGCTCCATGATGCCTTCGCGGGTGAGCAAGCCGAGTGGAACGCCCGCCTCTTCAACGAGCGCGATCGTGACCCCGTCGCTCTGCATGGAGATCAGCGTTGACGCGACATCGGCACTGGCATCGATCGACGGCATCGGTCGTATGAGCGACTGCCAGTCTTTGTCGGAAGTTGCCTCCGCGATGAGATCGTTCGCGAGAACGTAGCCCATGGGACGGCCCGACGTCGCATCGATGACGGGCCAGCGCGAGAAATTGTGCTTGGAGATGCGCTGCAGCACATCACTTCGCACATCGGCGGTCGACAGGTGGAACACCTGGGGCCATGGCACCATGGCGCTTGCGACGCGCTGCGTCTGCAGGTTCGACATGTTCTCAACGAGCAGCTGCATGCGCAGATCACGCAGCTTCTCATCGGCGACATTGCGCGATGCTCCGGTATCGGCGAGCACCAGGCGCGCCAGCGCGAGCGCCGCTTCCACCTCTTCAAACACCGCAGCAGTGGCGCCTGCACTCTCGAGGTCCTCACGTTCGGTGAGATAGCGGGCCCGCACGAGGAGCCGCGCATGCTCGTTGGCGCTGCGAACCGCAGTGACCACCGCGAGACGATCCGCGACATCCGGCAGCGTCGCAATCACGTGCGATGCGTGCCGCACTCCCGCCTGTTCCAGAATTCCTTCCCGCGATGCATCGCCGAAGATTGCGGTGTGCCCGCGCTTCTGCAGCTCCGCGATGGTGTCGACGTTCAAGTCGATGACGACCGTGGCGATGTTCGCATCGGTGAGGATCTGATGGACCGTTCGGCCAATGGGACCGAAGCCGACGACGATCGCGAGCCGCTCGTTGTCCGCGACATAATCGCGCACCTTCCGGCGCGAGCTCAGATTCATCTTGCGTGCCGCGCGCTCCGATCGGCCGTTGATCAGATTCCACAGCATCGGACGCCGCTGCAGCCAGTTCTCCATCGGCTTGAGTGATCGGAAGAGCAGGGGGTTGAGCGTGATCGAGACAATCGCCGCGGCGACGATCGCATTCTGCCCGGCGTCCGACATGAGCCCGTGCTCGCGGGCGAGTTCGGAAACGATGAACGAAAACTCGCCGATCTGTGCGAGCCCGATCGCGACGGTCAATGCAGTCTGCGCGGGATAACCAAGCACGGCAACGATGACGAGCGCAGTCAGCGGCTTGACGACCAGGATGATCCCGAGCGCCGCGACGATCATGAGCGGCTCATCGAGCACGAAACCTGGGTCAAACAGCATGCCCACCGAAACAAAGAAGAGCACCGCGAACGCGTCGCGCATCGGAAGTGCATCCGCTGCTGCCTGATGACTCAACGGTGACTGCGCCACCACCATGCCGGCGAGAAACGCACCGAGCGCCATCGACGCGCCGAAGAATGTGTATGAGCCCGCGGCGATCGCTATCGAGAAGACGAGAATCGTGAGTGTGAACAGTTCGCGCGAGCGGAGGCGCGCGACGCGCACCAGCACCCATGGAATCGCCCACGATCCGGCAAAGACGAAGATTCCGACGAGCAGCGCGAGCTTGAGCAGGGTGTAGCCAAGCGGGATCCATAACGACGGCGCGGCAATTGCACCGTCCGTCGCAGCATCGACGATTGCGGTCGTTCCGAGGACAGGAATGAGGACGAGCAGGATGACCGTGAGGATGTCCTCGACGAGCAGCCAGCCGACTGCGATATGGCCGCGCGAGGTATCGAGCGCGTCGGCATCCATCAGCACCCGCATCAGTACGACCGTGCTCGCCACAGCCATCGCAAAACCGAGGACGACTCCTGTCTTCACCGGTTCGCCCATCGCGCTGAAGATTACGACAGCGACCAGGGTGGCGACGAGACTCTGTCCGAGGGCGCCAGGGATGGCGACGGCCTTCACCGCGAGCAGGTCTTTCAGATGAAAGTGCAGTCCGACGCCAAACATCAGCAGAATGACGCCGACCTCGGCGAGCTGCCGGGCGAGATCCACGTCTCCTTTGAAGCCGGGCGTGGAGGGACCGATCAGGATCCCGGCGACCAGGTATCCGACGATCGGTGACAGTCCGAGCTTCTGCGTCAGCAGCCCGAGGGCCCACGCCGCGGTGAACGCGGCGGCGATCGTCGTGATCAATGGAAGTTCATGCACAACAGATCGCAGACTACACGGAGTCGTCTGGCCTATGGGGCCGGCGCGGTCATACGGCCGTGCCTCGACGTGGTCCGCAGCGCTTCGCCGGACCCGAATCGTCTGAACTTTTTGCAGCTCCGCTGTCGGCGAGTCCCCACGACGACGATGAAGCGTCGATGCGTGAACGGACTGAGGCAGGGACTTTGAAGGCGATTGCGACCCGCTGGTTCGGGCCCCTGCTCGGCGCGTGGGTGACAGCCATTGCCGCGGGGTCTTGGATGATGGCCCGGTACGAGTTCACCCCGGGCGACGACGGGCGCGTGGCACAATCCTGGCCATCGGGCGCGACGATCATGCCATTCGACGGCCGCGCCTCGCTCGTGATGGCGGTGCATCCGCGCTGCCCATGCACGCGAGCGAGCATCGCTGAACCGACTGAGCTCGTGGCGCAGGCACACAAAGAAATGCTCGCACGGCGATGCGCGTAATCATCCTGCTCTACATGCCTGCCCAGCCGGACGCAGCGTGGAGCGACTCTGACATTGTCACGTTGGCCGGCGCGATCGATGGTGCAGAGATTGTGCGTGACGAAGAAGGCGGGCTGGCCGCGCAGTTCGGCGCGCGGACCTCCGGCCACGTGCTGGGGGCTACGCCGCAACGCGCGAGCTGCGCCGTCTCGGCATCGCCACGCCGATCGTCGCGTTGACCGCCCATGCGATGAGCATTGACCGCGCGAAGTGTCTCAACGCCGGCTGCGATGACTACGCGACCAAGCCCATACAGCGAAGTGCGCTCATCGCGGTGTGCGGACACTGGCTTGGTGTTTCGCGCGCGGCTGCTGCCTAAGCCACGCGGAGAGGGTATCGTGTTTCGCACTGGCTGCGCGGCGAAAGCCGCTGGCCATAGAGCGAACAGAGCAGCCCACCCAAACGCACTCACAAAGGACCGGTTCATGGCCAAAAAGGTTCAATCAACGGATCAGACGTCGAGCGCCAAGAAGACCGGCAAGCCAGCTGCCGCGACGGGAGCGAAAGAACGGGGCGGCACCCCCGAGGAACGCGGAACCGGAGGCGAGCTCCACCAGCGCGCTGATCGCACAACTCCGACCCTCACGACGAACCAGGGCATCCCGGTCTCCGACAATCAAAATCAGCTGAAAGCCGGCGCCCGTGGGCCGGTGCTGCTGGAGGACTTTGCACTTCGCGAGAAGATCTTTCACTTCGACCACGAGCGCATTCCTGAACGGATCGTGCACGCGCGCGGCACTGCGGCGCACGGATTCTTCGAGACCTACGAATCACTCTCGAAGCTGACCCGCGCGGATCTCTTCCAGCGCAAGGGCGAGCGCACGCCAGTCTTCACGCGCTTCTCCACCGTCGCGGGCGGCGCCGGTTCCGTTGACACGCCGCGTGACGTGCGCGGCTTTGCAGTCAAGTTCTACACGAAGGAAGGGAACTGGGATCTCGTTGGCAACAACATCCCCGTGTTCTTCATTCAGGACGCAATCAAGTTTCCGGATCTCATTCACGCCGTCAAGATGGAAGCAGACCGCGGCTACCCACAGGCGGCGAGCGCCCACGACACGTTTTGGGATTTCATCTCGCTCATGCCCGAGTCGACGCACATGATCATGTGGGCGATGTCGGACCGCACGATTCCGCGGTCATTGCGCATGATGGAAGGGTTCGGCATTCACACCTTCCGGCTGGTGAATGCGCAGGGCAACTCCACGTTCGTAAAGTTCCACTGGAAGCCCAAGCTGGGCGTGCAGTCGACGCTGTGGGATGAAGCTGTGAAGATCGCTGGCGCGGATCCCGACTATCACCGTCGCGACATGTTCGAAAGCATTGAAAGCGGCGCGTTCCCCGAGTGGGAACTTGGCATGCAGCTCTTCGATCAGAAGTTCGCCGACGCGCAGCCGTTCGATGTGCTGGACGCCACCAAGATCATTCCTGAGGAAGTGCTCCCCGTGCGCCTCGTCGGACGCATGGTGCTCGACCGCATGCCCGACAATTTCTTCGCGGAGACCGAGCAGGTCGCATACTGCCCCGCGAACATCGTGCCCGGCATTGACTTCACGAACGATCCGCTGCTGCAGGGCCGTCTCTTCAGTTATCTCGACACGCAGTTGAAGCGTCTGGGCGGACCGAACTTCCACCAGATTCCGATCAACGCGCCGAAGCAGTGCCCGTTCGCGAACTTCCAGCGCGATGGTCACATGCAGACGATGAAGTTCACCGGCCGCGCGAACTACGAGCCGAACAGCCTCGCGCAGGCGGGCGAAGAGGGCGGTCCGCGCGAAGCGGGTCCGCGCGGCTTCACGAGTTTTCCAGAGCCGAGCGACGGCGAGAAGCTGCGCATCCGGCCCGAGAGCTTCGCCGACCATTACAGCCAGGCAAGGCTCTTTTTCCGCTCGTTGCACGAAGCCGAGCAGAATCATGTCGTCGGCGCTCTGGTGTTTGAGCTGTCGAAGGTGTCGCTCATCCACATCCGCAACCGGGTCATCGGCAACCTGCGCAATGTCGACGAGACACTCGCCGCCCGCGTCGCCAAGGGGATGGGCATGCCGCTGCCGGCTGCGAATCCGCCAGCTGTCGCGCCGATCGATCTGAAGCCGTCGCCCGCGCTCCGCATCATCGGCAACATGCGCGACACGCTCACTGGCCGCGCGGTGGGGATTCTGATCGACGATGGTTCTGACGCGAAGGCGTTTGCGGCTTTGAAGGCCGCGGTGACCGCGGCCGGCGCGACACCGGTCGTCATTGCGCCGAAGGTGGGCGGAGCGACGCTCAGTGACGGCAAGCATCAGGCGGCAGATGCGCAGCTCGCAGGCTGTCCGTCCGTCATGGTTGATGCCGTTGCGCTCATTCTGACGGAAGCAGCAGCGAAACGGCTGACCGGCGAAGCGGCAGCTGTGCAGTTCGTGATGGACGCGTTCGGACATCTCAAGGCGATTGGCCATGCCAAGAGTGCGCAAGCGCTGCTCGACAAGGCGGGCGTGATGCCCGATGAAGGCATCGTGTCGCTGGATGCGAAGCAGTTTGTGAAGGCTGCGGCCAAGCGCTACTTCGATCGAGAGCCGAAGGTGCGGATGGTGCCGTAGCAGTGACTCCATTCGCCCGTGATGCGCTTGTTCTGATCGTGCTCGTCTCGCTCATTGCGAGCGGCATCAGTCCGCATGATCGCCTCACATGGATTCTCGAGATCTTTTGGGTCGCCGGCGCACTCGCGATGTGGCCGTGGTTTCGCCGGCGTCGCACGCCGACCGACCTGCTGCTGGTGCTTCTCGCGCTGCACGCGCTCGTACTCGTGTATGGCGGCTACTACACGTACACACGCGTGCCGCTCGGGGAGTGGATGCAGTGGTGGTTCGGCTTCCAGCGCAATCACTACGACCGGTTCGGCCATTTCATGCAGGGATTTGTGCCGGCAATCCTGGCCCGCGAAGTGCTGCTGCGTCTCGATGTCGTGCGCGGACGCGCTTGGCTTTGGGCGATCGTCGTCTCGATGTGTCTGGCGTTCAGCGCGGGCTTCGAACTGTTCGAGTGGGCCGCCGCGATTGTGTTCGGCGACGGATCGATTGACTACCTTGCGGCGCAGGGCGATGCGTGGGATGCGCAGCAGGACATGCTGATGGCGCTCATCGGAAGTAACGCGGCGCTTCTCTTTCTGAGTCGCCTGCATGATCGCCAATTGGCGCGTGGTACGCTTCGTGCGTGACAATGCCGCAGACGGCGAACGAGTTCTTGAAAGCCACCTGTCCGCGCTGCGGGTATGACCAGTCCGGTCAACTTGCTCCCGGCGCTCCTGCGTGGCCGTTGCGGAGTCACTGCGCCGAGTGCGGACTGGCAATTGAGTGGAGTGCCTACTTCCGCAGCGCGCACCGTCTGCCGCGATGGTGGATCGAGCACGCGCCGTGGCGCCGGTTTCTGCCCGCTGTCCCACTGACGATCGCCGCGTCCATGTTCGGAGCGCCGCTGTGGCTGCGCCTCGAGATGCCGCATTCGATCCGATGGGGAGGCTGCTGCTGACGCTGACCGGTATCTCCACATGCAACGACCGTGGGCCGTTCCCCTGATGCGGCGCATTCCGATAGGCTTGCAGTCGCGCCCGGCGACCATTGCCTTACGACATGCACGGATTCATGCCATCTTTTCCGTGCCCCCGCACGGGTGAGCCCGATCGAGGCAACCCGTGATCGGGGAGCGCGAGTATCGAGCATTCGATCCGCGCCGCGTGCTCGTGGACGGTGCGTATCTGCGCACACTCGAACGATTCCCTTCGACAGCGCCGATTCTCTGCGCGCTGGCCAGCCGCATGTCCTATTGCGCTGTTCCCGCCTGGCGCACACAGCTTGTTCGCAATGCAACGCTGGCGCTCGGCACTCAGGCCAGCACGGCAGAGCGCCGCCGGTGCGCCCAGGCGATGCTGCGCGCGACGCAGAGCGCGATCGCCGATGTCATGGCGGCATCGAGTGCGACGCCGGACGAACTCTGCAGCCGCGTCGCAGAGTTCGGCGGCACTGACATCTACCTGCGGGCGCGCTCGCTCCGGCGCGGTGTGCTGATCGCGGGGATTCACATGGGCGCGTTTGAACCGGCGCTGGCGGTGCTGCGCCGTATCGAACCGCGCATTCACGTGCTCTTTCAAGCGGACCCGATGCCGCGCTTTGAGCGGGCGCGGGCGGCGCTGCGGGCCAAGCTCGGCATCATCGAGCATCGCCTTTCCGAAGGCGTCGGCGCGTGGAGTGCGCTGCTCGACGCTCTGCGCGCCGACGAGGCGTTCGTGATGCACGCCGACCGCACGATGCAAGGTCAGCGCGGCGTGCGCATGTCTTTTCTTGGAACGTCCGACGCGGAACTGCCTCCTGGTCCGGTACGTCTCGCGGCGGCGGCGGGCGCCCCGATCGTGCCGACCTTCTGTGTGCGGCTTCCAAGCGGGCTGCGCGTGTGGGCCGACGAGGTGATTGAGATGGAGGAGGCACGCCTGGCGGCTGCGGACGTTGCCGATCATCCCGCGCAGCGACGGCTCGTCGCATCGATGGAGCGGGCCATACGTGCGCATCCCGAGCAGTGGATGGCATTCATGGACCTGCGCGGTGGTGATCCGCAATGACGGACATCGCCATCATCCGCATGGCCGCACAGTCACCCCTCGGTTCGTCGCTCGAAGGAACCGTGTTGGGACTGCGCGCAGGACGCGTCGGCATTGTCCCTCCCGAGCATCTTGAGTTGCAGCCACGCCACGCTGCCGGTGCCGGCGAAGTGCCGGCGCGCACCGGTGCAGACGAATCGGCGCGCGCCGAACGGCTGCTCGGAGCGTCGATCAACGCGCTGCTCACAGCCGACGATCGGCGCGAGCTGGCTGCCGCCCCGCATCGCTGGGGGGCTGTACTTGGAACGACGCTCGCAGGCATGCGCCACAATGGTGCTGCGCTTCGTGCGGATGAAGCCGAACGTGCTGCCGACGCTGATGCGGCCTTCGCGCGCGGGACCGCATCCGCCGTGCTCGCCTCCGCGTTGCGCGGGACGGGAATCACGGGTCCCACGCTGTCGGTGTCATGCGCGTGCGCATCAGCGCTCGCAGCAGTGGCGCACGCATGCACGTTGCTCGAAACCGGCGCGCTCGACGCGGTCATCGCCGGCGGATACGACTCGATCTCCGAGTTTCCATACGGGGGATTTCTTGCTCTGCAACTGGTTGCGTCGGGCCCGCTGTCGCCCTTTGCAAAGGATCGCGAGGGGATGAAGCTCGGCGAAGGTGTTGCGCTGTTCCTGCTCCGCCGTGCGGGAGAGAGCGGCCGAACGCCGATTGCACACGTCGTCAGGACAGGCGAAGCGAGCGATGCGCATCACCTGACGCAGCCGGATCCGATGGGCACCGGTGCTGTGCTTGCGCTGCGGCAGGTGAGCGGCGGTGGAGGGCTACCGGATCTGATTGTCGCGCATGCCACCGGAACGCCGGCGAACGATGCGGCGGAGTACGCGGCGTATCAGGCGGTGTTCGGAGATCGCCTATCGAGCGTTCCCGTCGTCGCTCTCAAGAGCCGGTTCGGTCATCCGCTCGGCGGCGCCGGCGCCCTCGAGCTTGCCGCAGCAATTGCGTGTGCGGAGGCCGGATTTGTGCCGTCGACCGCGGGGCGCGGCCGAGACAAGGACAGCTTTCCTGATCTCGATCTTGTCGATGGCGGAATCCGCATGACGGCGCCCCGTGACATCGTCGCGCTCGCCGCCGGGTTTGGCGGCGCCAACGCCGCAGTCCGCGTCGTACGCGGAGCGAGTGCAACGCCGCCTGCAGCATTGAACGCAGGCGCAGTCCTCCGCGCCGCGCGCGTGATCGGGATCGGAGCTGTCACGCCGACCGGTCGCGGGCTTGAAGGATTCACACAGCACTGTCGCGCACGCGATCCTATGCCGCCGTTTGACGAAGCGATCCTCGCGCCGTTGCTTGATCGCGTGCGCACGCGTCGACTCGCGCTGCTCCCGCGCCTCATGATTGCGGCGGTGCGTGATCTCGCGGAACGTGTCGGCATGTCCGCTGCCGAGCTGGCTGCGACGCCGTTGATCGCCGCGCATTGGTGCGGCGCCGTCGACTTCACCGAGCGCTACTACCGGGATCTTCTGCGCTCAGGAATCGATCTTGCGAACCCGCTGCTCTTCGCAGAAAGCGTGCCCAACATCGGGAGCGCCCAGCTTTCACTCGCGCTGCAGAGCCGCCGTGCGAGTCTCAGCGTGATCGGCCGCAGAACCGCGGGCATCGAGGCGCTCTTCCTTGCTGCGTCACGGATCTCGGCGGGGATCTGGGACCGTGCAATTGTGGTTGCGGCGGATGAGGCGCATCCGATCGTTGAGCGCGTGCTGGCGCGCGCATGTGGCCAGCCGGTCGGCCTCGCATCGAGCGCCATCGCGATGCTTGTCGCTGGTCCCGGATCTGACGGCGTCGTGCGGCCACCTGCACTCGGCATCGAGGCAATCGACGGCCGTACATCATCGATGGGCCCTGCCTGGGCCGCACGCGCGCTGCTGCAGGGGGCGCGGCCGGCGCCGATCATCTTCACGACGAGCTCGCGGCTCGACCGGGCGCTTGAACCGTTCGTCCCTGCAGAGTGCAGATTGCCGGTGCCGGAGCTCGGCTCTGCATCGGCGTTCGCGACACTGTGTATGGCGACGACATCCGGCGGTTTCCGCGTCGCGTCGATCGACGGGCACGGTGCCTGCTGGAGCGTCAGCGCTCGATCGGGCTAGCCTGCGTTAGCATGGGTGCATATGCCGATCGATCGTGTGCAGGAATTCGAGCCGGGCACTGCGTCGCGATGGAGTGCGACCGGTCTGCCGGCGCTGGATCTGCCCGGATGGACGCGATCGCTTCGACCCGGATGTTCGACCATCGCGTCGCAACGTGTGTCAATCGACCTGTTCGCCAACGAGGCGATCAGCGACGCTGCACAGGTCGCATTCATCAGTGCCATTCGAGCGCTGCCCGGACCGGCATGCCGCGTGTGGGCGTTTCTCCCGCGACCGACGGAACACGATGGCGACACGTTGTCGAGGTACATGCGGTTCAACATCGGCCGGACTGCTGCGTACACCGAACTCGCCGATGCGCTCACCGTGATGCCGGCGGGCACCTGCGTCGGTCACGCGGGCGCCGACCTCGTCGTCCACGCGATGTGGATCGATGGACCGCTCGCGGCGGTCGAGAATCCCCGGCAGCGTCCCGCCTGGCAGTACTCGCCGCGCTACGGCCCCGTGGCTCCCGCCTTCACGCGCGGCGTGCGCGCGGGCGGCCACCTCATCGCTGCTGGAACTGCTTCCATCGTCGAAGAGGATTCGCACCACAGGGGCAGCCTCACGCTTCAGTTCGAGGAGACGGTCCGCAATCTGGCTGCGCTCGCGGTCGCAGGCGGCGCGACCGGACCGTGGCGTTCGATACAGATGTACGTTCGGGATGCGCTCGATGTCGCACCGGCGGAAGAACTTGCCGCGGACGCGTTTGACGGGCGCGTCGAGCGCATCGTGCAGGCGCCGCTCTGCCGCAGCGAACTGCTCGTCGAGATCGAGGGCGTAGCTGATGTCGGAGCGTGACGTGCACGATTGCCTCGTCATCGGCGCGGGGCCCGCTGGCAGCGCGGCGGCGATCGAGATGGCCCGCGCGGGACTCAATGTCATCGTGATCGACCGGGCGGCGTTTCCACGTTTCCGGATCGGCGAGAGTTTTCTGCCTCGTACGAAGCGCGCGTTCGCGCGGCTGGGTGTCCTTGACCGCTGTCTCGCATTGCCGCACGCCCGCAAGGTCGGCGTGGAGATTTCGCTAGGTGACCGGCGCCACGGCTCTCAGTATTTTTACTTTCGCGATGTATACGGAAGCGGCGAGAAGGAAACGTTCAACATGGCGCGCGTGCATCTCGACAGCATGATGATGCAGGCGGCACGCGACGCCGGTGCCGAGGTGCATACCTCGACGGCTGTGCGGACGCTGACCAGGCTCGAGGATGGCGACGTAGTCGCGGACACCGATGCGGGCGTGATCCGCGCCCGCTGGCTGATCGATGCAAGCGGACAGGCGACGGTGCTCGGGCGGGAGCTGGGGCGTCGACGATTTCACTCCACACTGCGGAACGTGGCGTACTTCGAGCACTTCGACGGCGTCGTTCGTCCTTCCGGACCGGGCGAAAACTGTTTCGCGCTCGTCATCGCCGATGAGGGATGGTTCTGGATGATCCCGCTCGACGCCGAGAGGACGAGCATCGGCTTTGTCGCGCGTGAATCGCTGCACACCTCGCTCGATGTGCCGGCCGATCAGAGGCTGCGATGGGCGATCGAGCGGACGCCGCTGCTCAGAGAACGAATGGCGCACGCGCGCGGACCCGAGCGCAACCGGACGATCGCTGATTTCACGTATCGATGTGATCCGTTCGCCGGACCTGGTCATTTTCTTATTGGTGACGCGGCGGCGTTTCTCGATCCAGTCTGGTCGACGGGTCTGACGCTGGGGCTCCTTGCTGCGGAGCAGGCAGCAGCAGGGGTGGTGCGCATTGTGCACGGCGCATCCGCGCCCGTGGAACGGGAGCGGTACGAGGGGTGGGCGAAGCGGGTGACCGATCGCGCGTTCCAGCTCGTCGAAGGTTTCTACGACCCGGGCTTTCGTGACTTGCTATTCTCGCCCCGCCGCCCCAAGGCACTCGAACGCGCATTTGTCACCATGCTCGCGGGCGAGATCGATCGTGTCCCTGTCGGCGTCGCGCTGCGGTGCCAGGCGTTGCGCGGCTTGTGCGCGCTGCAGCAGAGATGGCCGATTACGGGCCGCGTCCGACCGTTCCGCTTGCAGCTGGCGTCGTCCAACCCCTGAGTGTGCCCATGCAGCGACTCCGCAGCGCGCTCGAACGCCATGCAGCTGAACGTCCCGACGAACGTGCCATCACCGATGCCGACGGCCGGGCTTGGACATGGAATCAGATCGTGGAACAGAGCGCGCGGGTTGCGCGGTACGTGGGCGAGCGCGCGGAACACGACACGCGTGTCGTCATCTCGCTCCCCTCGAGCGGTGCATTCTGGTGCGCAGTGCTGGGCGTGATGCAGGCGGGGCGCATCCCCGCGCTCGTCCCCTCGCCATTGACGGCCGTGGTGCGCACTCGGATTGCGAGCGACCTCGGCGCCACGCTCCTGATCGATGGCGATGCGTGCTTCGACGCGATGTCGACGGCCACCGAGGATGCCGCGCCCGCTCCGCCGCGCGGTGTGATTCTGCTGTCGTCTGGAACGACAGGACACTCGCGATTCGTGCTGCGCTCGCCGGCATCGCTTGATCTCATTGCCGAGATTCTCGTGGACGAGCAGCTCACGATCGCGTCAGATGTCGTCGCATCATTCCTTCCGATGTCGCACGCGTACGGCTTCGAACATGCGTTTCTCGGGCCGCTGCTGGCCGGTGCGCATGTCATGGTCATGGGATCGTTCTCACCGGCGGCAGCAGCCGAGGCGCTCGCGCGCGGCGCGACGACCGTGCCGCTCGTGCCGGCAACGGTTCAGGCGCTGATCGACACACCTGTCGCCGCGCCTCGACTGCGAACGGTCGTCTCGGCCGGCACGGTGCTGCCGAAATCGGTCCGCGCCGCGTTTGCCGATCGGTATCCAGTGCCTCTCGTCGATCTCTATGGCGCGAGTGAACTCGGCACGATCTGGCTTGATCGCGGCGCCGGCGGCGTGCCCGTTGCAGGTGTCGAGATCCGCGTGGTCGATGCGTCGATCTGCGAGCGGCTTGCCGATGTCATGACCGGATCGGAAGGCGAGATCGCGGTGCGGAGCGTGACAATGCTCGAAGAGATCGTCGGGCGCGGCGGCGTGCGCGACGATGGACGTTGCGAAGGCTTCGTGCGCATGGGCGACCTCGGACGCTGCGTGGCGCCGGGCACGTTCGCGATCACGGGGCGCACCAAGCTCGTGTTTGATGTAGGCGGACTGAAGGTGAATCCGATCGAGGTTGAGCAGGCACTGGAGACGCATCCAGCCGTGCGCGCAGCGCTCGTGCATCCTGTCGCCGTGGACGCCACGCTCAATCGCGTCGCGGCGGAGATCGAACTGCGCGAGGGGGCTGCCGCCCCCGAGTGGGCAACACTTCATGCATACTTGCGCCTCCGCGTGCCGGCGCACGCCGTTCCTCGCGCGCTGACGATCGTCGATCGACTGGCCCGGACGTCCAGCGGAAAGTTGCTGCGCTCTACGGTGATCGATGTCGAACCTCCGATTGCGCCCGTCACGAGCCGGCCCGAGGGTCTGGCGTCACGCGCCGCCCGCGAGCAGTACACGACGGAACTGTTCAACGAAACCGCGTCGGGATACGACCATTCCAGCGGCGTCGCGTTTCTGCGCAGCGGCCACTGGTATCGGCGGCGCATGCTGCGAAAGAACGGGCTGACGACTGGCGCAGCGCTTCTCGATGTGGGCAGCGGCACCGGTGTCTGCGCAGCGATCGCGCAGGAAATCATCGGGTCCTCGGGCCGTGTGGTCGCTCTCGATCCGAGCCAGGGGATGCTCGACATTGCGCGCCGTCGCGGCGTGCGTGAGATTGTGGTGGGCCGCGCCGAATCGCTGCCGTTCCCAGGCGCTTCCTTCGATGTCGTTTCGATGAGTTACATGCTGCGGCACATCGAAGATCTCATAGTCGCATTTCGCGAAGCCCGGCGCGTGCTGCGCCCCGGCGGGCGCCTCGTCATTTTCGAACTGACACGTCCCGCAGGTCGCATTCAACGCAGCCTGTTTGACGGCGCTATGTTCTGGATCGTGCCGGCCGCGGGCGTCATTGCAAGCGGCCGGACATCGACGTTCACCATGATGCAGTACTGGGCAGAGACCATGCGCGCGGCGGTGCGACCGGAGCGCGTCGTCGAGGCGCTCGACCGGGCCGGCTTCAGCGGCACGCGCCATCTGCTGGAACTGGGCGTCTTCAGCTGTTACAGAGGGGTCGCGCCGCGGCCGTGACAAGCCAGCCTGACGCGATCACGATCGGAAGCGCGAACCACGGACCGATGCTGTCGGCGAGGAGCGCGGCGCCGATTGCCCCGATCGCAGCGAGCGGCCACACGGTGCGCAGCCGCCAGCCGATGAACGCGCTCAACGCTGCTGCGATCCACATGGGAAAAACAAGCCCCAGCAGACCGCCAAGACAGACGGCCATGCCCTGCTGGCGGCGCCACGAACCGTCGCGCGCCCGCAGCGGCTGCGCCGTTCGCGGCGCCGGACGGGGATGGAAGCAGCATCGGGCGGCGAGCGACGACCAGACGCGAAGCGACTCTGTCCAGTCGCGCACGATGCGAAAATGGCTGACGCGCTCGCCCCGTGGCTGATAGATCGTGGCGATCGGCACTTCACGAATCTCGATGCCATGCCACGCCGCGCGGATGAGCAGTTCTTCTTCCCACGCATAGCGGCCGCTCCGGCAGCGCAGCGGCCGAATCGCGTCGAGGGGATACGCGCGAAGTCCGCAGACCGGGTCGGAGACGCCGAGTCCCGTTAACGAGCGTACGCCGACGGCCCAGAGCCGGCGACCGGCGAGGCTCGATGCCGGATATCCGGGGGCGCGTTCGTCTCGGGCGCCTGTGACGAGCGCATTCGTGCCTGCCGCGGCCAGCACCGCGCGGGCGTCGTCAATGCGATGCTGGCCGTCGGCGTCGACCGTGAGCGCCACATCGAACGCGCTCAGTGCAGGATGCGCGAGTGCTGCCGCGAGCGCGGCACCTTTGCCGCGGTTGGTCGCGAACGAGATGCGGTCCCGTCCCGGCTTCTCGGCGAGCCACGCATCGAGCAGTTGCGCGGTGCCGTCCGTCGATCCGTCATCAACGACGAGCAACGACAGGCCCGCGTCTTCGAGCCCGTCGAGGATCGCGCGCAGCGTCGATGCGTTCTGATACGTGGGCACGATGGCCACTGCGCGCATCGGTGCATCGTAAGGTCATGCAGGAGGAACACGTGGCAAGCCGTCGTCCGCAAGCATCAGCACGATGGTGCCTTCGGCGATCGTGTCATTGGCGATGCGCGCAAGGACCTCGAAACGGTGCAGTCGGCCAAGCCCGCCGTCGCGCACGGCGCGGAGCACGATGGATGCAGGAGGACGAACGGGGTGGCGAAAGCGAATTTCCGTCTGGACGAGCAGCCCGCGATGAGCGTCCGTGTGGGAAGCAGCGTCACGCACGAGAAGCAGGCCACACGCTTGCGCCAACGCCTCCGTGATCAGCACACCGGGCACGATGGGCTCGCCCGGGAAGTGACCGCTGAAGAACGGCTCGTCGCCGCAGACCTCCCAGCGGGCTTCGACCGTGTCGTCGTCGATTGCATTGACGCTGTCCACGAAACGAAACGGCGGCTTGTGCGGGAGTCGAACGAGGAGTTCGTCGTTCATCGCCGCGCCGCGACCAGTTCGGCGTGCGCAAAATCGACAAAGCGGCCGACAGTCGCCATCGTGTCCTGATTCAGCTTCTTCTGCGAGATTTTGTGACCGAATCGCTTCTCGACACCCGTGACGAGCATGAGCAGATCCAGGGAGTCGAGGGTCAGGCCGCCGCCGACAAGCACAAGCTGTTCCGTCACGTCCATACCGCCGAACTTCAAGTCGCGCTGGAGGATTTCCCGCACCGCGGTCAGAACATCCTCTCGCGAGACCGCTTGAACCGCTCCATCGTCGTTGGGCACAGACACTGCTCAAACCTCCGGATTGGCGCCATTGCCGTTCGCACGTCGAGACTGCATCATCCGCGAACCGAGCATGGAGCGAAAGTGCTGCTGACGGTCCGGCATCATGCGGACCGGAAAGGAAAACACGCGCGTCGTGGGACGCGCGTGTCTCATCGGCAGACAACTCATCAAGGCGATCCGGCCACTACTTGGGATCCCGCTCGATGGTCTTTTCAGTCGTCTCAGTCGTCTTCAGCGTTCCTTCCGGGGTTTCGGTCGTTCGAGTCGTGCTGCTCGTCGTCGAGCTTTCGGTCTTGTCACAGGCTGCGAGTGTGAGCGCCATTCCGCCCAGGGCGATGACAAAGCAAAGGGGGCGGACGACGTCGGTAAACGATCGATTCGAATTGGTATGCATGGCAGAGAATCCTTTAAATTGGAAATTGTGAATCGAGAAATGGCAACAGAGCGGTACCACAAGCGGACGTTTTCCGACGCGCCTACTTCGGAATGAGCTTCGTTTCCTTGTGGTGCGTCTCGGTTACGGTCGTTTCACCTGCAGGGGTGTCGACGGTGGTCTTCTCGACCGTCGTGGTGCGGCCGACCTCGTCGTTGCGGCACCCCGAAACGGCGAAGCTTCCGACGATGACTGCCGGCGCGGCGAGCGCCAGGACCCACGCCCGCGCAACGCTGCCGGGCGCCGGGGGGCATGGAACGATGGCCACGCGTGATGTGGGTGATGTTTGCATGCCGTCATTATTGACGGAAATCACCCACGCCGTGCATAGTGTGAATCCCTGCATATTAAGTGTAATAGCTTGGAGCAGCACCCCCGGTGACATCGGCGGATTCTCCGCCGACACCCGATCGCTCCATCACAGCGCACGAATGTTCGTCGATTATCGCCTGCGTCCGCTGCCACCTCTGCGTGCCGGCGCCGATCGACCGCCGCCGCTGCGCTTCGATGCCTGCGCGCGATTGACGGGTTGTACGCGGTGCGATACCCGGCGGCGCCGTGCGGTCCGTATGCAGATCCGGCGCGCGAGCAGACACCGGTCTACGGCTTGAGCGGAGGCGCGAGCCACGATTCCCAGCGGTGCGGCGGCAACCAAAGTTCGTGTGTTCATGGTGTAGCTCATAGCGCACAATCGCATCCGGACACAGGGGTCACGCCGTGCTGGCCATCGCCGCCGCTATCCGAAGTAGCACTCCGCGGGCAGCGGAACTCGCCTGTCGGCCGGGGGCGCTGCGGCAGAGGCTTTCCCCGCGACGACATCACGGGCAAGCAGTTCCGTCAGCGTCTTCAGGTGCGCCTTGTCATCCTCTCGGACGCTGCACCAGAATCTGCGGACATCGGACGAGCCGGCAGACGCCGCGAGGTAATGATCGCAGCGCCAGACCGAGTCCAGCCGCGCGCCGAGTTCGCGTACAAGTTCGTCACGACGATGAGATCGAGTGCCGTTGGTTGCTTGTGCATTGCCGGCATTCCTTGCGGTGCTTTTCATGCGGTCTCCAGCGGTGGGGGTTCAGGCTCGATGGACGCTGTGACTTTTACAGCATTCACAAAAAGTCGCTACAGGGAGGGTTCCCCTAATTGCGCGCCGTGTCATGAACCCGCGGGGGGCACCTGAAGTCCCTACCACAGCGACCAGACGTCCTCGACAACAACGCTCGCCCAAGACGACGCCTCGTCGGTGCCCCGTCCCGACAGTTGATCGACACCGGCCATCTCGGCCTGCGGCGGTGCCGGCCGCGGATCGTCGGACAGCGCCCGCACGGTGACTGTGACAGCGCATCGGTGGCCGCCGGCGCGGACGGCCCAGCGCCATTGCGACGCTGTCATCGAGCGGGACACCAGCATGATTGCGCCATCGCCCGCGAGCAGCTGCCGACGCAGGGCCAGTGCTCTCCACGTGACAAAGAGCTTCGCGCGATCGCTGTCGGGTTCGTGCAGCAGCTCCGAGGCCGCCGACAGCGGATCGGCGCGCCACGCGTCCTCGATCTGGGTCAGAAGTTCCCGGTGACGCGCGAAGGGAACGGGACGTCGGTTGTCGGGATCCACGAGCGACAGCGCCCGGCACTCCGTTCCCTGATACCAGTCCGGTGTCCCGGGAAAGAGCGTCTTGAGCAGGACGGCCGCAATGCTGCAACGGCCGGCGGACGGGCGCGTCGCGCGCGTGAGCTCTGCAAACTGCGCTCGAATTCCGGCACACGAATCGGCGAAGAGCAGCGAATGCACAGCGCGGGCGCACGCATCTTCATAGGCCGGATCAGGGTTGAGCCAGCTGGTCGACCGCTTCGCTTCGCGGGCCGCCTTGATCGCATACGCCTGCAGCCGCTGGGCGAGTGCGTCGGCCTCGCGGGTGTCGCAATCGTGATCCGGCCACAGGGCGAACGCCGAGTGGGCCAGGAGCGACACGTCAACAGGAGCCAGCGCGGTCTCCGAGCCGGCAGCTGCCGACGCGCACAGCCGCTCGAAACAGGCATCCAGCAGTGTGTTCCATGTGTCGGGGCAGTGGGACAGGACAGCAAGCCGAGATCGCACATCCTCCGACCGTTTGGCATCGTGCGTGTCGGTGGCGTTGAGCGACCACGGCCGCACGCACCGCTGCGCGGCGAGCTGATCCAGCATCACGTGAGTGTTGTTCACGACCGGTTCGGGACCGACATCGTTGAGGGCGAGGCACGCGACATCGCGGTAGAGCGCCGTGTCCTCGATGCCCTTCGCTGCCAAGGGGCCCGTGAACTGCTGCCACAGCCGGACGACGTCGAGTGCCACGGTGCGGATCGGATCGTGGCCGAACAAACCCGAGAGGGACAACAGATCCGCGAGCGGACCGCTGTGTTGCTGCGCACGTGACGCTGCCTCGCGCAATCGACTGCTATCCCCTTGGCCCACGCCTGTGTCGTCGACGAATGTTCTATACACACCGAGGCACGATGAGAGGTCGATCAGCGACGCGCGCAGCGCATCGCGTTCATACGGCACAGCTGCGAGCGACATGCAACGTTCGGCTGCTCGACAGAGCCGCGCGAGTTCAGGGGCCAGCAGCTTCTCAGCCACCTCACGTTTGCAGTCAATCGCGAGCCGTGCGAAGTCTTCGGCACCGGATCCCCTGCGCGCGGCATGGCCGCGCAGCGCACGTATACCGTGATCGTTCATCATTAACGCAACGGATGCAGCGAGAAACTCGTAGCCCGAGGTGCCGTCAACTGGCCAGTCCATCGGGAGCGACTCATCCGACGCCAGGATCTTCTCGACGAGGATGATCGACCGCGCTCCGTCGATTGCCGCGTCGTCGAGCCCAGTCCGCAGCCGGCGCAGGTATTGCAGGGGATCGCGCAACCCGTCGATGTGGTCGAGGCGGACGCCATCGAGCCAGCCGCGGCGAACGAGTTCAAATACCTTGGCATGCATCCGCTCAAAGACGAGTTCGTCTTCCGCGCGCACTCCTGCGAGATCGGAGATGTCGAAGAAGCGCCGGTAATTCACACTCTGCAGACCGTCGCGCCAAAACACGAGCCGGTAATGCTGGCACCCCAGAAGCCGCGCGAGTGCGTCGGGGTCGGTTGCGGCGGACTCGGCGGTGCAGTTGTCCTCTACGTCCTCGCGCAGCGGAAACACGTGATCGAAGTATCGAATGCATCGACCTCGCCCGCACGTGGATTCCATGGTGATCTCGCCGCGCGCGACGACTTCGTCGAACGGGGCACCGAGGACGGGAAGGACAACCTTGTTCTCCGCGCTCGACCAATCCACGTCGAAGAAGCGGTCCTCCTCTGATCCGGGTCCGTGCCGCAGCAGACCAAACCACCACGGATTGTCGTGCGCAGCCGCCATGTGATTCGGAACGATGTCGAGCACGATGCCGAGCCCCGCGGCGTGCGCGGTGTGTACGAGCTTCTCGAAGCCTGCCTCTCCTCCGAGTTCCTCGCGGATCTGCGTCGGATCGGTCTGGTCGTAGCCGTGCGTGCTGCCTGGGCGCGCTTCAAAGATCGGCGAGAGATACAGGTGCGAGATCCCGAGTCGCCCGACCAACTCCGCGATGTCGGCGGCGGCGTCAAACCCGAAGTCGGGGGTGAGCTGCAGCCGGTACGTCGCAATCGGCGTGCGCTCGCTCACACCTGCACCTCAAGCGCGGTGCCGAGCTCGCGGATCAGCGCCAGCTGGCCGGTGGAGGCGGCATCGCTCCGTCCAACGAGCGGTCCGATTCTCGATCGCATGTGGTCAACGAAGTGCTCCTGCAGCGGCCACAGATCGACGGCAAACGGAAGCTTCGCGATGAGCTTGACCAGGTCGAGAAGCCAGCGGCCATTCGAGAGCGGGTCGTTCCTGTCGGTCGCGCGGATGGCGCGGTCCATGGCGTCGGAGACGGCCATGCCGATCGTCTGCTGGTCGAGTTCGATGCCGCTCTGCGTCGCCTCGTCGATGATCTCCTCGACGCGAGCCAGGTCGGGCACTGGCGCCTCGAGCGCCTGCCGCAGACCCTGACTCAGCACGAACGCTCCGGTCATCTGGATCCTTCTCGGGACCGTGAGGTCGAGCGAGCGGAGGAAACGGGTGAGCGGTGCGTTCTGCTCGTAAATCTGCCGGTAGGAGTTGTCGATCTGCTCGAGCGCCGGCTTGAGAATGCGCCGGACGACCGTGTGCTGCTCGTCGCGGAAGAGCGATCCGATCGAATACGACGTTCCGTCGAAATCGCGATCCATGAGCTTGAGCACCTCGGGGAACGCAGCACGCTGAAACGCTTCATGCGCCGCTGCCGAGACCTGGGCGAACGCCTCCGGTCCGGCGAATGCGCGCACGCCGCAGGAAACCGTGTGGTCTCCGAAGTGCAGCGCACAATAGGAAAGGCGTGCGGCGTCGAGGTCGATGCGCGAGCGGAACATTGCATTTCCCACGACGAGCTTGGCGCGTCCGTACGTCGATCGGGTTCCCTCCTCTGCTTCGATGTCGAAGGCGTACACATGATCATCCTGCGCATCGAAGAGGCGGTGGACGCCGTAGTGCGCCGCGACACGCTTGAGGGAAAGGATCGCGGGACGGACAGTGCGCTCGTACACGGCACGTCCATCAGGGGCTTCTTTCGTGCTTCCGTGCGCCTGCGCGAGGCGCTCAAGAAACTCTGCTTCCAACTCGAGGCCGAGCACACGCTGCGCCAGCTGGATCACCCGCGCGGCGTACTGAATCACCTGCACCGTCTCGATCCCGGCAACGTCATCGAAGAACCAGGCGCAGCTCGTATACATGAGCATGGCGTGTCGCTGCAGTTCCATCAGCTGCAGCGCCGTCGCTCGACTGGAGTCATCGAATCCGACTGTCCCGTGCTCCTGCAGGAAGGCGTCAATCGAGGACGGCGATCGATCGAGAATGACCCCGATGTATGCATCGCGCGCCGCCCACGGATCCTTGAAGCTGATGCGGCCGATCGCTTCAAATTTTGGGGCAACCGTGTCCCGGAGCCAGTCGAACGCTTCGCGCAGCGGACCGCGCCATCGCTGATGAAATCCTGCACGGCCGGAGTTGCAGCCGCAGTCGGAGCGCCACCGCTCCACGCCGTGGACGCAGCTCCAGGAGCTGCATTCATGAACACGCGCCTCCATCAGAGGAGGGTGCCGAGCGAGGTAAAGGCTGAAATTGATGAGTTCGGTGCCGGCGTCGCGGTCGATCCGTGCCAGCGCGTCTGCAAGCGCCATCTCGCCGTGGCGATGGTGATGGCCATAGCTCTCGCCGTCGGTGGCGATGTGCATCAGCTGGTCGTGGCTGCGCGCGTCGTCGAAGCCGCTCATCAGACGCGCGGCCAGCCGCTCGCCGCAGTTCAGCAGCCCTTCGAACGCGACGGCCTGCGAGACCGAGCCGTCGTAAAAGAAGAGCGCAATCGACCGACCGGACGGCAGGTTGCACAGGTACGCACGTGTCGGGTCGACACGTTCACCGACATCGTCCCAGTCGTGGTGACCGATCGTCCGCACCGCCGCGCACTGACGCGGCGCGAGAACAGTGAAACGGATGCCGACTTCAGCGAGCGTCTCGAGCGTGGCCGTATCAGCGGCGGTCTCGGGCAGCCACATGCCCTCAGGCATGCGGCCAAACCGTGCCTTGAAATCGTGGACGCCCCACAGCACCTGCGTTGTGCGGTCTCGATCGTTACACAGTGGAAGAATGGCGTGGCCATAGCCTTGCGCCATGGCGGACCCGTGCCCTTCGAATCGTTCCACACTCGCGCGATCGCTCTCCACAATCTGATCGAGAACGTCCGGAGCCGCATCTTTCATCCACGAGAGCAGTGTGGGTCCGAAGTTGAAGCTCATCCGCCCGTAGTTGCTGACGATGCGGTCGAGCCTGCCGTGCGCGTTCAGCAGACGCGCGCGTGCGTTGGTCGCGTAGCACTCACGCGTGATGCGCTCGTTCCAGTCGTGCCATGGATACGCGGACTCCTGCATCTCGACGGCTTCAAGCCACGCATTCTCACGCGGCGGTTGATAGAAGTGCCCATGGACACAGACATATCGGCGGCTCATGGACTCCTCACCTCGGATCGCAGTACCAGAACGGTCTTTGCTTCGACGGCCAACGCGCCGGACGCCACGCGCGTCGTGCGAACGTCGGATTGTGCGCCGCCCCAGCGGGCATTATCGGAATCCAGGAGCAGCTCGAAGGCGTCTGCAGTGTCAACAGGTGCGCTTGCCGTGTGGCTGCCCGTGTTGGCGATGATCAAAACGCGCGGATCACGTACATACACGAGCGAGACGACGGGACCGTGGGCGCGCGCCTCGAAGTCGCCGCCCCGCGCGGGAATGCCCAGCGCGCGGCGCAGGCGCAGCAGTTCGGTGTAGTACGCGAGCATCGCCGCGTGGCGCGGTTGCGTGCGGAGCGCCCAGTCGAGTGTGGAACGGCGGAAGGTGTCCTCGTTCTGCGGATCGGGAACGTCGACAGCCCCGTGGAAGTCGGCAAACTCCTCGGCGCGGCCGCTCCGCACCGCTTTGATAAGCGGCTCATCCGAATGGCTTACAAAATACTGAAAGGGTGCGGATTCGGCATACTCCTCGCCCATCCACAGCATCGGCGTGAACGGAGAAAGAAGCACGAGCGCAGCGGCGACACGGGCGCCATCCAGTCCCGCGGTCCGATCGAGCCGATCGCCGGTGGGGCGGTTCCCGACCTGATCATGGTTCTGCGTGAAGACCACGAGGCGGGCGTGGTCGACGTCGTGCGCGGGAGCCCCGTGCCGCCGGCGATGGGCATTCGAGTACTCGCCCGCGAAGACGTAGCGATCGCGCAACGCTTTGGCGATCTGCGCCGGATCGCCGAACCCGCGGTAGTAGCCGCGCTGTTCGCCGGTCAGCGCCGCGCGGATCGCGTGGTGATAGTCGTCGTTCCAGCAGCCATCGAGCGCCAGTCCCCCGATCGATGCCGGCCGGATCAGCTTCGGATCATTGTCGCCGGATTCAGCGATGATCAGCACGCGCCGGCCCTGCCGCTCCGCTTCTGCGTGATTGCGGGCCGCAAGCTCCTCGACAAAGGTCCGTGCGGAGTGATCGATGATCGCGTGTACGGCGTCGAGGCGCAGTCCGTCGATGCCGCAGTCGCGCGTCCAGAACAGACTGTTCTGCACGAAGAATTCGCGCACATGATCGGAGTCCGCGCCGTCGAAGTTCAGGGCCGCGCCCCACGGCGTCCGGTAGCGGTCGGTGAAGTACGGTCCGAAGTCGCCGAGGTAGTTCCCCTCCGGACCGAGGTGGTTGTAGACGACGTCGAGTATTACCGCGAGGCCATGCGCGTGACACGCATCAACGAGCCTGCGAAGTCCCGGCAGTCCGCCGTACGACCATTGCGCTGCATACAGCTGCACGCCGTCATAGCCCCAGTTGCGCTCGCCGGGAAACTGGGCGATGGGCATCAGTTCGATCGCCGTGACGCCAAGAGCGCGGAGCGCCGCGAGGCGCGGAATCACTGCGTCAAAAGTGCCTTCGGGCGTGAAGGTGCCGACGTGCAGTTCGTACAGCACGTGCTGTGCGAGCGGTGGGTTCACGAACGGCGCGAGAGGAAGATCGGTTTCGCGGCGCAGGACGAGCGAAGGGCCGTGCACGCCCTCGGGCTGCGCGAGCGATGCGGGATCGGGACGAAGGCGTCCATCCGCGAAACGAAATTGGTACGGCGTGCCTGCGGGCGCTGTCGCCACGACACTGTGGTATCCGTCGCCATTTACCGTCATCGCCACGTCAGCGTCGGAACGGGGGAGGTGCACGCTGATCCGCTCGTGGCGCGGCGCCCACACGGTGAATCGTGTGGTCGTCGCATCAACGGTGACCGACCCGACGTGTGGACGCCCGGCGAGCGGAGCGTCCGCAATCGCCTCGCTATGCCGCATGCACGTCTCCCGGGGGAGTCGTCTGCAGCAAGATGAGCGCACCGAGTGGCGGCAGCGTGAGGGTGATCGACGCTGGAAAACTGCGCCACGGCATGGGCGAGGCGACGACCACACCGAGATTGCCTGTGCCGCTTCCTCCGTAGCACTCGGCGTCGGAATTGATCACTTCCGTCCAGCGACCCGCGGACGGGAGGCCGAGTCGATACTGGTGCCGTACGACCGGTGTGCAGTTCAGAACCACCAACGCGGACGACGAACGGTCCGGAGAGTGGCGAAGGAACGCGACGACACTTTGCTCGCTGTCGCTCGGCTCGATCCATTCAAAGCCGCTAGAGTCGCAGTCGCCCATGTGCAGCGCGGGAATCGATCGATATGCGCGGTTCAGGTCCGCCACCAGCCGCTGAATGCCCGCGTGTTCGGGTCGCTCCGCGAGATGCCAGTCGAGACTGCTCTCGAAATTCCATTCGCGCCATTGTGCGAATTCACCGCCCATGAACAGCAGCTTCTTGCCCGGACTGGCCCATTGATTCGTCAGGAGCAGGCGGAGATTCGCGAACCGCTGCCACGTATCGCCCGGCATCCGCTCGATCAGTGAGCCCTTCAAGTGCACCACTTCATCGTGCGACAAAGGGAGCATGTAATGCTCGCTATACATATACAGCGCGCGGAAGTTGATCAGGTTATGGTGGAATCGGCGATGCACCGGTTCGAGCGCGAAATACTTCAGTGTGTCGTGCATCCAGCCCATGTCCCACTTCATGCCAAAGCCGAGCCCGCCCACGTACGTCGGACGCGACACCATCGGCCACGCCGTCGACTCCTCGGCGATGGTCTGCACATCGGGGAACGATCCATACACAGCAGTGTTGAACTGCCGCAGGAATTCGACCGCCTCGATGTTCTCGCGACCTCCGAAGCGGTTGGGGATCCACTCATCATGCTTTCTTCCGTAATCGAGGTAAAGCATGGACGCGACGGCATCGACGCGGATGGCGTCCGCGTGATATTTCTCCAGCCAGAACATCGCACTCGAGATGAGGAACGCGCGGACTTCTTCCCGGCCGTAATTGAAGATGGCGCTCTTCCAGTCCGGATGGAAGCCTTGGCGCGGGTCCTCGTGCTCAAAGAGGTGCGTGCCGTCGAAGTATCCAAGTCCGTGCTCGTCCGTGGGGAAGTGCGAGGGAACCCAGTCCAGAATGACGCCGATGCCGTGCTGGTGCAGATGATCGATCAGGAACATAAAGTCTTGCGGCGTGCCGTAGCGGCTGGTCGGCGCGAAATAGCCCGTCGTCTGGTATCCCCACGAGGGGTAATACGGATGCTCCATCACGGGGAGGAGCTCGACATGCGTGAAGCCAAGGCGCTCGCAGTACTCCGCGAGCATTGGCGCCAGTTCGCGGTAACTGAGCATGCGCTCGGGCTGCTCCGGATCGCGCTTCCACGAGCCGAGGTGCAGTTCGTACACGCTCATCGGCGAGGTCAGTGCGTGCTTCGATCCTCGCGACGCCATCCACGCCGCGTCGTTCCATGTGTACGCAAGCGAACGCACAATCGAACCCGTATGCGGCGCAATCTCGCGCATGAATCCAAACGGATCCGATTTGTCGGCGGTGTACGACGAGTCGCGGGCCGCAACGTGATACTTGTACACCGCGCCCGCGGCGGCGCTCTGCACCACCGCAGTCCACACGCCTGACGAGCCGATTGCCGACATGGGACTGGCGGCGCGGTTCCAGCCGTTGAAGTCGCCGATGACAGAGACATGTTTCGCGTTCGGCGCCCAGACCGCGAACGCCACGCCACCGGAGGGCAGGAGGTGCCCGCCGAGCTTGTCGAACAGCTTGTAGTGTGTGCCTTCGTTGAACAGAAAGATGTCATCGGACGAGATGGACCATGCGGTGGCGCTCGCTGCTGTCTTCACAAAGCACCGCCGTTCTCGGCGCGAAGCGGCGACATGCCTTCGAGGAGGGCGGCCGCGGCGCGGAGCGGGATGTGGACCCAAGCCGGTCGGCTGTTGACTTCGTAGATGATCTCATAGCACATCTTGTCGAGCAGCCAGGCGCGCAGCAGATGCTCGTGCGCCGCGGTCTGCGATCCGAGAAGTCGTGCGTCGAGTTCCATGATCCGGTCGATGTACGACGATGTGAACGCGCGGGACGTCCAGGAACTCCACGCGCGGGCAGCCTGCGCCAGTGTTGCCAGGGCGCCGGCGCGCTCACCGGGAATGAGCTGCTGATGGCGATCGAGCGCCGCCCACGCCGCATAGTCCAGCGAGCGGACCATGCCAGCAACATCACGGAGCGGCGAGCGCTTGACCCGACGCTCGCCGATCGATCGCAACGGTTCGCCCTCGAAATCGATGATGATGAAGTCCTTCCCGGTGTAAAGCACTTGGCCGAGGTGATAGTCGCCGTGGAGGCGGATTCGCATGCCCCCGAACGTTTCCTGGCGCAGCGGCGCCAGCAGCTGGGTGGTCTTGGACTCGTTCTCTATGACGAAGCGCGCCATGTCGGCAACTTCGCCCGCGAGGGACTCGGCCGCGCGGGCGAGCGCTGCGGTGGCCGAGCGCACACTGTTGCGTATCGACTGCGCCACCGCGCGGAGGTACATCGGATTGAACGGCTCGGGCGTGAACGCGGGGTCGCCGGCATCGGTGGCGAGCGCCGCATGCATCTCGGCCGTGCGCACTCCGAGAAGTCTCGACGCTTCCAGCGGCTCGCTCAGGAGTTCGGAGAGCGCGGCGGGCGGTGATGCGGATCCAAAGATCTCCTGCTCCGGGACCGCGGTCAGCGTTGCCGCCTTGTCGGACTGCAGGGCTGCAACGCCTTCCAGAAAGCGGACCGCGCGATCGAGCATCCACGTCCATGCATCGCCTTGCGACGGCACGAAGCGCAGCGCCACGGCGAGTGTCCGTGGTTCGCCGGAGTTGTTCTCGATCGTGACGGAACCCGCCAATGGCGCGGTGTGGGCGAAGGGGACGCGCTGCGTCAGATGCCGTCCGATTTCGGACTCGGGGCTTTCACCGTCGTCGAGCCTGCGGAACATCTTCAGAACGTAGCGTTCACCGAAGAACACCGTCGAGTTGCTCTGCTCGACGCCCGGGATGCGGACTTCCAGATCCGCCAGGCCTGTGAGCTTGTCCTTGCGGCCGACCGGGTGTCCGACGATCCGGACGTTGCCCGTGACGATCTCCTCACCGCTCAGCGCCGTGCGCAGCAGCGCGCGTGCGATGTCGGGAAGGCACAGCGCATCCACGAGTTCACGTGTTTCGCCGCGCGAGTTGACAAGCCGGGCGATCGGGAGCGGAGCAGGCGCAGCCGACGGCGGGCGCTCCGCGCCCGGGTTCACCGTCTCGCGAGCGATCATCGGAAGGGCATAGCTCTCGGGCTCCCCGAGCGTGAAGTCGAACCGTGTGACGAAGAGTGATGCACCCTCCGCGCTGCCGGCGATCGTCGGAAGGCGAAGGCGCTCGACGATCGTCGCGGCGCGCGGTCCGCGCGCCTTCGAGACAAACCATCGTTTGCCGATCACCACGTTCGGCAGCAGCTTCTCGAGCCCGCGTCGCAGCGTCTCGGAACTCCATGCTTTGTCCCATGGGCCTTCGAAACGCAATTCCGGAATCGGCTGCTCCGCCGCCGTGGCTGTCGTCGGACTTGACGACTTCTCGAGCAGGAACCACAGAAAGGCGTGCGGACCCATCGACAAGAAATACGGCGCGCGGCCGAGCACGGGAAACGGCACGCTGCCGAACAGTTCCACCGGGCGCTGCCCTTCGAATTCGGCGAGCGGGATCTCGACCGGCTGAACAAACCGCGAGAGGTTCGCCACGACGAGGATCGTGTGCTCGGCGCTGCTGCGCGTGAACGCGAGCACGCGCGGATTGGACGGCGTCAGGAACCTGATGTCGCCGGTGCCGAAGACGGGATAGCGCTTGCGCAGCGCAATCAGGCGCTTCATCCACCACAGCAGCGAGGACGGATTGGCGAGCTGCGATTCGACATTGATCGCTTCGTAGTGGTACTCGGGGTCGATGATCGCAGGCAGAAACAGCTGTTGCGGGTTCGCACGGCTGAAGCCCGCGTTGCGGTCGGAGCTCCACTGCATCGGCGTCCGGACGCCGTTGCGGTCACCGAGGTGCACATTGTCGCCCATGCCGATCTCATCGCCGTAATAAATGATCGGCGTGCCTGGCATAGAAAAGAGCAGCGCATTCATCAGTTCAATCTTGCGCCGGTTGTTCGACAAGAGCGGAGCGAGCCGGCGCCGGATGCCAAGGTTGATCCGCGCGTTCCGATCGCTGGCGTAGACGCGGTACATGTAGTCACGCTCTTCGTCCGTGACCATCTCCAGCGTGAGCTCATCGTGATTGCGCAAGAACATCGCCCATTGGCAGCTCGCTGGAATCGCGGGGGTCTGCTCGAGAATGTCGATGATGGGGAAGCGGTCTTCCATGCGCAACGCCATGAACAGGCGCGGCATCAGCGGGAAGTGGAACGCCATGTGGCACTCGTCGCCGTTGCCGAAGTATGCCACTGCATCCTCGGGCCACTGGTTCGCCTCGGCCAGGAGCATGCGGCCGGGCCAGTGCTTGTCCACATGGGCGCGCAGTGTCCGCAGATACGCATGCGTTTCGGGGAGGTTTTCGCAGCTCGTCCCGTCGCGCTCGTAAAGATACGGAATCGCGTCGAGGCGCACGCCGTCGACGCCCGTCTTCATCCAGAAGTCGCAGACGTCGAGCACCGCTCGATGCACGGCGGCGTTGTCGAAGTTGAGGTCCGGCTGATGGCTGTAGAACCGGTGCCAGAAATACTGTTCTGCGACGGGGTCCCACGTCCAGTTGCTGCGCTCGAAGTCCTTGAAGATGATCCGCGCGCCGCGATACAGATCGGGCGAGTCGCTCCAGACATACATGCGCCGCTCGGCGCTGCCCTTGGGTGCCCGCCGCGCGCGCTGAAACCATTCATGCTTGTCCGACGTGTGATTAATGACGAGTTCAGTGATCACGCGGAGGCCGCGGCGCTGCGCTTCGGCGACAAACGTCTTGAACTCTTCGACGCGGCCGTACGCCGGATTGACGGCGGTGTAATCAGCAATGTCGTAGCCGTCGTCGCGCAGCGGAGAGGGATAGAAGGGCTGAAGCCAGAGCGCGGTGACACCGAGATCCGCGAGGTAATCAAGCTTCGAGATCAGCCCGTTGAAGTCACCCACACCTTCGCCGCTCGAATCGCAGAACGAGCGCACGTGGAGCTGATAGACGACCGCATTCTTGAACCACAGCAGATCCGCGGCAGTATCGCCGCCGGCGGGCACTGATCGCGACACGCGTTTGCGAGGTTCAGCGTCAGACGAAATACTCAAACTGAGCCTCCGTTCGCAGATGCCGCCGGACGCGGAAAACATGAACCGGGCAGGTGGACGGATCGAGCCCCACGGTGCCCACTCGGCCGAGCCATCGATAGCGGACCCCCGTCAACAGATCGTGCAGCTGATAGGGGACATCCTCGGTCAGCGCCAGTGTCGCGAGATCGAGCGTGACGCGACCCCAGTGGACGGTGCGCGGATCCGTGTTGACCGCGACGACGATCACATTGTCTTCCGCCGACTTTGAGTAGCAGAGGATCGCCGGGTTGTCGCAGGCATGAAACGTGAGCGTGCGGTCCTGTTGCAGTGCCGGATTCTCGCGTCGCGCGCGGTTGAGCGCTGCGACGAGCGGTGCGATCGAGTCGGGGCGCTCGATGGACCATTGCCGCAGCTGATACTTCTCGGAGTCGAGATACTCTTCGCTGCCCGGCCGGACTGGCCGATGCTCCAGCAGTTCGAACGCCGGGCCGTACACGCCCCAGCTGGCGCACAGCGTCGCGGCGAGGGTCGCGCGCACGATGAATGCGCTGCGGCTGCCGGTCTGCAGGTATTCCGGCAGAATGTCGGGCGTGTTGGGCCACGCGTTCGGGCGGTAATACTCGACGGCCTCGGTCGCCGTCAGCTCCGTGAAGTACTCGCGCAGCTCCCAGGGATCGTTGCGCCACGTGAAATATGTATATGACTGCGTGAACCCCAGCTTCGCGAGCCGGTGCATCACTTTCGGCCGGGTAAACGCCTCCGCGAGGAAGAGCACGCCGGCGTCGTGTCGTTTGACTTCCGCAATGAGCCATTCCCAGAAGCCGAACGGCTTGGTGTGCGGATTGTCGACACGAAAGATGCGCACGCCGCGCTCGACCCATAGCAGCACGACGCGCAGGATCTCGTCCCACAGCGCCTGCCACTCGTCGCACTCGAACTCGAACGGGTAGATGTCCTGGTATTTCTTCGGCGGATTCTCCGCGTACTGAATGCTGCCGTCGGGGCGATGCTTGAACCACTCCGGATGCTGCTTTACATACGGATGATCGGGGGAGCACTGCAGCGCGAGGTCGAGCGCGATCTCGATTCCGCGCTCCGCTGCAGCGCGGACGAGGGCGCGAAAGTCGTCGACTGTTCCCAGCTGCGGATGAATCGCGTCGTGGCCTCCCTGAGGTCCGCCGATTGCCCACGGGCTGCCGACATCGTCGGCGCCCGCATCGAGTGTGTTGTTCTTTCCTTTGCGAAACGTCCGGCCGATCGGATGAATCGGCGGCAGGTACAGCACGTCGAAGCCCATCGCAGCGATGTCGTCGAGGCGCGGAATCACGTCACGGAACGAGCCGTGCACGCGCACGCTCTCCCCGGTCGAACGCGGGCCGGTCGAACGCGGGCCGGTCGAGCGCGGGAACAGTTCGTACCAGGAGCTGAAGCGTGCCCGCTCACGATCGACCCAGACCGGCCACGGCGACGTTCGCACCGCATGCCGGCGGACGTCGGCCTGCGCCATCAGCGCGGCGAGCCGCTCATCGGTCGCGATGTCAATGTGATCGGCGCCAGAGAGCGCGCGAAGACGGTCGGCGTATCGTCGCAGGTCCGCGTGGCCGGGGGACGCGCGGTCCGCCTGTTCGATCAGCGCGGCACCGACCAGAAACTCCGACGCCAGATCCTGCCCGGCGGCCGCGCGGCGTCGAAGATCCCGCAACCACGTGCCAAAGTGATCGACCCAGGCCTCGACGACGAACTCGTGCGGCCCCTCAGAACTGACGAGAAAGTCAGCGTTCCAGCGATCGTTGACGAGCGGCGCCATGTGCACTTCGGCCCATGCGTCGGCATCGCATCGCCGGTGGCGCACGACGGCGGCGATCACGTCGTGGCCATCGCCGAAGACGTCGGCTTCCACGCTGACGATCTCGCCCGTCGTCCGCTTGACGGGAAAGCGGCCGTCTGGAACCGACGGGGTGACTGCCTCGATGACGACGCGCACGCGACCGTCACGGTCGCGAGGCGACGTTGTGGATGACGACAGGGGCGCGCGCGCGCTGTCCTGCAGATCCGCGGCGCCCGATGTGCTCGCCTTCGTCGACATGCTTCGGACTCTAAGAGCCGAGCACCGATTTGGCAATTGGGCGCACGCGGCGGCACGCATGGCGCTGATTTGTCCGGCATTAGCCTTAACAGTCCGCAATGAGAGCCTTATTCCTCCGTCACGCGGCGCCTCCACATTCGGGGCAGATCGCCGGTGCCGGGCAGAAGCTGCTGAGCACAGCGCGTGCATCGACCCTGACGGCGGCGCATGAAGGCCGGTACGCGGCGCAGTTGAGCGAGCGCGAAGAACACGAGCGCCCAGAAGAGCGTGTTGCCGACCGTCCTGAGTCCAAGCGGCGCAATTGGAAGTCCGCCGGTGGTCACATGCCGGCTTGGCACCCCGGGCGGAAGCGGCAGCGTGACAGGCACGGGAACGAGGAACGACGTCGAATAAGTGGTGTTCGGCGGACTGCCGTGGAACGCGAGCAGCGGCCAGCACGATGCATTCCCCTTCGGAGACTCGAAAGGAATAGGCTGCTCGATCCGCGCTCAGTTCGACCACGCCGATGCCGCGAAGCAGACGCACGCGCGTCACCACCCCAGACGGTCCGTCGCGACCTAGCGGAGTCGGAAACGTGCGCGCGAGCCATCCATCCATCCGTCGCGTCGAGGGTGAGCAGACGCCCTGCGGAGCGCGGGGCGGCGAGGACGAGCAGCCACGCAAGCAGCACCGCCCACAGGCCGCCGGCAGCGATGAACAGGATCACCGTGCGGATCACACGCAGTGATGGGGTCGACCGCATCATGAGGGACGTCTCGTCAGCAGCTCGGAGAATCACAGTCGTACCGATGTGACGTGCGTCAGACCGCTGCGCACCCAAGCAGATCTGGTGATCCGATTCAAAACAGAAAACTGATGCCGACGCCCGCGGCATCGCTGTCGATCAGCGCCGCGACAAACTCGGGCGGCTGCGCATCAAGAGCACTTAAACACGCGACCGCGCTTATGCCGTGTTTATGCGCCAGCCGCAAACATTGACGCGCTGAGAATGGACCGGCAGCCGCACGCGCTCGATGCTTCCGGCGTCGCGATTTCCCTTTGCGGAGTGCATTCGTGTTTGACCTTCTGTTCCTCGCTCTCGTTGCACTGCTCTTTGGCATTGGAGCGGCGATGCCTTGGGGTTTCGCACGGTTGTTGCCGACGGTCACGCGGAGGAAGTCATGACCTGGATTCACATGGCAGGTGCGGTCGTTGCGGGCGCCTTGTTGATCTATCTGCTGTGCGCGCTTCTGAAACCGGAGTGGTTCCAATGAATGCGATCGGATGGTTGCAGATCGGCTTGTATCTCGTGGTGCTGCTCGCGCTCGTGAAGCCGCTTGGCTGGTCCATGGCGCGGGTCCTCGACAGACGAAGCTGCGGGCTTGACCGAGTCTTCGGTTCCGTCGAGCGCATGATCTATCGCGCTGCTGGTACACGCGCCACGAGTGAAATGCCGTGGCGCACCTACGCCATGGCGGCGCTCGCGGTCAGTCTCATCGGCTGCGTCGTTGTCTACGCACTGCAACGGCTGCAAGGTCTCCTTCCGGCAAACCCGCAGGAGCTCGGCGCGGTCTCTCCGGACTCATCGTTCAACACTGCGGTGTCGTTCATGACCAACACGAACTGGCAGGGCTACGCCGGGGAAACGACGATGTCGTACCTGACGCAGATGCTCGGCCTCGGCGTGCAGAACTTTCTTTCGGCGGCGACCGGCATCGCCGTTCTGATCGCGCTCGTCCGCGGGATCGCCCGCACGACACACGCGACGATCGGCAACTTCTGGGTGGATCTCACACGGTCGACGCTGTACATCCTCCTGCCGCTGTCGATCCTGCTCGCGGTCGCGTTGCCGTCGCAAGGTGTCCCGCAGACGTTCCAGCCGTATCACACAGTGGAGCTCACGGAAGCGATCATCGCGGCAGATGGCACGCAGACGACGACGCAAACCATTCCGCTTGGTCCGGCGGCATCACAGATTGCGATCAAGCAGCTGGGAACCAATTGTGGAGGTTTCTTCAATACCAACTCGGCGCACCCGCTGGAGAATCCGACACCGCTGTCGAACTTCCTGCAGCTCCTGGCCATCCTCCTGATTCCAGCAGCGCTGTGCTGGACCTACGGCGAACTTGTCGGCGACCGTCGTCAAGGCTGGGCGCTGCTCCTTGCGATGACAGTTCTCTTCGTCGCATTGACGGTGTGCTGCGCCGCTGCCGAAGGAAGAACGAATCCTGTTCTGGTCGCTATCGGCGCCGATGCAGGCATGGGCAACATGGAAGGAAAGGAAACGCGGTTGAGATACAACCAGAAGTTGTGGATGAGGACGTGACACGGCGGCGTACTTTCAGGGTGTTCTTGAAGCACCTGAACGGCCAACGAGGCCAGGAGTACGCGCCGATGAACCAAAATAGCACGAATCGTGGAAGCGGGACCGGGGTGGTGGGAGCGATGGCGGGATGGCACCGGCCATCGCGGGAACCAGCGCGAGGGTCACCGGGACCGAACGCGGGAGTCGCCGGGGTGATCGGCTCGGAGCCCGGCGGTGTTCGCGACGCTCTGACGGAGATATTGCGGAAGGGGGCGGTGGACCTGCTGGCCCGGGCGGTGCAGCACGAGGTCGCGTCGTGGATCGACGATCACGCGCAGGTGCTGGATGCCCAAGGTCATCGCCAGGTGGTGCGCAACGGCTTCCTGCCCGAGCGGGAGATCGTGACGGGGATCGGGCCGATCCCGGTGAAGCAGCCGCGTGTGCATGACAAGCGACCCGAGGGCGAGGGTGGGCGGGAGAAGTTCAGCAGCGCGATCCTGCCGCCGTATCTGCGGAAGACCCGTTCGATGGAAGACCTGATCCCGTGGCTGTACCTCAAGGGCGTCTCCACCGGCGACTTCACCGAGGCGCTGGCCGCGCTCATCGGCGTGGACACGCCGGGCTTCTCGGCCAGCACCGTCACGCGGCTGAAGGAATCGTGGGAGCACGAGTACAAGGCCTGGAATCAGCGTGATCTGACGGGGAAGAACTACGTGTACATCTGGGCCGACGGCATCCACTTCAACGTCCGGCTGGGCGAACAGGACCGCCAGTGCATTCTGGTGGTCATGGGCGCGACCGCCGACGGGAGCAAGGAACTCATCGCCATCGCCGACGGAGTCCGCGAGAGCGAGCAGTCCTGGAAGGAACTCTTGCTGGACGTGAAGAATCGTGGCATGACGATCGACCCGAAGCTCGCCGTCGGCGACGGAGCTCTGGGCTTCTGGAAAGCCTTGCCGCAGGTGTTCGCCAGCACCCGCACGCAGCGCTGCTGGGTGCATAAGACCGCCAACGTGCTGAACAAACTGCCCAAGCGTTTGCAGGGTCAGGCCAAGGATCATCTGCACCAGATATGGAGAGCCGACACCAAGGCCGCGGCCGACAAGTCCTTCGACCTGTTCGTGGCGACGTATGAAGCCAAGTACCCCAACGCGGCCGAGTGCCTGAGCAAGGACCGCGCCGCCCTGCTGGCCTTCTACGACTTCCCTGCCGAACACTGGCTGCACCTGAGAACCACCAACCCGATCGAGAGCACGTTCGCCACGGTGCGTCTCCGCACCGAGAAAACCAAGGGCTGCGGCAGCCGCGTCGCCTGCCTGACGATGGTGTTCAAACTGGCCGAGAGCGCCAGCAAGGGGTGGCGATCCCTCAACGGCTCGGCCCTCATCCCCGACGTCATCGCCGGCGTCCTCTTCGTCGATGGAATCAAACCCGAAAAACTCGCCGCGTGATCATGTTCTCATCCACAACTCTTGACAATACCTCGGCAATTTCAAGACTGGGCCATCCCGAAATTGCACATGTTTCGATATCGTGGTCTGTCGACGTCCAGGTGCGGGAGCGCCGTGTTCGTGGTCAGCATCAACTCTCGGGGGGGGCATCTCTTGAAACTTTGCTTCGCATTTTTTAGTGCACTGTGCGTCCTGTCGTCCTCCCTGTGCCACGCACAGACGCTGCTGGGCCCGACGCCCTACTTGAGCAGCGCGGACAGCCCGTTCGACATCCTGCACAGGACGTTCGTGCTGGAAGACTTCGAAGACGATCTCTTCAACATTCCCGGTGTCAGTTCGAACCTCGGCGACGCAAACGTGATCGGTCCGGGCGGCCCGACCGATTCGGTGGACGCCGATGATGGCGTGATCGACGGCAACGGCACGAACGGCCACTCCTTCTTCAATGGCAGCGGTGCTGTAGGGGTCACGTTTACGTTCGATCCTGTCGTGCTTGGCGGCCTGCCGACTCATATCGGCATCGTGTGGACCGACGGCCTCGGCACCGCCACGTTTGAAGCGTTCGACGCAGGCGGTGCCGTGCTGGGCTCCGTGGGACCGGTGGCGGTCGGTGACGGCAGCTTCTTTGGGACCACCGAGGAAGACCGATTCTTCGGCGTAATTCATGCGGCCGGCATCGCGCAGATCAAGATCTCGCACACCGTGGGCGGCATCGAAGTCGACCACCTCCAGTTTTCGCACGCCCCGGCGTGCAGTGCATCGCCCGACCTCACCGGTGACGGGAACGTCAATGCTGCCGATCTCGCCGTGCTGCTCGGTGCCTGGGGTCCGTGTCCCGCCGGATGCTGTCAGCCCGATCTCGATCAAGATGGCATGGTGAGCGCGGCCGATCTCGCGCTCCTGCTGGGCGCCTGGGGCGGTTGAGCACAACGCCGAGAAGAAGTTTTTCAACGAAGCCGGGATTTTGACTGCGGGTTTCTCGGCCGATTGCGCCCGTCATCTCAGGATGTCAGAGCGTCCCGCCCTGTCCCGTTCTTTCCCCTTACCGAGTGGTCCTGCCATGCTTCAAAACGCCCGCGTTCGCCTTGGGGTCGCCTCGATCGTCGCTGGACTCGCGTTGGCACCGGCCGCACCCGCCGTCGCCGCCATCAAGCAATACGCCATCAACGTCGGCAACGGCTTCCAGGTGCATGGCGCGCTGGACCTCTCGCCTGACGGAACGCCGACGATTCTGACCGCGATGCTGCACGACACATCGTCGACGCAGACCACTCCGACACCGCTGCTCGGCGAGGGCGCGCAGCTCGTAACGATGACGGCGACGAAACTGACGCGCGCGGCGTTCGCGCTCGTGCTCGAGCCTGAAGACTCGGAATTGATTCCCGAGGGACTGGTCGATTCGTTCGGCCTGCTGCAGTTCGATGCCGTGGAATCAAAGTACTACAGCTCGCACTGGGCGCCGGTTACCGATCCACTTGAATACATTCTGAATCCCGCGAGCACGTTGGGCTTTTGCATGACTTTCGATCCGGAGGATCCGGACGTGCATGAAGTGCCGCTTCCCTGCGACCTCGATCTGTTCGTGCTCGAAGGACCGGAGGGAACACTGGAGGGCTTTGTCTTCCTCGAAGGCGCTGACGGGTGCTGGCACCTCAGCTACGCGCCATTGACGATGGGCCCCCAGTTCGACATTCTTCTTGGCGATCCGGTGATCATGCCTTGACTGAGTGCGAGGCTGTCTGGCGCGCGGACGCCACTCCTGCTCACTGCCTCCGCACACCTATCGCCCGCACGCCCGTCGCTCCGCTCTCGATGATCGTCGTGCCGTCCGGTGTCACTGCGAGGTCGAATATGATCGATCCAAAGCCAGGCAACGTCAGCAGCGGCTCGCCGTCGGCGGTGCGCCAGAGGCGAATGAAGCCGTCAACGCCCGCACTGAGGACGCGGTTGGCGCCAGGCCCCATGGCCAGCGAATGAACATTTCCGACGTGGGCTGCCTGGCGGTGCCACCCATCCTCGTCGCGCCGGAAAGCCACGTCGCCGGAGCGGAATCCGAGTGCGACGCCACCGTCGTCGTCGAGCGCGAGTGCGGTGACTTGATCTCCCGCTCCCAGTTGACACGGCGCTACGGGCCGCAGCGGCGCGCGGCCAGTCCCGTCGAGCGGCGCCAGCCATACGCGTCCGTCCGCGCTCGCCACCGCAACGTGTGATCGCGAGACAGCAATGTGCCTCGCGCCGGGGGCGCTCTCTTCGTCCCCTTCCCGAACGAGCTCCCGATCGCCCACCGACCACCATTGCACTCCGCCATCGAAGGCAATGGTGACACATCGCGTTCCGTCTGACGATCGCGCCATCGCCACCGTTGCGATGTCCTCGGTCCACACGGAGAGGCCTGTTCCGCTCGCGTCGCGCCCCCACAATCCGAGAGCGTCACGCGTCCGCACCGCGATGCGGTCCTGCCGAAGACACGCGACATCGAGGATCTTCGCGACCGGCACGACCCACACCTCGCCAGCCGCGCCGACACCGCGGACCAGGCATTGGTCGTCCGTCACGCGTGCGAAACTGCCTCCGTCCGGCGACACATCAATCGCCTTGCCCGCCCCGACGATTCCCGTTTGGGAAAGAGCGCTATCGACTGCGCCTCCCGCGTCGACCTTCCCCAGTGGCCACACCGTCACCCTCCTTCCGCCCCGGTGGCACCAGACGCGCGGTCCTTCGCCGCGTCGCCGACCATCGATTCCTCCGACGGCCGTCCACGCAGCACCACCTGTCTCGCCCGGCAAGCCGAAGAAGGTGGCGCGCGAGCCGTTGGAGCGCCACCCGCAGATCTCTCCGCCCGCCGATGCCGTCACGAGCCGGCCCTCGATGATCGCGATCTCGGACACGGCGTGTTCGTGCCGGCCGAATACCGGCATCGACGAGTGGCCCGGCGCTCCGTCCGTGAGCGTCCACCATCGCACGCAATTGTCGTTGAATGCCACCGCCAGCATCTGGTCGTCCGCGCTCCATGCGATCGCGCGCGGCTGCGACAATGCTCGATGACGCGTCGTCGCATCCGTTGCACGTGTCCACTCGAGAACAGACGGGCCTTCGTCGTTGCCAGCGGACTGCATGAGCGATGCGGCGAATCGCTGCGATCGGTTCGCCCATTCGATGTCCGTGGCATACCCCACATGTTGAAACCGTCGTACGACCGTGCAGCGCGGCACGTCAATCACCAGCATCGATGCGTGAAAGATGCGTGCAGGGTCTCGGACCGCTTCGCTCACCGCGAGCAGCTGGCCGTCGCTTGAGAACTTCATGCGGCCGACGCCATCGAATCCTGTCTCGACCACACACTCGCCGGCGCCCCGCTCGCCGGTGCCAGGCCGAGCGTCGAGGATGACCTTTCCTTCGAGCGCAAGGGCGACGTCACCGTTTGGCCCGACCGCGGCGCAGGACGCAGTCGTCACAGACGAAAGCTCCAGCGGCGGAGCAATGACGCGACCGTCGTTCGCGCTGTACCGAAGGGCGCGCACGCCACCACTTGACGCAGCGATGATCGACAGTTCGCCTCCCATTGCCCGCACCGCAAGCACGCGGCCATCGCCGAGATTGATCTCGACAAGGGGCGGTGCCACCTGGGCCTTGAGCCAGTGCCACTCCCAGCCCCGGAGCGCCGGGTCGCATGCCTCAAGTACCTCGGCCGCCGCCGACGGCAGGGGCGCCTGCAGAAGCAGCATCGCGCGCGAGATCTGCCCCAGATACACCTGGTCGGTCAAGATTGCCTCGGCCCTGACAGTGGCCGCTTCGGCGCGCGTCGCGCGCGACAGCAGCGAGACGGCCGCACCGCCCGAGGCCAGCGTCAGTGCAATGGCCGCAGCTCCCGCCAGCATTCGCCGATGACGCCAGCACAGCGTTCGAAGAAGATAGCCCGTAGTTGGTGACCGCGCCCTGATCGGTTCGCCGGAGGCCGCGGCCCGCAGATCGCTCGCAAGCGCTGCAGCACTTGCGTAGCGCCGCGCCGGATTCTTCTCGATGGCTGCGCGAATGACCGTCTCGAAATCACCGCGCAGTGCGCGATTCACTCCTGCCGGCGATCGTGGCGTCTCATCGCGAATGATCCGGACCGCTTCGGGCAGCGCGATGTCGTGCAGCGCCACGGCGCGCGCACCGCTCAGCGCTTCGTAGATGATCAATCCCAGCGAGTAGATGTCGCTGCGCGCATCGACATCATCCGAATGCGCGCACGCCTGCTCGGGACTCATGTAGGCCAGCGTTCCGAGCACGCGACCAGGTGCCGTCACCATGGATGCAAGGCCGGGTTCGCTCACCCGCGCGAGTCCGAAGTCGAGCACGTACGGTCGATTCTCGGCGTCCAGCATGATGTTGCCGGGCTTGAGATCGCGATGGACGATGCCTCGCACATGCGCCGCATGCACGGCGTCGCAGACAAGTGCCATGACGGCGACGCGCGTGGCCAGAGGCGGCGACTGCTCCGCGAGCCACCGATCGAGTGTGCGCCCGCGCACCAGCTCCATCGCAAGCCAGTGAAGCCCGTCAGGCTCGCGCCCCGCCTGCAGCACCGCCACAATATTGGGATGCTGCAGGCGCGCGAGCGTTGCGGCTTCGCGGCGAAATCGCTGCAGGGACTCGTCTTCCCCGGGCGCCGGCCGGAACAGCTTCAGCGCCACTGATCGGCGCGGCTCTTCCTGCTCCGCTTCATACACCACGCCCATTCCGCCACGCCCAAGCACGCGCACGAGCCGGAAGGGTCCGACCTGGCTCCGCTGCAACCCACTTTCCGAGCACTCAATCTCCTCAACGGAGACGGCGTCGCCGAGCGGTCGGCCGAGCGCAGGACTCGCGAGAAACCCGTCGTCGTTCGAATTCTTGAGGAGCGACTCAAGCTCTCGACGCAGCGCTTCATCATTGCCGCAGAGTTCATCGAGCAGCGCAGGCCGCGCGGCACTCGGCGTCTCGAGGAGCCGTTCGAGCGCGGCGCGCACAACACTCCACCTTGGATCATTCACGTCTCGCCACCCTCGGCACCCTTCGACAGCGCGCGGCGCAGCCATGCTCGCGCCATCGTCCAGTCGCTTTCGACCGTGCGCTTCGAAAGCCCCAGGGCGACTGCCACCTCATCGACAGTGAGCCCGCCAAAGAAGCGAAGCGTCACGACTCGTCCAAGGCGCGGATCCATGCGTTCCAGCTCCTGCAGAGCGTGTTCCAGCTCGATGACGTCGACACCTGATCCGCCGCGCAGCGCCGCGACGTCGCCCAGCGACGTGACGTATTCGAGCGAGACGCGCTCGGCCGCTCCTCCGCGCTTCAGTGCCAGCCGCCGGCGCGCGTGCTCAATCAAGATGCGCCGAATGGACTCTGAGGCCGCAGCAAAAAAGTGAGATCGACTCGCAAACTCGCCGCCGGACGCCCGCAGTCGCATGTACGCCTCGTTGACCAGGGCGCTTGGCTGCAGGCTGTGGTTGGCACGCTCGTCCCGCAGGTGCCGCTTGGCGAGCGACTTGAGCTCGCGATAGACCTCAGGGAGCACCTCGTCGACGCGCAGCGAGCGGTCCCCCGTCGGTTCATGAACTGGATCGCTGTCAGGGGTCACAGGGTTCCCAATGCGCAGGTGCGTGCAGCCATCATGACGCAGCATACGAGATGCGTTCATGATTCCGCTGCGGACTTTTCGCGACCTCCACGCATGACGAGTTGTCGAGTTGTCGAGTTGTCGAGTTGTCGAGTCCTTACCTCCACTCTCAATCAAGGAGAACCGCATGCGATTGATGAAGCGTTTGATGAGGCGATTGATGCAGCCCGTCGTGTATGCGATCTGCGCAGTGAATGTGGCGTATGTGCCGCTCTCAGTTTCGGCCATGGGACAGGTCATCGTGGGGCCGCCACAGGTCGGAACGCCCATTCCCCTGATCACGGGGTCCGATGTGCTCGCGGCGCAGGAGGAGACATTCGAGGCGCTATTTGGCGTTCCCTACGACCCCAACAGCTGGACCTATCCGCTCGACACGGTGATCACCGGTAACGGGGCGTACACCGGGCAGAACGAACTCGGCCAGCCGTTCGACTTCAACGTCGTGGCCAGCGTGAATGTTCCGATCAGCAGCCTGACCGACCTGTCGCCGACACAGCAGCAGTTTCTCATCGACAACAACTTCGCGTTCACCTCGGTGATCGCGCAGATGTCCACGGACCTCACCACGGTCGGCGTGACAGGGCTCGCGATCTCGCAGGCTAATGCGGTCGTTCCCTTCGATTCGCGATTCGTGCTCAGTTACACGATCGACAACGACAATCCCATCTTCTGGCCGGACACAGTGCCGCTGACCGGATCGCCCGACGGGGGCGGCGGGAGCGAGTCCGCCGGCATTTCGACTCCGATCTTCATTCCGATCTTCTGCCCCGACGCTCGATGCGTCGACGACTGCAACGACGCCTACGACGACGCCGTCGAGGATGCGACTGATGCCTTTGATGCCGCAGTCGAGGCGGCGGACGCCACGTTCGACGCGGCCGTCAGCACGGCGGCGGCTACGCAGGCCTCGGCGCACGCGACGGCGCAGAGCACCTACAGCGCCGCGGTCGCACCGCATTACGCGGAGTACGAGTCTACGAAGACAAGCCAGGCGCTGATCCTCGCGGGGAAGCTCACGGCCGCGACGCTGACGCTGACCGCGGTGAACGCGGCGTGCTTGATATCGACTGGGTGGACCTGGTGGACCGGCGGACTGGCGACGCTCGCGTGCGCACTGCTGGCGCACGCCGGGTATGCAAGCACGGTGCACTCGGCGGTAAGTGCGTATGAAAGCAAAATGCAAATTGCCGAGACCACACTGGCCGCCGCCATCGCGCCGCATATGGCCACGTACGCGGCCGCGGTGGCGGCGGCCGACGCGGCCTACGACAGTGCCGTCGCCGACGCTGAAACAGCGCGGAACGACGCATACGAGGACGCGCAGACAGCGCTCGACGAGGCTCTTGCGGCGGCTGCGGAGGATCTCGAAGACTGCCTCGACGACTGTCCGTACGTCATCTGCGGCTGGATCATCTTCTGGATTCCGTTCTGAGCCGGCACAGCTGCAGAGCACGTCCGCACGAGGCGGCCGGTGTCACCCGTCGGTGACGCCGGCCGCGTCGTTGCCCGCGCGCGGATGCCGCCGAACGCCGAGCCTGATCCAGAATGTCGACCGCAATCAGATTCAGTTCAAGGCTCGACAGCGGATCGACGCTGCACTTCCCGCGGACGACGTTCCGCAGGTAGGTCCACTCATCCTGGAGATGCGGGGCCTTGGTCCCGGGCGTGCGCGGTTCGCGCGGCCCGTCCACTGCCCTGCTAAACAGTTCGTCCCACTTCGCGGCGTGCACCGAACCCGTCTCGGTGTAGACGTCCATCTCCTTGTTGTCGTGCGTCCATGCCCATGATGCCTGAACGACCGAGGTAGCGCCCGGATACATGATCACGATCGTTGCATCGTCGTCGACGCGCGGATACATCGCGGGCTTGAGCGTGGTCGCGCTGGCGGTGACGCTCGTGGGACGCGCGCCGTTCATGAGCCACGTCGAGAGGATCGCGCCGTAGCAGCCAAAGTCGACGATGGCGCCGCCGCCGTTGGCATCCGGATCGGTCAGCCACGCAAGAAACTTCGGCGAGCAGCCGATCTCCTTCGGTCCCTTGTGTCCATGGCGAAAGATCAATTTGCGAACGGGCGCCATCGCTCCCGAATCGACGAGCCGCTTCGCTTCGCGCACCGACGCGTACCAGCTGGTTTCATAATTGGTCAGCACGAGCACGCGGTGCTGTGCTGCGAGCTGCGCCATCCGCTGCGCGTGTTGATTGCTGAACGCCAGCGGCTTCTCGACCAGGAGATGCACGCCGCGCGGCGCGCACGCCTCGACGGCCATCACGTGATCCCTGATCGAGGTCATGACGCTGACCGCTTCCGGCTTCGCTGTGTCGAGCATGTCTTCCAGCGAAGCGTGATACAGCGAAGGATCGAGCTTGTATCGCGCCGCCAGTCGATCGAACAGCGCGCGATCCGGCTCGACGACACCGACGATGCGGATGTCTTCGCGCTTCGATGCGTGCGCGAGCAGCCCGTGCACATGGTCATGCACCATGCCCACGATTCCGATGCGGAGCGGGCCGGTCTGCAAGGAGAACGTGGGTCCAGTCATAGAAGTCGGCACAGCTTGAAACGCGCGCGTGTCGGACGAAACGAGAAGGCTCAGGCAAACGAGCAGGCTCAGCGCCAGCGTCCGCAACCGGACGGCTGCAGAACTGAGTGTGGAATGCAGCATGGTCGCAGCGTACGGACGATGGGAACTGTTCGCAGCCGGCGCTGCGATTGATGCCACAGACGACTCCCGCCGACATCCTCACTCACACAATCCCCACGACGCCAGCAGCAGCGACAGATCCGCAGCGTCCACGTCGCCGCTGTCGTCGAGGGCGGCGGGTCCCGTTGTCCCCCACGCGCCGAGCAGCAGCACGAGATCCATCGGACCCACGAACCCGTTGCCGTTGAGATCCTCGCCGCAATACACCGGCCCCTTGCCCGTGTTGACGCCTGGGATGATTGCGGTGTTCTCAAACTCGTCGAACATCGCGATAGCGGCGTAGTACGTGGGAGCACCGAGCGGCGCGACGACAACTGACGCGCCTCGGACATCGGCCACAGCTGATCGATCGACGCCTGTGCAAGCACCGGGGTTCCGTCGGCAACACCGCCCGCCATGATCATGCCGGCGAAACGATCGATCTCCGTCGCGGTCGATCGCGCGCCGCCCGCGACAGCCGGATTCGGCGCGAACTGCTGATAGTCGGTCAGCGGCATGGCGCAGGCGTCGAGAATGCGCTCTCGCGCCAGTGTTTCCCACGGCATGCGGGCTTGCACTGCACACGCGTATCCGACAATCTGCATGCCGTTGCCGTCGTATGCGAGCGCGGTCCCGGGCGGAAACGATTGCTCGCCATTGCTGGCAATCGCGAACGCCGATTGAGCGAGCGTGAGCGGCAGAAGACTCCTCTACCACGTGCGCGAGGGCGATGCCTGCCCAGCACAATGGCAACAACGCGGCCCCGCACCGTCTCCCGCGTCCCAGCCATGTACATGATCCGCTCGCTGGGTCAAAAGGCGACGATCAGGGCATCATCACCGGCGCCCGCGTGGCCGATCGGGAGCGGCGGACCTTCCATGTCAACGGGAGTGCTCGCCTCGAGAAGCGCCCAATCGCCTCGATGGAGGTTCGTCACGGCCACGATCGCTTCCATCGTTCCTTCAGACAGCTCCCGGTGCAGCACAAAGGGCTGGTCGGTACCGAGTGCCATCGTCGCGAAGCGCACCATCGCAGGGGCGCCTTCACTCAGCAGCACCAGACGGCCGCTATCGGGAAACTGCGCGTGAAGTGGTTCTCGAGAAGTTTGGCATCGATCTGCGACGAGTATGAACGAGTCCTCACCGATTCGCGCGCGACATCCCCGCGATCTCGCTGCACTGCAGTTCCACCCGCTTAAGCTCGCGGACGATTGCATAGCGAATCATGAGCAGAAAGAACCAGAGCTTCATCATCATCACAACGCCGGTGATCGCGAGAAAGAGCGTCGCATAGAGAATCATTTCGCGAACCTCGGACGTGCGGAAGAACAGGACTGCGCACCAGCCCATCAGGGCCATGAACCCGAGACCGGTGAGCATGGCCCCGATCGTTCCGAGCCGCTGCCGGCCGCGGAAGGTGCTGGCGGCCATCTCGATGACTCCGGGCTGCTCCGCCGGATCACTCTTCAGTGCGTTCTTCAGCTTCCGGTCAAACTCGTTGTCAGATGTGTCATTGGACTGCGACATCACGTGTTCCTTTCAAGAATGGACTTCAGTTCGTTGCGCGCCTGATGGAGGCGCGACTTGACGGTTCCTTCGGCTACCTGCAGCGCCGCGGCAATCGCCTGCGTGCTCATGTCACGCGCGTACCGCATCACCAGCAGTGCCCGGCTTTCGACCGGGAGCTGATCGAGGGCGAGACGAACCGGAGCGAGGTCGTCCTGCACAGGATCTGCCCGCTCGGCGCGCTGCTCTGAGCGATTGACAACTTCGCGGGACAGACGACGCTGCTGCTGCTGACGCCTGACAGCGTCCGCGCACTTGTGCGCGAGAATCCGGCGCGCCCATGGACCAAAGAGTGCCGGGTCATCCAGCTGGTGAATCGATCGCGCGATGGCGATCAGCGTTTCCTGCAGCGCATCGGCCGTGACCGCCTCCTCGCCCCCGCCGCCGCTCGCTCCGCCGCCCATCAACAGCCGAGCGCGGTGCGCCAACCGTGCATGCCACCGATGGAGCAGCTCGGAGAGCGCCTCGGCGTGACCCGACTGACACCGGAGTACGAGCAGCTCGTCGTGGATCTGCTGAGGGGTGCGAGGCATTACCGGCATGGTCGCCGGTCGAGCGTGATCGGTTCACGCAAAGTTGAGCGTTCCGACCGCGGGTGGGCGCCTCGCGCGAGTCCGCGATCGCCCGACGGGACTACCTACACGCTCCCCACGCACCGAGCAAGATGCTCAAGTCCGCGGCGTCGGTCGTCCCGTTGCCGGTCAGATCTGCCGCAGGAGTTCCCCACGCCCCGAGGACGATCGCCAGATCCGCCGCGTCGATCATTCCGTCGGCATTGATGTCGGCGGGACAGGCAGGAGTGATCGGACCAAGGAGTCGGTCCATGAGCTCAGCGACCATGGCGGTGGTGAGTTCGACGATTTGCTCTGGCTGCCCGTTGCCGAACCCCTATCGACTCGTCGTGGCCCAGCTCGTGCATGAACGTCGATGCCAGCCACAGGTCAATGTCGCAGTCGTCGCACAGTCCGTCTGGTCCTGACGTGAAGTGGTTCCTGAAGACCAGGAAGTCGTCGCACCAGATGTCGTGAGCCATGCCCAATCTCCCGTCGCTGCTCGTCGACGCGAAGAGGCAGTAGCGGAACGCAAGCGCCTTGGCCTGCAGCTCGACGGCAAGGGTCGTGCCGAGCGCATTGGCGCTTTCAAATTGAACGGTCGGTCCCGCGGCGCCTGCCGAGGTACTGCGGGCAAGCAGGACGGTTGTTCCGAACGGGCTTTCGACATGGAGCGTCGACTCCGGTGCGGTGGCTCCCACGCCCACGCGCCCCGCTCCGGTGATTCGCATCCTCTCGACCAGTGACGCATCGTTGGCGGCGTTGACGTGCAGCTTGGCCTCCGGAGCCGCGACACCGATCCCAACATCTCCGGCCACGTTCGCCGTGCCGTTCACGCTGAGGCGATTCGTCGGCGCGGTGGTGCCGAGGCCAAAGTTGCCTGACGTATCAAGTGTGGCCCGGACCGTATTGTTGGTGAGAAAGCGAAACCCGGTGTTGTTGGAGGTGCCAACCGAGGCTTCCAGCAGATTGGGCGTCATGCGGACCTGAGCACCTCCACTCCGCTCCACGAGGATCGACGTCCCGACTGCGCCAAGCACGTGAAGGCGATCCGCAGGTGACGACGTGCCGATGCCGACGTTTCCGGAGAGGTAGTAGGTGGCGGAGCCGTTGATCGTCCAGTGTGAGTCGCCGACTGGACCCTGAGGACCGGTCGGTCCCGCAGGTCCCGCGATTCCCTGCGGTCCGGAGGGGCCAGCCGGTCCTGTCGCACCTGTCGCACCCGTCGCACCCGTCGCACCCGTCGCACCCGGAGTGCCGGCGATGCCCTGCGGTCCGGTTGGGCCCACGGGGCCTGCGGGTCCAGTTGGTCCGGCGGGGCCGGGATTCCCGGAGAGAGCGAAGGCGGCATACGGAGCGGCAGCGATGCGCTGGAGGGGCAGGAGATCGACGAAGGGGCCGATCTCCGAGGAATCGCTCGGCGCACGAACCGACACCGCCAGAAACCTCGCGTCTCCGTTGAATGCCGCGAATCCGAAGTCCAGCTCGACGGTGAAGACGCCGTCCACAACCGCCACGCCGTGGACGACAACCGTCTCGCCCACTTGCAGGCTTCCGGGGTCGCTCGACTCGCGAAGTTCGAACTCGAAGTCGGCGAGGCCTTCATACGCCTCGGCGGCCTGTGCAAGTCGACCTTGATAGGTCAGGGATGGCCCCTGCGGGATGCTGTCACCCGGCGCGGGTGCCAGGGCTACGACCAGTTGGGGCAGAAATTGGGACAGCAATTGGGACAGCAATTGGGACAGGCACATGGAGAGCAAGATCGCTGACATGGACGAACTCCGTTCCTCGTTCGCACCCCGGGTGACTCTTCGCCAGAGGCCGCAAGGTTCCGCGATACACACCCTCGCGTTGGCTCACCCGATTGGCGAGAATCGTGCTGCTCGTCTCAGCTTCCGGCACTCCAGTGGAAACGTCCCCCAGCGACATCACCGATCTCCTTCGCCAAGCCGCGGCTGGCGACTCGACTGCCTTGGCCCGGGTGCGATGGGAGTCCCGCGGTCATTTTCTCGCCATCGCAGCGACGGCGATGCGGCGAGTGCTCATCGACCATGCCCGGACAAAATCGCGGATGAAGCGAGATTGGGACTTCGCCCGCCTCTGGCTTTTGGAAGCGCTCGCCGAACCGAAGACTGATAGCGATGTGAAACTTGCCTGAGGCCGGTCCCATTGGACGGGCGAGGCTTGAGCGCCTCGAGTCCGTCGTGATTGCGGCGCTCGACCTCGACGCCCCCGCGCGGATCTCCCATCTCGATCACTCCTGCGAAGGAGATCCCGAACTTCGGCGTGAAGCGAGCCGGCTGCTGGCCCACGAGGAACGGATGCACGCGTTCCTCAGCGAGGGTACCCTCACCGACGTCCTCGAGTCCCTCGGCCCTCTGGCGCCTGTGACGAACATCGACTGTGAGATCGGCCCGTACCGACTGGTTGAGTGCATCGGTGTCGGGGGGATGGGCGAGGTCTATCGCGCCGAACGCAGCGATGGCGCGTTTCGTCAGACCGTGGCCATGAAGCTGCTCCGCGCGGACCTCCACTCGCCCGAGCTCCTTGAGCGCTTCCGGGTGGAGCGGCAGGTCCTCGCCGATCTTGTCCATCCGAACATCACTCGGCTGCTCGACGGCGGCACCGACCCCAACGGTCGGCCCTACCTCGTGATGGAGTTCATCGACGCCACGCCGATCACCGAGTACTGCCAGGAGCACCGCCTGTCGACCGACGCTCGGGTTCGGATCTTCCGCTCGGTGTGTGTGGCGGTGCAGGAAGCCCACCGTCGGCTTGTCGTCCACTGCGACCTGAAGCCGAGCAACATTCTGGTGACCTCGGGGGGCGAAACGAAGCTCATGGACTTCGGCATCGCCCACGTCATGGGGAATGACGGCGGCCAGAGCGCCTCGGGCGATGCGGAGAGCGACACTGACTCAGGTTCGCGGCGGTTGAGCATCGCCTACGCAAGCCCCGAGCAGGTGCGCGGCGAGCGAGCGACCGCATCAACCGATGTCTACGCGCTCGGCATTATCCTTCGTGAGTTGCTCACCGGCGAGCGGCCAGCTCCGCAGCGTTCAGGCGAACCGACCGCGGCGCGGGGACGTTCATGGACACGGGGACGTTCAGGGACGTTCATGGACAGGCCATTCCGGCGTCTTCGAAGGGCCAGACCCTCACCGAGACTCCGGTTACAGGGCAATTGGTCCACGGGGGGCGCGTTCCGGGCTGGACCGTACTCGGATCACCGGATGTCAGCCGGACGTCAAATGGCCTCCGATTTTCCCGCGTCACGGGCGACTCCTGACTGGCACTGGGTCACAAGAGCGCATGGATATTCAAAAGTGCATGTTTCATGTCCGTCAGAACGCGACATCATCTCCTTTGGATCAGCCATGATCCCTCGAGAGACCCTACTCATTGCCATCGCGGTCGTCCTCTCCGGCGGGAGCCTCGTGCACGCCGACACGACCTACTCGTGGCGCTACTACCGACCCGGCAACACCGGCATCCAAGGCGACTACAACGAAGCGGTCTGGGTTGGGCCCGACGGAGACCCCTACATCGGCGGCTACAACCCGGGCTTCGAGGACGGCGGCTTCGCGAAGTTCGTGCAGGCCGAGAACCGCTGGATCAACGCCGGCTATCCCAACCTCGTCGGCAGCTCGCGCGTGACCGACTTCGTCCCGGAGATCGGCAACGGATCGAGCCGCAAGGTGTGGATCGCCACGGGGCGCGGCGCGCGTCGCTTCGATCCGGCGATCGGCCCGAGTTCGCTCGAGCGGTTTGGTCGGTCAAACTCCGCGCTGGTCGATGACATGGTGCTTGATGTCGATCGCGCCCCGGATGGAACAGTCTGGTTCTGGAACCCGCAGGGTCCCGCTGGCCAAGTGGTCGGCCTTCCCGGCAAGGACAGCGCCGACGACGTCGGCACCATGTGGGCGATTCGGACTACGACGCCGGGCGGCTGGAACAGCATGGACTACCGCCTCCCCAACGGAACGTGGGTCGGGTGAAGCGCACCGACGGCACCTCCAGCTTCTCGCGCGGCCTCGCGGACTTCCCCGAGCTCCTGACGATCAGCGACACCTTCTCGGGACTCGCGGCTGACCACAACGGCATCGCGGTACTCACGGTCACGACATCGACGGCAGTTCCGGGTGACCTCAACGACGACGGCTCGGTCAACGCGGCGGATCTCTCGATCCTGCTCGGCACGTGGGGAGCGTGCGGCAGTCCGTGCACTGCCCATCTCGATGGCGACGGAGCGGTCGGCGCGAGTGACTTGGCGGCGCTGCTGGGGGCGTGGTCGTGATGAGCAGGACTCACGCAGCCAATGCAAACGAACTTCAAAGGAAACCAATCATGACTCGACGTGAACGCGGAACAACCTCCACCTTGCGTGCGGTGCGCACCAACCGCGTGACCGCGGCAACCTTGACCATCGGCGGATGCATCGCTCTTCCCTCTGCGGTCTCCGCTTCGCCATCAGACTCCTCGGTAAACGGGTCTTGGCAAGTCACGATCACCGATCTCGGCTTGCTCCCCGGCGGCATCTACTCTTCGGCGTACGCGATCAACGACACTGGAAAGATCACCGGCACCGCCTACGACGCAAGCGGTGCGCTGCAGAACGTCCAGTGGGTGAACGGTCAGATCTCGATCATGCCGGGGTTCGATGCGTCTGGCGCGTCGATACCTGAGGATCTGAATGACGCGGGTGAAGGCGCCGGGCGATTGGTCATCGGCGGATTCCTCTCCTACGGCATCTACTGGGACAGCCAGAACAACGCCTTCGCCTGTGAGGGCCTGCCCAGCGGCGCCTCCAGTCTCACCAAGGCCCACGGAATCAACGCATCGGGGCAGGTCGTGGGTATCGCCAAAGAGGGCGGGCCCAACTTCTTCGGTCACGCGGTCGTGTGGCTCACGAACGCACTTCAGACCGATCTCGGCTTCATGGGCGGCGGCACCTACTCCGAGGCCTACGGCATCAACGACCTCGGCGACGTCGTTGGCGTGGCGGCGATCGCCAATACCAATCAGCATGCCTTCCTCTGGCAGAACGGCCAGTACACCGACCTCAGCACTTGGTCGGGCGGCACCTCGAACTCAAAGGCGTACGCGATCAACAACCAAGGGGTGATCGTCGGCCTGAACAACAACGTCGCCTCGCGCTGGCAGAACGGTTCGGCGTTGCCGCTGCCGATGCCGCCGGGCATCTCGGCCTTCACTCCGGCGATCGACATCAACGACGCGGGCGACATCATCGCGACCGCCACGAAAGTCTTCCCCGTCGAAGTCGGCGTCCTCTGGCGAAACGGCGAACCCATCGCCCTTGGCACGCTGCCGGGCGGGACGATCAGCCGAGCGCGGCGCATCAACGCCGCAGGCGAGATCGTCGGCGAAGCGAATGCAGCGAACGGGAACTTCCACGCCGTGAAGTGGACGGTCACGTCAATCGGTCCGCCATGTTCGGCGGACATCAACGGCAACGGCACCGTCGACGCCGCTGACTTGTCTGTGTTGCTCGGAGGCTGGGGCAGCGCCAACGCCGCCGCCGACGTGAACGATGACGGCACGGTGAACGCAGCCGACCTCAGCATGCTGCTTGGGGCGTGGGGGGTGTGCGGGAGTTGAGGTGCGGAGCGCACCGGCTTCGGAGCAGAGGTTCACTGATCGACGTGGGGCGTAGAACAGATAAACATGCACGACACAGGGAACATACAGGGGGACCATTCAGGACACACACGAATGGCATCCGAATGGCATCCCGTGTCCGTCAGTCGAGGCGATGCATTGACTCGAGTCAGGATCACTGGTTGCAGATTGCACTGCGGTCACGTGGAACGGCGGAGTCGCCGCTTCCCGGTGAGCCCGTCAACAGACCGGCCCGGATCGAAAGCACGTGCGTGCCGATGACCCGGGCCGTCGCTCCGCACCACCGGTGCGTTCGAGGTGTCGTGCGCGTCTCGCGTGTTCGATCAGTTGACGCACTCGTGTTCAATCGTGAACTGGTAATTCCCTTGCGCCGACGCGCTGTAGCCGCTGACACGGAAGTGGTACGTGCGGCCGGGCGTGGCACTGAAGGACAGCTTCGACTTGCGGCTCAGACCATTGATCTGGCACCCGACGCTGCCGGAGTCGTCATTGCACCCGATGAACTCCGCGGTGCAGCCGCCGTCGAAGGTCTCGCGCCACACGCTGATGACGGTGTCGAAATCGGTCGCGGGGTAGCAGGTGCTCACCGTGACGTTCGCCGCGTCGCCTCCGCACGGGCAGTACCACGAGATCCACTCTGCCTTCGAATCGGACTGGCCACATTGGCTCACGGGCGACATGGGATTGTCGACCGTCGTACCGGTGACGGTGATGCTGGTGTCAGGCGTGTTGAAGTAGATGCCGTGGTCGCACGTGTCACCCACGCTCTTGAAGCTCACGCTCAGCGTGCCAGTACCCTCGGCGAAGGCGTGATAGCTGCCCAGGCGGATGTAATACGTCTGCGATCCGGTGACTTGGATAATAAGTCTCGACGCATTGTTTGCACATCCCGGGTAATCGTCGTTGCAGCCGGCGAGCACCGCGACTCCGATGCCGCTGCTCGGGCACATCGCGAGCCCGGGAATCGTCGTCGTGTAGGCCGCGATCACGGTGTCGAACCCGACGCTGCCGCAGGTCGCGAGCGTGAGTTCGCCGTCGCCTTCCGGCGTGTACGCGAACCACACATCGTTCTGGATCGTCACCGCCTGACCGCAGTTGGCCACGCCAAAGTCACTCGTGGTCGCATTGAGCGTGCAGAAGGGATACGCCCCCGGTCCGGCGAGGATGATCGCGTCGCTGCACTCGTCATTCGCCACGGCCAAGCACGGTCCCCACGCGCCCAGCAGCATGCTGAGGTCCGCGGCGCTGACGGTGCCGTCGTTGTCGAGGTCGGCGTCGCCGCCTCCCCCCCACGACCCGAGCAGGACACTCAGATCGCTTGCGGCGATCACACCGTCACCGTCGAGATCGGCGTCACAGCTGCAGCTGCTGCCGGCGATGCCGCCTTCGGGCGCCGGAGCGCCGCGCTTCATCGGATTGACCGAGTCGTTCGCCGGCGGATTGGCGACGACGGCAGTGGCCAGGGAAAGTACAAACAGCGAGATCGTGGTGCGGATCATTGGCGTGTCTCCTTGTAAGTGGGATGCGGTGGAAGAGCGGATGGCGCTCGGCGAAGGCGAGGTGAAGTGCCCACCCCCTGCCACCCACGCAAACGGCGCTCAGAGTCCGCACTGGTTTCCGACTATTTTCTTACGGGCGAACGACCCGCGTGCCCGCCAGGCGGTCGTAAAGCGCCTGCCGGCGGGGGCTGCACAGGATGCTGACCACGTTGCCGCCGACCATCAGCCAGACGGCAGCGAATCCGATCGTGAAGACGGGAGATGACGGGTCGCTCGCAAACGACGGCTGCCAGATGCACACGTGCGACAGCTCCCACGGCAGGAACTTGCGAAGCGTGCGGCCGAGCGCTCGGCCGCGGCTCAGCCGCCGTCCATCGAGATCCGTGACGAGCAGACCCATCCGGCGCTTGCCCCATCTCGCAGGAAGCCGCATGCTTGTCCGCGATACGGTCCGCCAAACAAAAACTGAGCGCCTGAAAAATAGTTCAGCAGCGCGCCCGCGAGCACCAAGGGAATGAGATACGCGGTGATGAGCAGATCATCGAAACCGAAGGCGGCGCAGCGCACCCATAGCCCGGCAGGACGCGGCGCTTCAGTGCTCATCCGTGATCCTGTCGCGAAGTGCTGGCCCTCACCAATGTCGTGCGGTCAGCAAACGCCTGGCTCCTCGGCGCGGTGTATGGCCGAGACGCGTGGGACTCCTGGCTTGAGGAGGTCGCGGAGAGCGAGAACGGATGGATCTCGATCCTCGGCCACCTCGCGCGCCTGGCCGTCTGGACGTCGCGCCGCGTTCTCTGGGTGCTCGCCCATCTCGGCATGGTGGTGACGGCGGCGCTGCTTCGCCAAATGGAGTACGACGCTGACCGGGCCGAGGCCGCCATCGCCGGAAGCGCCGCGTTCGAGTCCGCGATGACGTCATTGCACCGCATCTCGTATGGCGCCGCCCAAGCGAGTCGCCGCATGAGTGAATCGGTGCGCTTGAAGCAGCTCCCGGACGACATTCCGACGCTCATCGACGCCGAGGGGCGACGGCTCGGCGAGAAGGACCTGGCTGCACTCACGAAGCGGGCCCTGAGCTCTGCCTTCATCCCGCCATTCGGCCGGCGCTCAAGCAAGGCGATTCGATCGCCGCGATGGCAGCGCGATTGCCATCGGCGCTCGCCGTACTTGCTGAAGCACATCGCTCGCTCGTTGCGATGCATCTGTCCTACTGCAAGTTCGAGATTCTGCTGCAGCGCGCCGCCAGCAAGATCAACAACGAGCGGTTCACGGAGGCGCTGACCGCAGCAGCCCGCGATCTGCACAAGCAGCTCATACATGTACGCGAGTGCCTGCGCGGTGAGACGTATCCGCTTGACACGTCAGGCGCCGCAACGACACTCGCCGATGTCGTCGTCGGGCTTGTCCCCGGCGCGATGGACTTCGCCGGCCTAATGCTCTGCGGCAACCGAACGCTGGCGCAGGAATCCGAAGTGCGGGCGCGAATCGCCGGTCGCATCGCGCTGGCGGCGGAGGCCGTCGAGCGCGTGGTACTGCCGGCGCGGCGGTGAAGAGCGCGTCTGCTCACCCATTCCAGTTCGCGAGCAGAAATCTGCGGGCGACTGGATCTGCGCGCTACGTCTTCACCATCCCGAGCCGCCCCATCGCTATCGGCAGCAGCACCGCCGCCGGGAGGAACACGCTCACCGCCGGCGGCAGTCCCGGCAGGTCGACCGTCATCGCGACGAGTGACCCAAGCGTGCCCGGCACCGCGAACGCCGCGCACAGGATCGACTGGCGCAGCAGGTTCGCCGGTTCGCGCAGCAGAAAGAACGGAATGGCCGCGATGAGCACGAGAATGTTGACGAGGATGCTGCCGAGGCGGAGATAGGTCAGGCGGCTCAGCATGCCGGGATCAACGCCGCCTTCTTCGCGCATTTCGCGCAGCTGCCGCAGCGACAGCATCTGCGCGTATTGCGCGTACCGCCGGATTGTCAGGGCCCGCGGCGAAAGATCGGTCGAGACAAACGCCGCCGCCGCAGTCGTGCCTTCACTCACCGTGGTGCCGTTGGCATCGAGGGTGCGACCGGTCGATCGCGTTCCCTGGTCCATGTCGTACCGCACCAGATCGGGATTCCATCGCGCGACCTCCGCTTCGACCCGTGCGATCGCCGCGCCGTTGCCGTCGCGCTCAATCAGCAGCACTCCGTGCGCGACACCCTCCATCGGATTGATGGAGCGGATGCGCAGCAGCTGCCCACGCGCATCGCGTGTGAGCGGGACGGGAAACTCGCTCAGGCCGCCTTTCAGCACATCGTCGTGGCCCCGCACCAGAAGCGGTGCGAGGCGCGGCAGCACGAGTTCCTGATTGACGAGTTGCAGCAGATTCAGTCCGGTGGCGACCGCGATGATCACCATCGCAACACGGATGAGGCTCGTGCCCGCCGCCATGATGGCGACGAGTTCACGCGTGCGCAACATCTGCGTCAACGTGAAACCCGCGGCGCCCACCGACACGAGTCCGAGCATGTATGCGAAGAACTGCGCGATGCGCGGTCCCCAATAGTCGAAGATCGCATGACCGAGATGGATCGCGTACGACACAAAGGGCACCGCGTCCTTCTCGACTGCCAGCGCCTTCGCGGCGGCATCGCGGGCGGCGTCGCTGAAGTTGTCCAGTTGCAGAATGACGTCAATTGAAACGGCAAAGAGATAGAGAATCGCGAACAGCAGTACGAAGTTCGTGAGATACCGGATGGCGATGTGGCGATCGAGCAGGAGCATGACGTCAGTGCTTTCGGATGCGCCAGGCGCCGTAGATGCAGACGGCAATCAGCACGAAGTTGCCGCTGAACGCCACGAACAATGCGCCCATCGAGAGTCCGCGGCTCTTCAGCATCTGCTCGCCGCCGGAGATGAGCAGAATGTCGATGATCGCGGGAAGGAAAGCGACCGTGTAGACAAAGAGCGGCAGCCGCTGCCGCAGAAGTATCGCGAGGATGGAACCGGTCATCAGCATAAGAATCGCAGTCGCCGCCTGCGAAATGCGCTGCACAAACCGGGCCATGATCTCATCGCTCAACTTGTCCATCTGTAACACGAGCTGGCTCACGCGCGCAGCGAGGAGGTCCCGCAGCGCCTCATGCGGACCGATCGACAGGCTCACCGACCGCTGGGTCGCAAGATCGGCCAGCTCGAGCGGAGCCATGGCGCTGCGGTCGGGAATCGCGCATCGCTGCAGCTCCAGCTCGCCGAGACGCACCGACCGCTGCACGCCTCCGCTTCGGGTGCGCGTGTCACGCACGGTCGCGCTCTCGGCTTCGATCTGGAAACGGATCAGACCTTCGGGGAGGGAGGAACCCGCGCTCAGCGTGATCCTTGGCGCGGTGATCTCGCGCATCTGCTCGCGCTGACTGCCGACGAGCTGGTACTGCCGGATGATGACGGGATCCGAGAGTTCGCCCGCGGGTCCGGCCACAGCGGACGAGAGGAGCGTCGTGCCGACCAGCTTTCGCGCGACAATGTCGAACTCGTAGCGAGCCGCTTCGCCAGTTCCGCGGAGCGTGAGGATCTCGCCCGCACTCACGCTGTCGGCGATGCATTGCCATGCCTCCACGGATGCGAGCGCCTGCACCAGATTGGTGCGGAGCTCGCGAATCGCTTCCGAGCGCGTCAGATCATGGCGCAGGCGCCAGAGCTCCGCGAACGTGAGTCCCTTCGGGCCGAGGACGACGCTGCGTTCAAAGTCGAACGCTTCGGGCCGCACGGTCGTGGCCTGCACGAGACTGTTGTCGCCACGCTTGAAAACCGTCGCTCCGGAGAGCAGCGTCTTCAGGTACGAGTTGCCGTTGACGCGATGGTTGTCGATCATCGCGCGTTCAGCCGTAAACTCGGTAATCGGATTGCCGAGCACGTCCACCTCGACGACGACGACGCCGAACAGGAGCAGCCGCTGCGCCGCGCCGGAGTTCGCGGGCGCTTCCGTCAGTATCGCCTCATCCGCGTAGATCTCCATCGCCGCCTCGTCGGGAACGTATGCCTCCCCGCGGTTCACTTGCGCCGCAAGCAGTCGCGTGACATCGCGTGAGGCGACCCGCTTCATCGCCTGCCAGAACGTGGGCACGCCGACATCCACCAGCACCACCATCACGATCGTGAGCACGACGCCGAGCCCGACGGCGGGCAGCAGGATGCGCCGATACGGAATG
>Ga0163147_10000539_pt1 | contig 59580 bp, 48 predicted proteins | sample OliLakLV19MP6G1_FD_148597 | JGI IMG/M metagenome (GOLD analysis project Ga0163147, IMG submission 148597) | Freshwater microbial mat bacterial communities from Lake Vanda, McMurdo Dry Valleys, Antarctica- Oligotrophic Lake LV.19.MP6.G1 | ecosystem: Environmental > Aquatic > Freshwater > Lake >... | reverse complement strand
CGATGGTACTGGGTCATCCCGAGTCCTCGGGACGGGAGAGTAGGTCGGCGTCCACTCAAAATTGTAAGCCCAGTTCGCTTTACCGCGGGCTGGGCTTTTTTGTTTCTATCTCTTCCCATTCCGAATCCCGACCAAAGTCGGGATCAAGCCCGTCAGCGCCGATGGTACTGGGTCATCCCGAGTCCTCGGGACGGGAGAGTAGGTCGGCGTCCACTCAAATTATTAGCCCTTCATGGTTCGCCATGAAGGGCTTTTTGTTTTGGCGAGAACGGCAACGCTATCTCCCCAGCCGCGCAGGGGTGATTTGAGCCTGTCCTATTGGAAGGTGGTAGCGCGATAGGGCGGCTATTGGAAAGCCCACTATTCAAAACATAGCCAATATATTATCCACTTTTACTAAAAATTTGTACATTTGTTTAAAATATTAGACAAATGGCAAAATTTGGGGTAGCAAAAAAACCATACGATTATTTAGCGGAGATTGCCCTTAGGCATAAAATCTTGCGCAGAAAAGCCGGTTTTTCACAAAGTGAGTTGGCTAAACGCTCAGGGGTTTCCCTCGGCAGCCTCAAACGCTTTGAGGCGACCGGGCAGATTTCTTTGGAATCGCTGTTAAAATTAATGGAAATGCTAGACCATCTCCACGATTTTGATTTGGTCTTAAAGCCCCTTGAAAATTTAAAGGAAATTGAAAAACTATTCAGCGATAAAACCAGAATCTGATGGAACATGTCAAAAATTTGATCGTCTCTATCCAGTTCGATGGAGCAGAAATGGAATTGGGAGAGCTGGTAAGCGATTCCAGGCAGATATATTTCAAATATTACCCCGATTTCATAAAAAAAGGGCTGGAGATATCGCCCATCAAATTAAAATTAAACAACATTGTAAACCGGGCAAATGAAGTGCCCTTTGATGGACTGTTTGGCGTATTTGCCGATTCGTTGCCCGACGGTTGGGGCAGATTGCTATTGGACAGGGCATTGACTGCAAAAGGTGTTTCGATTGGCGAAATTACCCCGCTCGACCGATTGGCATTTGTAGGGAGCAATGGGATGGGCGCCTTGATTTACAGACCCGAAAGGCCCTTAGAAAGTACCGGCGCATTTGAAATCGAGCTGGATGAGATTGCAAATGCTACCCGCTTGATCATTTCAGGCGCCGCTACGGACGTGTTGGATGAATTGAACAAACTTGCCGGTTCGTCAGGTGGTGCACGCCCTAAAATTTTGGTTGGTTATGACCCCTTGACGGGACACTTGATTGGAAATGAAAAAGTTATGCCCCTAAACTATGAACACTGGTTGATAAAATTTCCTTCTTCTTTAGATGCCCCGGATATCGCAAACATCGAGTTTGCGTACCATAAGATGGCGTTGGATGCCGGCATTGAAATGAGCAAGTCCAAACTTTTTGAAGGTAAATCGGGCAATGCTTATTTTGGCACAAAACGATTTGACAGAAGCGGCAACAATCGGCTGCACCTGCATTCAGCAGCAGGTATGATGCACGATAATTTTCGGTTGAGCACCATGGATTACGGCCATTTGATGGACTGCGCCTTTACCCTCGAAAAAGATGTGCGGGCCTATGAAAAAATATTGCGCCTCGCCGCTTTTAATGTTTTTGCCAACAACAGGGATGACCACAGCAAAAACGTTTCGTTTTTGATGGATGCCAAAGGTGCCTGGGAAATGGCACCGGTGTATGATTTGACTTTTTCCTATTCAGGTCATGGGATGCACAGCACCATGGTAGCGGGAGAGAGCACCAACCCTTCCAAAAAACACCTGGTGGAATTGGCAGATTACTTTAAAATGAAAAACGCAGAAACCATCATTGATGAAGTGCGCAGCATCGTCCATAATTGGGAAAAATATGCCGTATCCAGTGGCGTAAGCCGGGAATTAAAAAACAGCATACAAAAAGTAATAAGCCCATAACGACGAAGCGATCAGCATAAACTTGCGTTTGCCTGCACACCAGGCGCGAAAGTGGGGCACGCCGCGAAAAGCGTCGCGCCAGCGGGGGCGTTTTTTGAGATTCGACAGCCGGGCACGAGCGGGGGGCTTTTTTGTTTTTCTCCAAGCTATATCGGTATTAAAAATTGAACTTGCGCACCAACCGGCGCACCGTCCGCCCCCAAAACCGTTTCTCTCATAAGATTTTCCGCCCCTGCTTTCCCAGCGCCCATCAGCATATCCAAACGCTTCTGGGTCAGTATCATGCCAACGGATTTGTGCGATCCTTTTTCTAACACCCCTTTTTCTAAAAAGCCCGGCCCATTGTCCCGCACCATAACCTCCAAGGCATTGTCTTTTTGCGTAAAAATCACTTCCAGTCGTCCTTCGCTTTCCAGATTCTGCAAGCCGTGTATGAGCGCATTTTCCACAAATGGTTGCACGAGCATAGGCGGCAGACTGATTTCATCCAGATCAAGCCCTTCTGCGCGGATAGAAAATTCAAACTTTCCCTTAAAACGCATTTGCTCAAGATGTAAATAAACGGTACTGCGCGACTAAGTTATGGGGTATATTTGAGCCAAATTTCATTTTATGCCCTTAACGAGAGAAGAATTTGATGCCTTGAAATCTCATCAATATTGCGATAACCAATCTTGCGCCAAATACGGTTTAGTAAGTGCGGGGAATATCAAGACGCATAGTTTAGGCAGGGAACAAGGGTACTGCAATTGTTGTAAAAGCAAACCTTTTTCGATGAGAAAAGGGACGATGTTTTTTGGGCTTCGTACCCCGATCGACAAGATCATTAGGGTGCTTCGGCTGGTGGCTTCCGGCCTGGGGCAAAATGCGGTGTGCCGGGAAGAAGACGTAACGGGGGACAGCGTTCGCAGTTGGATCATCCTTGCGTCGGAGCAGGTAAGTGCATTTACCGGATATATGCAGCGGAATATGGAGTTGGAACAGGTTCAAATAGATGAGTTTTGGTCGTTCATTCGAAAAAAAAGAGAACTTGAGTGAACAGGACCTTAAAAAGGGCGAGATTTCAACGGAAGTCTCAGAAAATCAAGGAGATAGATGGACATTTGTGGCGGTTTTACCGGACAGCAGTTTCATCCACACGGTGCACAGCGGAACACGAAACTTAGCCGAGGCGACCAAATTTATCGGTCAGATCAAGACTAACAGCGACGAAAAGACGCCCTTGTTTGCTTCCGATGATTGGTTTTATGAGAAGGCGCTGCTCGCACATTATGGCTTCGACCACACCCCGACATACGCCGGGCGGGGCCGCCGCCCGCTTCCCAAAAGGCTTCCGCTCCCGGATTTGAACTATGGGCAGGTGCAGAAAAAAAGGGATGAAAAAGGGCGTTTGCTGGAAATAAACTACTGCATCGTCTATGGAACTCCCGAAACCGTGGAGCAGGTCTTTGAAAACGCGGTACGCTGCAAAACTATCAACACCGTCTACGTGGAGAGCCGAAATGGCAAGTTCCGAAAAGATGATGCCAGGCTCATCCGACGAACACTTTGCCACTCTAAAAAACAGGTTTTTCACGATGCACAAATCAAATTTACCGCACAAGTCATGAACTACACCCGAACCAACGACGGATTAAAAATCTTGATTAACCCCGATGCAGCACTTTTTGAACAAAAATATCTGCATCGAACCCCGGCAATGGCTCAAAGTCTTATTGATAAACCCCTCACTATCAAAGAACTCCTTTTAACACGACCTCAAATAATTCCATGACTTAGTCGCGCAGTACCTAAAACTGGATTCATCCATATACGCCACACTCATTAACGCAAATATTTATTTAAACCATCTGGTCTAACAGCAACTTGGCGCAATTTTTGATTATTAATTATTAGCAACAAATCTTATCAAATGGTTTATATTTGTTGCCCAATTCAGCCCTCTTTTTACTCCCTTCCCACTTTCCGGTCCGCATTAACACAGTGTTAAGTTGCTAATCCAATCTGTTTCGTCCTCCTATCGGTTTTTTTCTTGCAATCTGAAAAAAAACCCGCGACTGAAGTTAATTTCTCACACTATTAAGGACGACAGTATGTTTCCATTTGAAAAAACTTTTCCAAACTCAAACCAAAGAAACCGGTCTTACCAACTCCTCTTCTTGGTTGCTTTTTTTGTTGCTTTGCTCAGCTCCAGCAGCAATGCACAAACCTGTGTCTTTGACACCAAAATTCTTGCCTCAAACAATCCATTCGCATCTTGCCCAATAGGCACAACCACCATCATCATCAAAGATACTCTTGTGATTGACGTGTGTTATGAGCCAATATTTGGGGGATTGCCTTTCGAAGGCCGACTGATTGTGGATGGCGGCGTTCTCTATTGGTCAACAAATTGCTTTTTAAAATTAGGTAGCAGTGCCCGTATTCTGTTGTTCAACGGAGGACACCTTTTCCCGGGGGGCACAAATGAAAATGGATGTAACGGCCTGAAAGCAATTTACTTTGACATGTTCAAACTGGCCAGTTGCAATGGGACAAATGCCCTGCACACCTTTTCCGATATCAATGCTGCAGGATGTTTTGATGAAACTGGTGTTTGTTGCGATGCTTCCATCACTGTTCTCGAAAACTCCGGAAATCCCAATGACCTAAGCTTGTGTGAACCTGGCGATTCCGTGCAACTGTCCGTCATTGGTAGCGGTTCCTTAAGTTATGAATATATGTGGACTCCTAATGTTGGCTTGGAAAATGGCCCTTATAAGGTAGCTCAATATGTAAATACCACTTACTCCGTCGGAATATCAGCCTTGTTTGACCCGGCCGGGGCGCCGCCAGCTTATGTACTGACATGTGGTTCTTCTGCTACGGTTACCATCAACCCACAAATTAATCTAACTACCACAACCACATCGGTTCCTTGTGCCAGCGCACAAGTGGGGGTGGTCAACCTGGCTGTAAGTGGTGGTACCGCTCCCTACAAATACCAATGGTCGAATGGAGCTTCTACGGAAGATATCAACAGCCTAACCGCTGGGACTTATACTGTGACCGTTACAGATGCGCGGGGCTGTTTTGAGATAAAAAGCGCCACCGTTCTTACTATTGATAATACTCCACCTACCCTTTCCTGCCCATCCAACGCCAACGGGATTGCAACACTCAATTTGTGTACAACGACAATACCAGGAATAAACGCAGTATTTAGTGATAACTGCCCTGCAGCCCAGCTCTCCTATTTGGTTAGCGGAGCAACCATTGCAAATGGTGTTGGGCAATTATCTAACAGCCTGCCATTCCTCGCTGGTTTGAACAATGTGGAGTACCGGGTAAGCGATGGCTCCAATGTGGTTTCCTGTTTTTTTAACGTGACAGTAGTGGATAACCAACTCCCTACTGCCAGCAACCCTCCAGATATGACGGGGGTTCAATGTTATAGTGATATACCAGCCCCCAACCCCTCTGTTGTAACTACCGAAGCAGACAATTGTGGTGTTCCGACCGTTAGTTTTTTTAGTGAGAGTGCCCTTGGAGGCAATTCATGTCCGGGCAACCCACTACGTGTTTCAAGAACATACCGGGTAACAGATGCTTCTGGTAATAGTACTACTGTGAGCCAGTTAATACTTATCGCAGATACCACAGCTCCGGTATTTGAGGATGTCCCGAGCGATATTACTGTGACTTGTCTGTCTATACCATCTGTAGGCACGGTATCCGCAACCGATAACTGTAGAGCAGATGTTGTGATCACCTACCTTGGCGAAACGCGCACCAATGGCTCTTGTCCGGACACCTATACTTTGACAAGAACATGGAGGGCTGTGGATAATTGCGGTAATTCAGCAACTACCGCTCAGCTTATTAACGTTCAGGATGTTATAATACCAGTTTTCAGCTCCGTACCGGCAAATGTTACAGTGAGCTGTCAATCCATACCTGCATTGGGAAACCCAATTTCCACAGATAATTGTGATGCCGCTGTTACCATAAGCTACTTGGGTGAAACCCGCACAAACGGTTCATGCCCAGATTCCTATTCGCTGCGCAGAATCTGGAAAGCAGAGGACAATTGTGGCAATACGGCAACGGCAGAACAGGTGATTACCGTACAAGACCTTACAAAGCCAACATTTACTTCAGTACCAGCCAATGTTACAGTCTCCTGCGAATCTGTACCACCTGTTGGCAACCCAAGTGCAACGGATAACTGTGACCCATCCGCTTCTATTACTTATCTCGGAGAGACACGCACTAACGGTTCTTGCTTGAATACCTACACTTTACTCCGAACCTGGCGCGCAGAGGATAATTGTGGCAATACCGCCACAGCCTCCCAATTGATTACAGTACAAGATATTGTTGCACCAAATTTCACTTTGGTGCCTAACAATGTCACGGTTTCCTGTGAGGCAATTCCCGCTGTAGGTACACCTGCTGCAACCGACAATTGCACGGTTGTTGTAACCATCACGTACAACGGCGAAACCAGGATCAACGGTTCCTGCCCAAATTCTTATACACTAACGCGGAAATGGACTGCTTCGGACAACTGTAGCAACACCAAAACTGCTGTTCAGACGATTACGGTTCAGGATTTGATTGCACCAACATTCACTTTTGTTCCAAACAATGTCACGGTTTCATGTGAATCATTGCCTGCAGTAGGAACTCCTACTGCTACTGACAATTGTTCTCCCTCCGTTTCCATTACCTATCTTGGTGAAACCCGCGCAAACGGTGCTTGCCTGGATGCTTATTTGCTGCGCCGCCAGTGGTTAGCCCAAGACCAGTGTGGCAATTCAGCAACATCAGAACAAGTTATTACTGTTCAGGATATAACTCCACCTGTCTTCACCTTTGTGCCAGATCCAGTAACGGCAAATTGTGACGCAGTCCCGGCTGTGGGTATCCCTACCGTCACCGACAATTGTGATGCCTCTGTGAGTATCGTTTACAATGGTGAAACACGGATGAACGGCATTTGCGCAAACAACTATATTTTAACCAGAAACTGGACTGCTACAGACAATTGCGGCAATACTGCCATCGCCACACAATTGATTGCGGTTCAGGACATCACCAGCCCAAGCTTTATCTCCGTACCCTCGGCGATCACCTCAAGTTGTGAGTCATTACCCTCGGTTGGAATTGCAACAGCTTCGGATAATTGCACAGCAATTGTCCTGATCTCCTATTTGGGTGAATCTGTGCCCGGTTCCGGTGGCGGCTGTCCCGGCAACTATGCCATAGTCCGCACTTGGTCAGCCCAGGATGAATGTGGCAACACCGCCACCGCATCCCAAAACATTACTGTTCAGGATGTTACCCCTCCGATAGTCCTTTCGGTTCCGGCAAATGCAATAGTGAGCTGCTCCAACATTCCTGCAGTAGAAACGCCTACCGCTTCAGACAACTGTGATGCAATACCTGGCATCACCTACAACGGCGCGACCCGAATCAACGGTGCTTGCCCCAATAGTTACACTTTAACGCGCCAATGGACCATTGCCGATGATTGTGGCAATACGACAACTGCCGTTCAAACACTCACGGTAGAAGATAAGACAGCCCCTGTATTTACTTCGATACCCGCTGCTATAACGGTCAGTTGCGAGGCTATTCCGGCAGTAGGGACACCTCTCGCGACCGATGATTGTGCTGTCAGCGTCAACATTTCCTACAACGGCGCGACCCGAATAGACGGACTTTGCCTGGACGCTTATACGCTCAACCGCATGTGGACAGCGGTAGACAGTTGTGGCAATAGTGCCACCGCCATGCAAACGATTACGGTCCAAGATATTACTCCTCCAATATTCAGCTTTGTTCCTGCGCCAATAACTGTAAGTTGCGATGCTATTCCAGCGGTGGAAACACCCACTGCCACAGACAATTGCGATGTGACCGTGAATATTCAGTACAACGGCGAACTTCGTTCGAACGGCAGTTGCCCCTATAACTACACCTTGCAGAGAACCTGGGTAGCAACAGACAATTGTGGGAACACAAGCATGGCAACCCAACTCATTACAGTGCGCGACATTACAGCACCAGTGTTTACCGCTGTGCCTGTGCCGATAACTGTTAGTTGCGAATCCGTCCCAAGCGTAGGCACACCTGTTGCCACAGACAATTGTTCTGCCATTGTAACCATCACCTATCTTGGAGAATCACGAACGAATGGATCATGCTCCGGCAATTATTCCTTGACACGGACATGGGCGGCGCAGGATGAATGCGGCAATGCCGTTGCTGCAACGCAAAAAATCACAGTACAGGACAACAAAAAGCCCATCGTTACTTCTGTGCCGGCAAATGTGACCGTAAGTTGTTCCGCGGTTCCGGCAGTTGGTACCCCCACTGCAACAGACAATTGCGACGCGAATTTGACCATCACCTACAACGGTGCGATTCGAACCAACGGTGTTTGCCCCAACAGTTACACTTTGGCTCGCCAATGGACCATTTCTGACGACTGTGGCAACACCAGTACAGCCGTTCAAAACATTACGGTGCAAGATGTTACGCCACCTGTGTTTACTTCCGTCCCAGCAGCAATTACCACCAGTTGTGAATTTATCCCAACTGTCGCAACTCCCAGTGCAGTGGATGATTGTGCCGCAAGCGTTACCATCCTTTATTCTGGAGAAGTTCGTGCCAATGGCTCCTGCCCAGACTCCTATACACTAACCCGCAGTTGGATAGCACGGGATAGTTGTGGGAACACCGCTACTGCCGAACAGATCATCACAGTGCAAGATATCACAGCTCCGAACTTCACCCAAATACCCTCGGATCTTGTGGTAAACTGCGATGCAATCCCGGCAGTTGCATTCCCAACCGCAGCGGACAATTGCGACGCTTTTGTGAATATAAGTTATTCCGGACAGCTGCGCATTGACGGAAGTTGTACCCATAGTTATTTGTTGCGCAGAGAATGGGTTGCGACGGATAATTGCGGCAACACCTCAAAAGCAACACAGCAAATAACCGTTCAGGATATCACAAAACCACAGTTTGTTTCAGTACCTGCGGATATTACGGTTAGTTGCGAATCAGTGCCATCTCTTGGTTCTCCCGCTGCAACCGACAATTGTGATGCAGATGCTGTCATCACTTTTTCTGGCGAATCACGGACCGACGGACCCTGTACGAACAATTATTCCTTAAAACGGACTTGGACTGCTCAGGACGATTGTGGAAACACCAAAACCGCCTTCCAGATCATTACGGTACAAGACCTTACAAAACCTGTTTTCACGTTTGTTCCTTCAGACGCTACAGTGAACTGCGATGCAGTGCCAGCGCCAGGAACACCGATTGCTACTGATAATTGTACGCCCAGTCCAAGCATCGTTTTTGTTGGCGAAACTATCATGAGCAGTGCCAGTCCAGACAGTTATGTTCTAGAACGGAAATGGACTGCAACCGATCAATGCAACAACACCTCCACCGCCATTCAGATTTTAACGGTGCAAGACACCATCGCCCCAACAATTCAATGTCCTGGAAATATCATAATGGATGCCAATGGGGCCACATGCACAGGAATTGGCAACTTTAATATGCCAATCACGGCTGATAACTGTAGTGCCACACTCAGTGTTTCTTCAACTGCAAACTCCGGCCAGGCATTCCCGGTGGGTATAACCGTGGTAACAATGACGGTAGAGGATCCGACTGGAAATGAAGCGAGCTGCACGTTTAATATTACCGTACGAGACACGACGCCACCCGTGCTCCTGAATTGCCCGCCCAACCTTACATTCACTACAGATTTAACAAGTTGCGAAGCAGCAGTTAGTTGGACAGCTCCGGCCATTTCCGACCCCTGCGATCACCAAAGCACCCTTGTTACCAGCGTCAATATCCCCATTGGGACAGTACTGCCAACTGGCGTTGAAACCATTACCTATACCACTATAGATACCTCTGGGAATAGCTCCCAATGCAGTTTTACTGTGACCGTTCAGGAAATTGTGCCACCGGTGTTGATCAACTGCCCACTTGACATCAGTATAAACACAGATTCATGCAATGCCATTGTCAATTGGACAGCTCCATCTGTAACGGACAATTGCTCCGCGGTAACGGTAGCAGTTAGTATCGTATCTGGCTCTTTGTTCCCAGAAACAAGCACAACCGTGCAATACACTGCCACCGATATTTGGGGAAACACCTCGTCCTGTACTTTTGTGGTAACGGTTGTTGACATCGTTCCACCCTATTTCAGCGGCTGTCCAGGCGACAAACTTGTTGATGCTGGTCTTTGTAGCATACAGGTAAGCTGGGTACAGCCCATTGCTACTGACAACTGTGATCCCGACCCAACAGTATATTCCATTCCGGCCTCAGGGGATATATTCCCGGCTGGGTTTACTACGGTTAATGTTTTTGTGGTGGACCCAAGCGGGAATCAGGACACCTGTACCTTTGTTGTAGAGGTGATTGGCCCACCCATTGGTTTAGCCAGCCTTCCGGTCAACCAATCCTTTATTGGATGTGAAGCTAAGGCAACTTGGAATCCGCCAACGCCGACTGGAATCTGCGGCCCATACACCCTAATCTCGAATTACGAGCCTGGCGACACTTTCCAAATAGGGGCAACAGAAGTCATTTACACGCTGAAGGATACACTAAATCACGTTGTAACCACCAGCTTCACCGTGACTGTAACCGAATCCATCAAGCCTCAGTTCAATTGCCCGGTTTCACCTATCAAGGTTAACATCAGTGGTATGAAGTTGAGCGATCCCTCTGTATTTATCGCCTTAACGGACACCATCAGCACCTGTGATGGCGTTGAGCTAGGCTTTTTGTTTCCCAAAGCAACGGACAATTGTGGCGTCCCAGTGGTGACGCAAGTTGGAGGACAAGCAACAGCGTCTGTATTTGACTTGGGGTTGCATAATTTGATTTTTCTGGCAACAGATGACGCTGGCAATACAAGCCTATGTTCCATACAAATGGAAGTGCTGCCATTATTGCCGCTGAATCCCCAGGTTAGCGATGCTATTGGGTGCAAAGGCGACGAAATCACTTTGTCGGCAACGCCAATTATTGGGGCTCAGTACCTATGGACTGGCCCCAACCCGCCTTATCCAAATAACAACAATATCGTCATTCTGGACTTGGAGACGACCCTTATTGGCTACTATACTGTGGCAGCAAACGTCAACGGTTGTATTACCCCGCTGGATTCGGCCCTCGTTAGAATGGGTATTACCCCCGATGCCGTAGATGACTTGCACTATGAGGTTGCCACCAATGAAATATTGGTTGATTTTAATGTCTTGCTCAATGACACTTATGTGTTGGATGACTACACCTTAAGCATGACCAATACTCAAACTGGTTTGATAGACCATGGGAACGATCTGTATTCTTATGAAGCGGGCAATGCCAATAAGATTATTTACTTTATCTACACCCTATGTTCAGAGGCCTGTCCGAACCTTTGCGATGATGGAATAGTGGCCATTTCGGTTCGTGAACGGATTTGCAGCAATGTTCCGAACATCATTACACCCAATGGGGATGACCTGAATGATTACCTGATGATTCCATGCCTTGACATTGAGCCTTATCCTCAAAACCAGCTGGCCATTTACAACCAATGGGGAGACAAAGTGTATGAGGCTGCGCCATACAGCAATGATCCGAACAAAGCGTGGAGAGGAGAATTGTTTGGGGAAGCTGGAAAGGGCTTGCCAGATGCCACCTATTACTACATCTTTAAGGCTACACCCGAAGACAAGGGCTTGAGAGGGTCTATTGATATTTTTAGGTAATAAGATCGGCAAGTTTTCGCACTTCGGATTGCATTAGGTATTCCTGAAAAAGGCTTCAAGACCACCCATCGGAATAAAATTCGGTTGGCAGTTTTGAAGCCTTTTTCAGAAATAGCTTTAAAAATATCTTCTAAAAGAAAACTACAGTCAAATCCCCCTCCGTTTAACCTCCTCCCGCACCAATTTCAATTCGCGCCCAGCATCCCCTGTCACCGAGGTGTTCTCTTGCGCCCTGCGTATGAGGTAAGGAATCACTTCTTTCACCTGACCATAAGGAAGGTATTTTGCCACACGGAAACCCGCTTTCGCGAGATTGAAGGTTACGTTGTCGCTCATGCCATATAGTTGGCTGAAAAGTGTGTGCGGATGGTCGTGTGCGATGCCTTTTTTGTCCATCAACGCCACTTGGAGTATAGCACTTTCGGCGTTGTGACTGGCGTTGCAAACAGCCAACGTATCAATATGATCAATGCAAAAACGCAGCGCAGTATTGTAAAGATCGTCTGTAGCCTCCTTGTCGGGGTTGATAGGATCCTCATACTTAAGTTCTTGAGCGCGAGCGCGTTCCTTTTCCATATAAGCGCCGCGCACGAGTTTTGCACCGAGCAAAAAGCCTTCTTTGCGCGCGCGGTCGTAACTCTCGGTGAGAAAATGGAGGCGGTCGTGACGGTAATACTGAAAGGTGTTGTACACCACCACACGTTGTTTATTGTAACGACGCATCATGAGCCACACCAAATGGTCAATGGAATCCTGAATCCAACTTTCTTCTGCATCAATAAATACTGACACGTTCTTTTTGGAGGCGAGGTAACAAATGGCATCCAAACGTTTTAGCGCGCTGCGGTATTCGTTCACCTCTTCACGGGTCAATGTTTCGGCGGATTGGATGCGCTCCAATAGCCCGAACCTTATCAGACCCGTCACTTTCGTACTAATGATTGGAATACTTTTGACAGAACGAGACGCAAAGTCAATGGCCCTGATGTTCTCGTTCATCGTGTGGTTAAAATCGAGTTCCGTTTCTTTTGCCTCCGCGCCATAGTCGAGTATCGTAAGGGTGTTATATGCCGCAAGTCTTTCTACAGTGGGTTGGCTATCCAAGAGCGTGGTGCCGCCCACAAATTGTGAAAAAACAGTTTTTTTTACGGCCCATTCGGAGAGTGGAATTCCATTTTCTACCGCCCAAAGCGCGAGCATTGAGCCATATTTTACAAGCCAAGGTTTGTTCATCAGGTTGAACAACCAAGCGGTTTTTTTCAGTTCTTTGTCTGAAAGGTGGGCAAACGCAATTTCTGTATTTGAAAAGTCAATGGTGGTCATAAATAGGCCGTTAAGTCATTGGTCATTAAGTCATTGGTCATTAAGTCATTAAGTCATTAAGTCATTAAGTCATTAGTCATTTTTACCGCCCTGCCAAATCTCCCACGCGGCCTCGGCTTGAAGTTCCAGCATTTCCAAACCGTTCTTTACGGTGCAACCATGAGATTTGGCTTCGTGCAAAAGTAACGTTTCGGAGGGATTGTAAATCAAATCATACACGAGCATCCCCGGCTTAAAAAAATTTGGCGGCACTGGCGGCATTTCGTCTATGTGGGGGAAGCTGCCTAGGGGGGTAGTATTGATTAAGATTGATGGCCGTTGATGTCTTGTACTCTCATTTCCGAGGTCTTTGTATGAAATTTCATTTTCGGCTTTAGGATTGCGCGAAACGAATTTGAAAGGGATACCGAGTTTTTTCAAAACAAAGGCAACTGCTTTAGATGCACCGCCTGTTCCAAGAATAAGCGCTGAATTGGCCTCCGCCTTCCAGCTTTCACGCGCCAGTTTTAGCAGTGATTTTTCAAAACCCAAAACATCCGTATTGTAACCAATAAGACGTTGATTTTCAACAATTATAATGCAATTTACGGCACCGACATCACGGGCGGTTTCGGACAATTCATGTAGAAAAGGGATGACTGATTCCTTGTGCGGGATGGTGACGTTTAGCCCAAGCAGGTCGGGGTTTTGCTCCAACAAAGCGGGCAAATCGGAGATTTTTTCCAAAGGGAAAAGTTCGAAACGGGCATTATGGATGCCTTCGCGCTCGAATTTTTCGGAGAAATATTTCTTTGAAAACGAATGGCCAAGCGGCCAACCGATGAGTCCGTAAAGGGGCATAAAAGTGCGGTTGAAAAAGTGATAAGAGTGAGCGGAAAACCAGTCTGCCAATCACCAATAAACCAATCACTAACTAGTACTGCTTTAGTCCCGTGACATAATACATATCCATCATGCCCTTGTTTTTAGCGGCGATTTTACCCCGGTGTTGCCACTCGAATTCGTACTTGGCTAACCAGTAGGCGTCTTCGCTGACATTGACCCGGCCAGGGTCGCATTGTTCTTCCAGGCGCGCGGCGGTGTTCACCGTGTCGCCCCAGATGTCGTAAGCAAATTTTTTCGCGCCCACCACGCCAGCTACCACGGGTCCAGTGTGAATGCCCACGCGAGCATCGAAGTGTGGAAGTCCTTGGCTCAAGCGCTCGGCCTTGAGGCCCAGCAGAAAATCCTGGATTTCGAGTGCGGCCTTCACCATGTCAGATGGACTGGCGTTCATGTCCGAGAGTCCACTGGCGCATATATAGGCATCTCCCACAGTTTTAATTTTCTCGATACGGTATTTGCCAATTATGTTGTCGAAGTTAGAAAAACAGAGGTCAAGTTCTTCTACCAAACGCTCTGGGCTTAGCATTTCGGCTATGTTGGTAAAGCCTTTAAAGTCAACGAACATAACAGTTGCCTGATCGTATTTTTGAGCGGCCACCTTGTTTCGGGTTTTCAATTCTTGCGCGATGGCTGGTGGCAGGATGTTGAGCAAGAGGTTGTCGGAGCGTTTTTGCTCCTCTTCAATCAGGGCATTTTTCTGGGAAAGTTCGTTGGCAGTTCGCTTTTTAGCGCGGAAACGAGCATAGAAAACAAGGGCAAGGAGCAGCACAAAAACCACTATAAGTGCGAGTATGTTTCGGATATTTTCGCTCTGTTCACGGAATAATTCGGCTTCGGCAAGGCGTGTTTTATTCACTTGAAGTTCTCGTTCCTGTTGTGCTTTCACGATAGAATCTAACATCTGGGACTCTGTCAGGTTTTTGAGTCTGAGTGAGTTGACGCGGACAGCAGAATCGGCACGAAGGACGTTTTGGGAAGCTTGGTTGAGGGCTTGATCTTTTTCTGTGAGTACCAGTTGGGTTTTTTCTTCTACCTGTTTGAGCTGGCTCTGATAGGTGTTTTCCAATAATTGGGTTTGTCCGGTAGCAGCGGCCAATTTTTCGCGCAAAGAACGGTTGTCAGATTCGGCAGCAGCCAATTGGTTTTCAAGTTTTCGCAGGGATTCCCCTCCGCCTCTTGCCCCTCCGCCAGAATCTTTCAGGTATTTCACAGTCTCACTACTCCATTTAAGTGCTTCTCGCAAATCATTCTGTTTCAGGGCAATGTCCTGTAATTTTTCTGCGCTGTTCAGCACCAAGTCACGAAAACCATAATTTCGGGCAGTGTTCCAGGCACGGTTATACCTCCCTGCTGCTTCCTTGTAATTGCGGAGACGATATTCAGCATCTGCGGCCATCACAGCAGCATCTGCCTCCTTTCGTTTGTCGCCGATTTCTACAGCCAACAGATTTGCTCTTACTGCATAATCAGAGGCCTTTTTTGTATTGGTGGCCAGTGATTTTTCGGCAATTTGGTAAGCCAAATTCATCCGCTCATTCTTAGAAGCAGAACGGTTAAATTTGGCTTCTAATTCGGCTACCGATTGAGCGGAAACAGCGTTCAGACTAAAAAAGAAGAACAGGATGGTAAAGGCGGAATAATATTTCATCGTCGCGGATTCAGACTTTTGCAGGGATTGAGCTACAAACGTAGGCTTGGAAAAGTTGTTTTTCAAGGATTTTAGGGAGCTTGGCGGAGTGTCTGGCAAATGTCTAATTTTCTGGCAAATAATTGTGTACGTCGCACTGCTAAGTCTGCCTTGCAGTGCACATATCCTGCCACAGAAATTTTAATTACACCGCTTTCGAATTCACAACGCCCTTCCACAAGCGAGTTTCCAACGCGTCGCCGGATTTGACTTCAGAAGCCGACGCAATGACTTTCCCATTGCTGAAAGTGATGCTGAAGCCTCGACGCAGCACGTTTTCTGGATGGAGATTTTGACAAATAGCCTCTATTTTTTCCAGTTCGCGATGGTGTTCGCGCAGGGTTTGGATAGCAAAGGCGGGGAGTTTTTGTTCCAAAAAATCTAAATTTCTGCTTGACTCTTGAGTTTGTTCACGAGCAGCATAACGAGCAGTGGTTTCGGCACGGTCGAGTTCCAAGCGTTTGACTTTCAAAATGTTTTGGGCTATGCTTTCCAAAGTTTCCGCCACTTCAAGCACGTTTCCTTCAAAAACCAGGTTGTGCTGTACCAGGAAATCTGCCACCGCCGTAGGGGTTTTGAGCGAAGAATGGGCAACAAGGTCCAGGACAGTTTCGTCCACATCATGCCCGATCCCGACGATGAGGGGCAAGGGTGTATTCGCCGCTGCCTGGCAAAGTGCCAGGCCATCGAAAGCCATCAGGTCGAGCCGTGCACCACCTCCACGCACCACCACTATGCAATCAAATTTCTCTGCTGCCTGGCCTATTTTTTCCAAAGCCTTTATTATTTCGACCTCCGCGTTTTTGCCCTGAACCGCTGTGATAAAAAATTGACAATCAAAGGAATATCCAAATGAATTATGCTTCAAATGTTCCCAAAAATCCTGTTTGCCTGCTGCGTTTTCGCTGCTGATCACAGCAATGCGCTGTAGTACAATCGGCAGCGTAAGGGCGCGGTTCAGGTCAAACAGTCCTTCTTGTCGAAGCGTTTGAATGGTTTGTCGGCGCAACATATCGAGTTGGCCGAATGTGTGCGCCGGGTCAATGTCTGTGATGTGGAGTTTAAACCCGTATCGTTCATGAAACTCGGGACGGACTTGCATCCGCAATTCCAATCCTTCCCGAAGTATGGAGGCAACCCCCAAGGGAAAACGGGCGTTAATTTGCCGGAATTCAGCAGCCCAAAGTGCGGCCTGTGCCTGTGCTACTACATCGCCAGACGCTTCCTTTTGCACCAAATCAAGGTAACGATGGCCACGCGATTCGCCTACTTGAGCAATCTCGGCCACAATCCAAATCGGTTGCTGGAAATTGAGCGCCAGCACCCGGCGGATGTGCTCGTTGAGTTCAAAAAGACTGTGCGTGTGCATTGAGCGAAGGTAATATTTCTACCACATCAACATATACGGAGGCGAAATGAATTTCGCTCTACTCACTCTCCCACTCTTGAAAATAACGTATCGCGTTGATTTTCAAAAGTTTTTCTTGTTCCATAGTGTCGCGCGGAGGCATTTCCAAAGCCTGGCGGTAGTGTGGCCAGCCATCTTCATCGCGGCCTACAAATTCAAAAAAACCTTCTTGGCTTAACAAACGGCACACCGCGATGTGCATCAGGTCTTGTTTTTCTTCTTTGGTAAACGAGCGTTTCCACCGTCCCAACTCTTGTATGCCCACCAGGAACAGCACCGTGTTAAGGTCGGGCAAGGTCTCGCGCTTCATTGTTTCCTGCACGAGGTGCTGGGTGCGCAGCCATTCAAAATCTAATTGCCAGTCTTCCATAATTCAGCAGCAGTTTTCAGGGGCAGTTTTCAGTTGAAAATTGACCATATTATTTAACAAATTCCCCCGCAGGGCTGTCTTTTTTTAGGTAAGTTTTGAGTCCGGAATATGGCACAAGCAAAGTTTGGCGACCATATTGTGGGTGAAACAAGGTACTGATCTCCAATCCCTCCCGTCGAAGGGCAAAGAGCGGGAAACCCGCTCTGGTAAGCCATTCGCGGTATTTCGGATCGCCGGCAAAGGAGGGGAGTTTTGGCATTTCGCGGTTCGCCCAGTCTGTCAGATATTTTTGGGCGTTGAAGCCTTTGTTAAAAAGATCTTCGAGCCCAATTTCCTTGTTGCTGCGCAGATCGTAGTTGAAAGAAAGTCCCTGTGCTTGATCTGTCCATGTATCGGAAAACGTGACATACCCAGTAAAAACGTTGTCGGTCCAACAGGCAATTTCAGGCCAAGCGCTGGCCCTCTGACTTCCGCGGTTTGCGGGTGAAAGCGGGATTTTTTTTCCTGAAAAAGCAGATTTACAACTTTCCACCCATTGATTCACTTGTTCGTCGAGCTGGGTGTTGCAATGTGCACAAGGTGTGCGGGGGTAGAGCACATCGTAACTTGTAGCATAATCAGCATATTCGTAACAACCGAGCAAAAAGTGGTCTTTGAGAACAAATTTGAAGGTACGTCGTTCGCCGCTGCCGACCCAATTGCAGTCAGTATTTTGGCCTGGCTTAAGGTTGCCGCTCAACAAGGCCGCCAAACGATCTGCTGAGCCAAGCACTTCCATTTCGTATGCCCCATCGTTTTTTATTTCGCCTTTTAGTCGGTAAGTGCGGCCATCTGATTCGACCCAGAGAAAGCCGTCCAAAGCACCATTGTGCGAGCGTACCAGGACCATGTCGCAGCGTGCGCCGTTGTATCGCGTGATAAATCGGCTGCTCCATTTATTGTCGGAGCAATTAAGTGTAAGCGTCTGGCCTTGCGTCACTTCTTCGGCCTCCAAACGGCTTCCAAGAGTGTTATCTGCATTTACCCATTCGGCCTCCAAACGTCGGTTGCGGTAAACGCCGCTCAAGCGTCCGGTAATCCCACGAGCCAAATCTCGTTCTTCGAGTGAGAATCCTGTGGTATCGAGCGAACCTGCGAGGTTGAAGCGCGTACGGCTTTTTGCGTAAGTGAGATAGCCACGGCAGTTGCGGCCGTCGAAGCCCAATGCTATATCCACTACCGAGGCATCGTCAAGTCGGCCCTTGAAATATTTTACCCATTTGATATTGGCGGGTTTTTCAAAAAGATTCAGGATGGAGGTATCCTTTTTGAACGCTGAATTACCAGCTACGGCAGCAGGCGGAGTATTTGGTTTTGTTGTTCCTGGTGATGCTGTGGGAGCTTTTGCCGCCGGTTTCCCGGCAGCTGGCGGGTTTGTTTTTTGGGCAAATAGCGAAATGGGGAGTGCTATGAGCAGAAGCGTAACGATTTTTTGCATTAGTACACTGAAATAATTTTTGAGGAAAATTAACGATGAAAATACCACATCTGTTACATCACATTTTTAACCGCCGTAGTTTTAACGAAGGAGGGGCCACATGGACCTCATTTTCACATTGACTCAAGCTGCCATTTTCCAATCTTTTTCCGCTTCAAAAGCTTCGTGCAGGATGTCATAGAGCAAGTCGTGGTATTCGGGGAAGTCGGGAAGGTTGTTGTGGCCTGCGCCGACGATAGGGTGGAGCGTGATTTTTTCAGGAGCCAGGGCTTTGAGCATTTCGCTTTGACGGTAAGGGATTAAGCGGTCCTTTGTCCCGCCGATAATGTGGACAGGGCAGTGCACTTTTTTGATAAACCGATCGGTGCGGATATGGTAGCGTAATAGCCAGCGAATGGGCAAGATGAAAGCGTACCGAGAGATGTGGTACAAGAATGAGTAGTATGGGCAATCTAAAACGACCATTTGGGGTCGGTTCCAGGAAGCGACCCGGGCGGCGAGGCCACTGCCAAGCGAGCGACCATACAGTACAATACGCGCTTCTCCATACTCGTCTGAAAGCCATTTATAGACGTGTTGAAGGTCGCTAAACAGGATTTCTTCGGTGCGGCGGCCACGGCTTTTGCCAAATCCCCGAAAATCAAGGATAAAAAAATCAAACCCTTTTCCCACGAAGTCTTTGGCAAACTTCCCCCAGCCTTTGATGCTCCGCGAATTCCCTTTGATGTAAAAAACCACACCCTTGCTATTGGGTACACGGAAATGCAGGGCATTCACCATACCACCGTCTTCCATGTCGAAATTGACCTCCGTAAAAGGGAAAGGATATTGATAAGTAAAGGTTTTGGCCAAGCGCTCCGGGCGAAAGAAAAACAGGTCTTGCCCAAAATAGAACACAAAACAAAGCCCTACATAAAGGGCCACAGGCCAAAAAAGTATGTTTACCCAGAACAGCATTTGCTGGCAAAAGTAGATCAGAATTTGATGAATTTTAGAATTAACAGAATGGAGGTAGCCCCCTCGCAAGTTCTGTTAATTCTAAAATTCAGCAAATTCTGATCAACGGACCACCAACTTTTTTTCCACCGTACCTTCTTCCGCACGAATACGCAGGGTGTACACACCGCTTGTCCAGCCGGACAAGTTCAAGGATGTGCTGCGGGTGCCAGAAGGCCGTATTTCGCGAATTTTTTGACCGAGGCTGTTTATCACTTCTATGGCCTCCACATGAAGATCGGAGGTGTAAAGTTCCATTACATCAGCGGCAGGGTTGGGGCTGAGCAGGATCTTGGAGCGGAGCATTTCTTCTTTTGTACCCGAAGTTTGGAGGGTTTTTATCCAAACGGTATCTTGTCCTGCAGGCACAGAAACATCAAATTTATTGCCGAATTTATCAATGGCTTTCAGCCCTCGGATGGGTACGACAAAGGGAACTGGTTTACTTTCTCCACGTTCAATAATGTCAATAATGATAATGTAATCAGTCACAAATGTAAGGTTGGCTACCCTGCCATATCCATTGACGGCTAAGCCATTTTTCCGGGTCATGCCAATGTCCAATTGAGCACGGGAGTGTACATCCTTGGAAAGCCAGAGCAGGTGGTTGGTAGAGCCAAAAAAGTCGTCGTCGTAATCCGAATCCGGGTTGTGATTCACATAATCGGGATAACGAAGGGCGAAGGCCAGCCCGTAAAGACCTAGTGCTGGCTGGCTGGGGCTGCCGACTTTTACCCAGGCTTTTATTTCTACAGGAGCGGGATTATTCGGGTCCACGACAATAGTATCGGCTTCAAATTCCAGCCGCAACTGGGGCGAGCCTGGTAAAAAAGAAATCTCTGAGGTATCAATGGCTGCGTAGTGTTGCGTGATCACATCCGCATCAAATTCATTCACCGATCCATTCCCATCGCAGTCCAAGTGCTTATAATTAATGGTTTCAGCCAAGGTTGCATCCCAATTCGGTGCGAATTGAGGACTCCAGGTAGTACTGGCCTCTGGTCGGGGTGCCCCCGTACTGTAATGCCCCACACCTAGATTGAGCAAGTCGTACACATTGGCGCGGTGGTCACGGTTTGCATCGCCAGGTAGTACATAATCGGTTGTGTTGGGCAGGGCCCCGATTACCATGCTCATGGCATCAGTCACTAGCAATTGAGTTACTGAAGAAATACAGCCATTGACGCCCCATACCGTCAGGTTGGTCCGGTAAATTCCAGCCGATGCGTAAGGGTGTAAAATGGTGTCCCAATTGGTGCCTTCCCAAAGCGGAGTGCCATCTCCAAAATCCAATTGGATGGAGCTGTAATTACCAATACTCTGATTGCAGAACTGTGCAATGTAGCCCGCATCGGCGGAGCCACTGATTATTTTTGCCTGAAGGTTTGTATTACAGGAGCCCAAGACGGAACCACAATCCCCCGCCCACCATTGAGAAAGACCCTTTGACATTGCTTCGCATTCATTGGCATAAGTATTTCCGTCACAGCCACATACAGGGGCATACAATTGTGAAGGTCCTGGGCAAAGCGTGGTCACGTCAGCCAAGACGGGGTTGAGACAGGCCGATTCGGCCACCGTCATGCTTTGGCAACGGGTACCGCTGCAAAGGCTTCCATCAAATAGATTCCGTATCTGATAATTTGCGCACACCGTATAATCCCCATAACCCGGGAGCGGAGCGGAAAAAGCTTGCAATTCTGAAATGATTTGGCTCGATTTGTTCGTGTACCATTGTACGGCCTCCAAAACCAGGTCTGCATCATTTGAGATTCGGAATATTTTTCCCTGCAATTCTGTACCTACTGCGGTTACCTGAATATCATATCCGCACCAATCATAGTCCTGGTTGCTGGCTTCAACGGTGGCACATTCTTGAATGGAACAACCAAAGCCGTCGGTGACAGTTAGACAAACAACATAGTTTCCTTCTGTCGAGAAAACATGGTTTACATTTTCTCCACCTTCCGTTTGTCCGTCCCCAAAATCCCAATGACAGGTTTGTGTTGTGGGGTCGTAAATATTGGCCACGAATTTGTAGCCGAGCAATTGCTGTGGATTGGGAATTCGAACAAATTGGGCTTTACAGGGCAACTTGTCTGAAACGCAAGTAAGTGCAACCACCGAGAACCCACCTGACTGGCATCCCGAAGGCAGCGCTGTAGACTCGGCATTAAACATAAATATCTGCCCTCCAGAAAGATCTTCTGCGCCAGTTACTGCACGGAGGGTCTGGCCGTTGTCCAGATCAATGATCTTGGCCCCACAACCGGGAGTAACACCTGCTACCCGACCTACTCGGTCGCATTGAGCCACCAAATGGCCGGAGAAAAGGGTTGCCGCAAGCAGCGCCAACAGAAAGTAGAAATGCTTTTGCATCTGCTTACAAGTTTGAGAATGTTCATCAAGACGGATTATTTCGGTATCAAGTTGGGGCGGTTTTGCTGGGCAGATTTTTACTTTACAAAGGTTATGTATTTTTTGTTTTGGAACAAAGACAATTTTCCGAACTTGCCGATAAATTTTTCTTTAAAAGTTTATTACAAAAAATTGATCTTCAATAATTTATGCAGCCAAATCCATTTGTGAAAAATTTCGCATTTAGTTGCTATTCAGCAGCGGGACTTAGCGTGGAACAAGGATTTCACGGATTGAGCACAGATGTTTTCGTTTTTATACCTGACGGAAATTGGTTTGTGAATTGTTTTTTCAGAAAAAAAATCCGTGTCTAATCCGTGAAATCCGTGTTCCACTCACACATTGATCATCAAGCAAAATGTTCAGCGAAAAACTCCTTTCCATCCTTCAAACCCTGTCGAAAGTTGAGCGCAATCGCTTTCGGAAATACCTGCTTTCGCCTTACCTGAACGAGCAGCCCGACCTGCTCCTGCTCTTCGAGGCTTCGGACAAGGCACTTCGCGACGGAACATTTACACAACTCGAAAGGCAACAAATCTGGCAAAAACTGTACCCGAACAAGCCATACAACGATGCCCATTTGCGCCGCCTTTCTTCCGACCTGACTCAAATGACCTTGCGCTTCCTTTCTGATGAGGCTCGAAGTCAAAACCCGATTGCTGAGGCACTCGATTTGCAACGACTTTTGGAAAAACCTGAGATTAAGAAGCACCTTGCAGGAGTAGAAAGGAACATCAGCCGCTTGCTCGACGAATCATTAGGAGAGTCTCCAGAGTATTATCTCGCCCGCTTCCAAATGCATCACAACGTTTTTACACGTGCAGCAAAAACCATTGTTACGTCTGGCTATGCTGAAAAATTGTGGTCAGCAGATGTGCATTTAGAGTATTTTTATTTGACACAAAAACTGAAGTATTACGCCAGTTGGCTGCTTTATAACCGCTCCCGAACAACTGAAAAAGAGATTATTCTTCCCCTGGGGCTTTTGGAAAGGCTTGATAAAGAGCCATTTAATGAGACTCCATTATTAGCAGTTTATCGAAACGTTATTGAAAGCCTGACAAAACCAGAGGAGGAACAGCATTTCAAAAACTTGTTAGAAAGTATCGAGACTCATGGCAATGGGTTATCAAAAAGCGACCTTCGCGAATGCTACCAAATTGCTCAAAATTACTGTGCAATCAAAATCAATCAAGGTAAGCGAGAATATTACCGGGAGGCTTTCGAGGTTTTTAAAAAAATCATTCAAAAAGGAGTTCTTTTAGAAGGGGGAAACCTCTCAGAGGGCATTTTCAAAAATATTGTCACAGCAGGGTTGGGCGTAGGGGAATTTTCTTGGACTGAAAATTTTATTCAAGATTATGCCACTCTTTTACCCTCGGATATTCGAGAAAATGCCCGCACATTTAATCTTGCCTCTCTCCATTTCCACCAAAAAAAATATCAACAGGTAATAGGCTTGATTCGTGACGTGGAATACAGCGATGTTGTATACACCTTGAGCGCCAAGCAACTGCTGGTACGTACCTATTTTGAATTGGGGGAAATACTCGCATTAGATTCCCTGATTGATAGTTTCAAAATCTTTTTGCGGCGGAACAAATTGATTTCCAAAAGCCAAAAAAGAGAATATCTAAACTTCTTAAACTTTGTAAAAAACCTTACTATCCTAAGCGCTGCCGACAATCGAAAAATAGCCAAACTACGAGCGAGGATTGAAACCGCTTCGTCCATTACTCCGAAAAAATGGCTACTCGAAAAAATTGATGCCTTGAGTAAAACCCGCCGATAACTAAAAGGCTGGTTAAGAATAGTGGAAGCATTCTTTTGAACAATGAAAAAACTTACAAAAGCGAATGAACACTTCAAAAGCGGCTTGCGATAGACCTTTTTCAATAATCTTAAGCATCGCACTGCGAAAGCCCAAAATCGCCTCGCGCAGCACTTGTATCCTATTGCTTGCATTTTGGGCCACCACCCTCCCCGCCCAAAAAATATCCCTCGATGCCGCACTCTATCAAGGCTCGGTATGGAGGCATACGCCCAAATTAAGCACTCAATCCGGCGAAGGCATTGGTGGCCAGGAGCTTGGATTGCGCATCCACACCACAGGTCGCCGCGACTGGCAAGCATGGCAGCACTACCCCGCGTTTGGCCTCTCCCTTGGGCACTTTCGCCTCGGCGAAGGCTCGCATGGCCACGCCTTTAGCGTGCTTCCGCATTTGAGCATTCCTTTGATACGGGCAGGCAGATGGGCAGCTCATTTCCGCATTGGTACTGGGCTGGCTTGGGTGACGCGACCCTACGACTGGTTCGACAACGCCGGCCAAAACGCTATCGGTTCGCATTGGAACAACATAACCCAATTCCGTCTTGGCGCCGAGTTTAGCGCTGCTCCACACTTGTGGTTCAGCGCAGGTGGTAGCATGACCCATTTTTCTAACGGTGGCTCAGCATTGCCCAATTTTGGCGTGAACGTTTTTTCCGGCTGGGCGGGCGCGGCCTGGTTTTTTCAGCCTTTGAAAAAAGAAGATTTCCAACCCGCGAAAACCAGCAAGCACGAAATGAGGCGGCGTTTTGGCGGACAATGCCAAGGAGGACTCGCGTTGTTGGAAATAGCCTCTTTTGACGGGCCTAAACACGCTGTTTGGATTGCTTCGGCGGCCGGATATTTCCAAATAAGTCGCATAAATCGGGCACTTATAGGCGTGGACTACGAATCCAATAGAGCCATTTATGAGTGGGGCCTGCACTCAACACGCTTCAGCGATGAAGCGGCAGCAAAGCAGGGTTCAACACGATTAGCGGTATTTGCAGCAGAGGAATTTTTATTCGGCGATATCAGCATTGTGCTTCAGGCAGGAAAGTACCTGGGCAAAAACATCAACCAATATGTGCCAAAATCGAGTTATGCCAAACTTTCTGCCAGGTATTATTTCCCGGATCTTTGGGACAATGACTTGCGGCCTTTTGCGGGCATTTCCATCAAAGCGCACAAGTTTACGGCAGAGTATATTTCGGGAAATGTGGGAGTGTCTTTTTGAACCGGTGCGAGACTTTCCAAGTTTTTAAAACTTGGAAAGTCTGTGCTTGAAGATCACTCACTTGTTAGCCAACTGCCCACAAGCTGCGTCAATGTCCTTACCCCGGCTACGGCGCACAGTGACGGTCACGTCTTCTTTGACGAGGTAGGCTGCAAAAGCATTCAAGCGATTTTCATCTGATTTTACAAAAGACAGTCCTTCAATAGGGTTGTATTCGATGATATTCACTCGAACCGGAAATTTGCGGCGGCAGAGTTGGACCAATTTCGCGGCATCCTCCAACGAGTCGTTGAAGCCGTCAAAAGCGATGTATTCGTAAGAAATGCGGCCTTTTGTTTTCCAGTAAAAATATTCGAGGCTTTCCATGAGCGCAGCGAGATTGTTCGATTCATTGATCGGCATGATCTCGTTGCGCTTGGTGTCGTCGGCTGCGTGAAGGCTGAGCGCCAAGTTACTACGGTAGCCATCATCGGCCATTTTGCGGATCATCTTTGCGATGCCTGCCGTGCTTACGGTAATGCGCCGGGCACCCATGCCCAATCCGCCTGGAGCAGGTGCCGTGATTCGCTCAATACTTTCCATGGTGCCGGAATAAGTCAGCAGTGGCTCGCCCATACCCATGTACACTACGTTGGTAAGTGGTTTGCCAAAACTTTCGAGGCTTTGGCGGTTCACGCCTACCACCTGGTCAAAAATCTCAGCGGCACTGAGGTTGCGCTTCCGACCCATTTGCCCTGTGGCGCAAAACGCGCAAGTGAGGCTGCAACCAACTTGTGTGCTCACGCAAACCGTGAAGCGGTCATCATCGGGAACAGGTATCAGCACACTTTCAATGCGATGGCCGTCGTGAGTGAGCCAGCGCGATTTGATGGTGCCATCACCACTGTGCTGGGTTTTGTCTTCCAGAAGGGCATGGAAGGTGAATTGCTCGGCAAGTTTGGCGCGCAGGGCTTTAGGTATGTTGGTCATCGCCTCCCAATCCCTTGCACCTTTGACCCAGAGCCATTCGTACACTTGTTTGGCGCGAAAGCGCGGCTCTCCCCAGGAAGCGAAAAGCGCTTCGAGATTGGGGAGGGAAATGGACCGGATGTCTGATTTTGTTTCGATTGACATAGGTTAAATATATTTTTTGTCAATCGCTTTCGGCTTGTCGGCGAAGAGCCAAAAATGCTTCTTTCAAAGGCTGTCCAACCGAACTATTGGGTTCGTTTAATACCAATGTTTGATAAGCATCTAAGAACTGAGCGCGATAACGATGGAAAAAATGGAGGAAGTGTCGAACAAAACCGAGGCAGTCTAAAATGGCAACTTCTATCCCATATTCTTCATATACCAACTTTGCAAAATCCGAGACCGACACCTCTATAAGATCTGTTGTGATAAAAATGTAGTTGTCAATCGTAAGTCCCGAGTTGGATATTTTGTTGAGCGCTAGTTGAATATCATGAGCAGTAACACGCTTATTCTACATTCCCAATGATTTCCACATCAGCAACAAAAGGAGTGGTAAGGCTCTGCTCTGCCTCTGAAAAATATTTTTCGAGCAGTTCGCTTGGTTTCATCCGAACAAAGTCTGGTGGTTCTTCTGGTGTGCTGTGATTTCCTGAAGGTCGTAATTCACCCACAATACTTCCTGGCGCTTGTCTTTGGTGGAATGGATGGTTTTTTCTTGGCTGAAATACTTTTGCCAACGACTTGATGGATAAAGATCATTCATCAAGTCGCAGTCATAGTTGGAAATAGCAACCATCCCATCTACTTTATTCAACGTTTTCGATAGTGCTACATGATCAATATCTTGCATTTCAAAACCATAAGAACTGGTATCTCCTCGGGTTTCATGAATGTAGGGCGGGTCACAACAGAATAGTGTTTCAGGGCTATCATAAATTTCAATGGCTTCAATTGCAGGGCGATTTTCAATTTGGACGCGCAGTAGTCTGTCTGCAATAAATTCAAGGTTTTCAATGCCACCCAACCATCGGCTGACCACTCCACTCATACCTGAACGGCTCGTGTTTTTACAATTTGCCCATCGCCCCAAAGACGCCTTTTGAGCCAGCCCCGTACGCACCTGCCGTGCCCTTACGAAAAAACGGCGCGCACGCTCCAATTCACGTAGAGAAGGATCAATTTCACAAGATAATGCAAATTCCTCCCTTGAAAAAGGGGTAAATGAAATGGCTTCTATGAGGTCATTTTTTTGCTGTCTCAATACCCTGAAAAAGTTGACCACTTCTCCATCCAAGTCGTTGTAAGTCTCTACTGGCGAGGGTGCTCGATTGAGCAAAACAGCCCCAGATCCTGCAAAGGGCTCACAATAATGGTTGCATTTAGGGAGGAAAGGAAGAAGCCAGTCGAGATGAGAAAACTTGCCTCCGTACCATCCGAAGGCAATCAATTTCTTGGGTTGCGTCAATTTTGAAATAGAAGAGGGAGATTTTTTACGCTTGACCTCCTCTTCTGCAAATATTTCAAGTTCCATTGGATAAATTTTGAAAGCACAAGGTACTCAATACGCCCCAAAATACCTTCTCAAAAACCACTCGCCCGCCAGTAGCAATGCCAACAAGGCAAAGATCCATTTGAGGTTTATAAGCGGATTGGTTTGTGTGGTTTGGTATAGAACGGGTTTCACCGTTTCGTTGGCCTTGATTTTTTCTGCAATGCTGGCGAGTTGGTTAGAGAACACCATTTCTCCACCAAATTTTGCGCTCAACTGGCGCAATACGGAATGATTGGCCGTTGTCTCAAACAATTCCAGTTCAATGGGTTGCACACTAAAACGCCCCTCGTACAAAAGGTTTTGGCCGTTGAAATTGACCGTAGCTTTGTAGGTATATGGCCCCACCGGGAGAATGCCGGCATTGAGCATATAGGCTTTCCCAAGTTTGTTGAACGTATAGGTGAACTCCTTGCCGTCGCGATTGCGGATGCTCATGGCGACGTCAGGATCGTTCGTTAATTCGTAGTTGTCGTTGTAGAGTTCGCCACCAAAGCCGACAGGCTCGTTTTCATTAAAAATATTCTTGTCCAATGTCACGCGGAACTTGCGTTTGTCCTCTTTGAGCGAGAGATATTGTACGGTTTTGCCAACCAATTCGTCAAAAATCTCGTGGTTTTGATGCTGTAAATAGTCGAATAAACGCCAGCGCCAAAGTCCCTCACCGAGCAAAATACCTGTTTTGATCCCGTTCGTTTCACCCACTGCCAGAAGTGGCTGATCGGTGTCCACCTTGCCGATTCGTTTTCGAAGTAGCACCTGCGCTTGCGGCGTTGCCCCGAAATTGCCAAAGGCCGAGGTCATCGGATTGAACTTTGGCAACTCCTCCAATACCCTTGGGCTAAGCGAAAACGCAGCGAACTGTGGTGATACACGGCCCTGCACCTCGTCACTTTGCGAGCCATCACTTTGAAGGCTGACAAGGCTTTGCGCTCTTGCCAGCGCAGGATAGCCTGTCTGCATTCCGGCGATGAAAAGACGTGGAACCCGTTTTTCATTCATCTTGTTGAGCAAGCCGGAAAGGTCGTTCGAGTTGGAGGGGAGATTGTGCAGCACCACAAAATCGAACTTTAGTACATCCAGACCAGGATCATTGATATAGGCAGTGCTGACCTGGTAGTTTTTGTTGGATTCAAGGGTAGTTTTCAATGCGCTGAGGTCGGGGTGAGGGCTGTTGGCCAAGAGCAGTATTTTCTGGCGGGCATCCAACACGTCTATAAAAATTTCGCGGCGATTGTTGCTCGTACTCGCTTCGCCAGGCAAAACGGCAGCACTGATGATGTAGGAAACTACCCCTGCTTGATCTGCATCGAGCTGCACTTCTTTGGTGCTAAAAAAATCGTTTCCTGCCAGCGATACGGGGATTCGTTGGAGTTCTTTCAAGCCTGAATCACTTGATTTTGAAACTGTTACTACGGTTTGTTTTCCCGCTAGGTTGGTAGCGGCAAGATCAATTTGCAAGGTAAACTTGTCGCCCAGATAGGCGATTTTGTTGTGGAAAACCCGCTTCACCACCAGGTCTTTTTTGGGCGTGGTGTCGCCAAGTGCGACGGAGTACACCGGTGCTGAAAGCGGCGCGTCGGAGTAAGCTGGGTTGCTGCCCTGGTTGTAGATGCCGTCGGAAGCGAGAACTACTGCACCAAGATTTTGGCCGCCATAGAGATCGTACACGCCCCGCAGGAGTTCTGAAAAATTGGATACTTTATCTGTGAAGTTGAAATCCACACCCTCGCGCACTTGATCGCCAAAGGCAAGTTCGTGTACCTCATAATTTTCTGAAAGGGAGTTTTTCAGCGCAGCCCAATCTTGCTTATAACGTTCCAAAGTCTCTCCTTGCAAGTCAGTGGCTATGCTTTCCGACTGATCTTGTGCCAGTACTACAATGGGCTTTTTTGTTTCGGTGAAAAAACTTTTCAGCAATGGCGACAACAGCAATGCGCTGAGTAAAGTGACTGATAGCCAACGTAATAGACCCAGCCAACGATTGAGTTTAGGGGCTTGATCACGAAAAGTGGTATCACGGTAATAAAGCAGCAGCGCGTAGCCTAGCCCCAGCAACGCACAAAAAATCAGAAACCAGGCAGAGTATTGGAAAGAGAGCTTGAGCATTTAAATTGTCATTTTTACCTGTTTACCCGCCGTAGCCTTGGCGAAGGCGGGCCTTCATTGAGGTCATAAATTTGCCTTAGCTGGGTAGCCTTTACCCGCCTTCGCCTTCGGCTACGGTGGGTAAAGGCGCAAAATTGCGGAAAAAGTTGCGGCTTTAGTTCATTCCCTTAAATCAAACCTCACCCAATCCACGGCCACTACCGCTTTCGAGGGGTCGTTCTCGTTTTTGAATACAAAATAAACATCGTGAAATCCAGGATGGGCCGCCTCTAAAAGTGGGATGTTGACTTCGAAAAACTCCATTTTCAGCCCATCTTTCTTTTGGGGCAACACAGCCTTGCCCAACAGATTTCCTTTAGGCGAAGCGAGCCGAATTTCCACCCTCCCCCCACCAAAATGGTATTTGCTATCGCTCGTGCCGATGCCCATCGCGATGGAGTGAACGCTTGTCAGGTCAACATGTTTAAACACAAAAAAACTATTAGATTTTAATTCGATGAGTACTACGGTATCGCCATTGAACGGTCGATAGCTGCGAATGTGTTTGGACAGACTATCGGCCTGTTCTGCTTGCTGGAAGGAAGGGCGCAACGCAATCGTCTCCCAGCCTTCGAGTGAGGCTTGGCTCATACTGCCCCGGTCTCGGTAGCTTGCTTTGAAAATGAAGGTGCCGGCTTTGATCTTGGCTTTTTCATCCCTTGAAAGGGGGGGCTTTAGCATGTAATCGCCCGCAAGCGGTATGGGCTGCATAAGCTTTGGCGGATCCCCGAGTGATAGAATCCAGCGAACCATTTCGCCCGCAGCCTCTTCTGTGATTTGCGGATGTGCACTCATTACTGTTTGGCCCCAATTGCCTGCTCCGCCTCTGATAATTTTAAGTGAGAGGTCGCGGATAGCGAAATCGCTTTTTCGGTATCGCTCAGCAATGGATTGGTAGGCCGGGCCGTTCACTAGCCTTTCTTCAGCGTGGCAAGTACCACAGTCAGACCGCTCTATGAGCGTTTTACCCCGCGTATATTCGGCCATTTGTTTGGCAGTTTGGTGTCCCTGGGCGATGCTTGTTATGTCGAAACCTGTTTCCAAATAATCAATGGTCGTAGCCACGAAAGTTGGGGCGATTGTGCCGTTTTCGAGCGAGCCATCTTCTGCATCAGTCACTACCAGACGATAGTTCAACACTTGCCCGGGTTGATAGAAACTGCGGTTTTTACCACCAAAATCCCAGCGCACGAGTGGAGGCTCATTGCCTACAATTATCTTCAGTTTCGCGGTTTTTGTAGAGCCCTTATTGTCTGTTACTTTCAATTTGGCTTCATAAGTGCCGGGGTTTGAATAGATATGAACCAGGCTATCTAATTCAGATTGCCTTGCAAAAGGCTTTGCTCCCCGCTGACCGACTCGACCGCTCCGTGTTGGTTTTACCAAATTGGATTGACCACCACGACTGGTCGGGTGTTTTGCCACAAAAGTCTTGACGGGAGTTCCGTCTCCAAAATCCAGTTCATACTGGAGTTTTTCGCCATCGTAGTCCTTAGTGTTTGACAAGTTGAAATAAGCCGTGAAAGGCGCTGCGCCAGCCAATTTTTCTGCCTGAATGTCCGGAACAGGTGGGCGATTACCCTGAAAATAGTCAATGCGCGAGAGGCGGGCATCATGATTGGTGGCAAACCATTGTGTGCCATATTCCAATACCCAAATGGAGCCGTTTTTATCTACCACCATGTCCATTGGGCGAGAAAGATTTAGTGCCTCGCCGAATGGTTCCATACGGCTAAAATTCCCCAGTGAGTCCACCGTAACCGCCATCATCCAGCCGCGTATCCAATCATAAATGATGAGTTTTCCATTGTAATAGTCCGGGAAACGGGTATCAGCAGCGTATTCATCACAATAATAGGTAGGGCCAGCCATGGCATTGCGGCCACCCGTGCCTACCAACGGAAATTCCAGCGAGTTACCATATGGATACCAAATAAATGCGGGTTGAGCAGGCGGCAGTTCGCGCTTCCCTGTATTGTTCGGCGAGTTGTTGATGGGGTGGGCGGGGTCGTGTAAGGGGTCGCTTTTATGGTTATCAAAATTAAATTCGTGATAGGGCTTGTTGTTTCCCACGAAATAGGGCCAACCAAAAAAACCAGCCGCTCTGGCGCGGTTGATTTCGTCGTGGCCTTGTGGACCGCGGGTCATGTCAGGTTCGCCGGCATCGGGGCCGACTTCTCCCCAAAAGAGCAGCTTGCGGCGGTTGTCGAAAGAGAAGCGGAATGGGTTACGGCAGCCCATCGTGTAAATTTCCGGGCGACCAAGCATGCCTTTTGGCAATTGCTTCAATTCGGGCCAACGTGTTTCCAAAGACTTTTCCGTAAATAAATTTCCCTGCGGACAGATATAACCCCCATCTAAGAGTGGTTTTATCCGCAAAATTTTACCACGCAAATCGTTGGTATTGGAAGAAGATTTTTGGGCATCCCATGCGCTTCTACCGGTGCGTTCGTCGCTAGGTGAATAACCGTCCGAGGCAAATGGGTTGGTGTTGTCGCCCGTGCTGAGGTAGAGATTTCCCGCCGCATCGAACTCGATACAGCCACCTGAGTGACAGCATTCCTGACGTTGTACGGCTACTTGAAGAATGATCTGTTCAGAGGCTCGATCCAGCGTATCGCCCCTGAAAATGAAGCGTGAAAGATTGTTTACAGACTCATTGCCGACGGGAGAATAATAGAGATAAATCCAATGATTATCAATGTAATGCGGGTCGAGCGCTAGCCCCATCAACCCATCTTCGTATTCAGAATGCACAGGCAGTTTGTATGCAATGTTAACCAAACCTGTAGCGGGATCGAATATCTTGATGGCCCCGCGCCGCTCAATAAAAATGATTTTGCCATCGGGCAAAAGATCTAGTTCCATTGGCTCGGTGAGGTCTTCGGCAAGCACGGTTTTTTGGAAGCGCGTAGGATCGGGCGTTTCAGGGGTTCGGCAAGCGGTATAATTCAGGCGTTTTTTTTTTACCAATTGCATAGCGAATGCCACCGAGCACATGTTTCAGGAAGTCCGGCTCCGTATAACTTTCAATCGTATGGCCAAGGGCGGTGTAAAACGCACGCCCCCCGTCATATTCATGAAACCAGGATACGGGATGGCCCCCACCCTTGCCCTCCCCATTTGGGGAAGAGGAATCCATTGTTCCTCCCTTGTAACTGCTTTCATCAAGACTAAGCAGCACATTTACGTTTGGGTTCAGGTTTTTGAAATTGTACCATTCGTCGTACCGCTGCCAGGTATCTCCCAAATGTCTGGTAGTTGGATGATCCTTTTTTTCAACCCGAAGGGTAGCGGTTTGCTCGGCTGGGTGGCTGCTAAAATAAGCCCCGGCGAGTCCGCCATACCACGTCCAGCCATATTCCGTATCAGTGGCCGAGTGAATGCCAACATAGCCTCCTCCAGCCTGGATGTAGCGTTCAAAATCAGTCTCCTGTTTGGGATTCAGTACATCGCCCGTTGTACAGAGAAACACAATGGCGTTGTAACGACGCAGGTTTTTCTCATTGAAATCGTCAGCATCCTCGGTCGTGTCTACGGCGATGCCGTTTGCATGGCAGAGTTTGCGTAAGGCCGCCGTGGCTATGGGAATATTCGCGTGGCGGTAGCCCTCGGTTTTGGAAAAAAGGAGGATGCGTGGTGGAATATGGTCAGAACAATTTGGCAATAAGAGGGCAAGGGCGAGGAAGGGGAGTAGATTGAGGACGAATTGCGGCATGAAAGGTGCTATGTTTTTGCTTTAGAGGGGGTAAATTAGGCGTAGTTTTTGCTTTGACTCTTATTATTTTTGCCAAAATTCCGATGGACTTAAAATTGGATTAAAAATTGCACTTCATCCCCTTGCCTAGTTGATTTAAAAGGACTTTTGCACCCTTGTCTATTCGTTCAGTTTTGTTTAAAATATTCATAATGAATTTAAAAACTTACTTTCTTGCCGCATTAGCTCTGCTTGTGGGTCTTTTTGGCTGTCAACAGACCAGCACTGACTACCAGCAAAAAGCGAACAACCCCGAATTCATGCATGCAGGCGTTCGCCGCATCACCGACATTATCCGGCACGACATTTTTGCGCCGCCTGTTTCTTCCCGTATCTATGCTTATTCGGCGGTGGCGGCTTATGAGGCCTTGGTGCCGGGCTATCCTGCCTACCAAAGCCTTGCTGGCCAACTTAACGGACTCACCCCCGGCCCAAAACCAGAGACTGGTAAAGAATATTGCTACCCCCTGGCCAGCGCCAACGCTCAGCTCATCGTGGGAAAACAATTGATCTTCTCTGAAGGAGATGTGGATGATTTGAAGGAAAAAATCTTCGAGGATTTCCAAAAAATGAACATGCCCAATGAGGTGTATGATCGGTCCATGGCTTACGGAGAAGCCGTAGCGAAGCACATCTTGGCCTGGTCCAAGGGCGACAATTACGCACAAACACGCAGCGCTCCAAAGTTCACGATTGATGTGGACAGTCCGGCGCGATGGCGTCCAACCCCACCTGCTTATGGAGATGCTCTGGAGCCTTACTGGTGCCAAATGCGAACTTGGGTGATGGATTCTTGCGGACAATTCATATCAGATTCTCCATTTCCATTTGCCACAGACAAAAACAGCGATTTTTACAAACAAGCCCTCGAAGTGCGCGACATCGTGAACAACCTAACCCAGGAGCAAGTGGACATCGCCTGGTACTGGGACGACAATCCGTTTGCCATGGAAGTGAGCGGACACATTGCTTTTGCCAAGAAAAAAATAAGCCCCGGAGGCCACTGGATGAACATCGTAGGACATGCTTGCCGAAAAGCGAATGCGGATATTATTACCTCGGCAGAGGCGTATGTAAAGGTCGCTTGCGCACTCGCCGATGCCTTTATTCTTAGTTGGGATGTCAAATACAAAACCAATCTAATCCGGCCAGAATCTTACATCAACCAATACATTGACCAAAGTTGGCAACCGCTGATACAGACCCCGCCATTTCCTGAACACACCAGCGGGCACAGTACTATTTCGATGGCGGCTGCTGCAACGCTAACTGGTCTTTTCGGCGACAATTTTGCTTTTACTGATAGCACCGAAATGGAATTTGGCATTGGTCCACGCAGTTTCAATTCCTTTTATCAGGCATCTGAAGAGGTGGGGATAAGCCGCCTTTACGGTGGCATTCACTACCGCCGTGGCAATGAAGCAGGCTTGAAATGTGGAAAGGAAATTGGGCAGTACGTGCTGACCGAGCTGAAGACCCGAAAGTGACAATGAACCAACTTTTTTACACCCAAAAAATAGAAAATGGCTTTGCCGTTTTTGAGGAAGAGGAAGGCCGACACCTGCTTACAGTACTGCGTAAAAAAACGGGCGACCTCCTCCAACTCACTGATGGACAAGGATTTATTTACGAAGCCGAATTAGCTGATGCGGGCAAGCGCCATGTGCTTGCCCGCATCATTTCTAAAACGGAGACCCCAAAGCTACGACCAGCCCGACTCCACATCGGCATTGCGCCGACAAAGCAAATGGAACGCTTGGAGTGGTTTTTGGAAAAAGCCACCGAGATCGGCGTGGACGAGATCACCCCGCTCCTTTGTCAGCGCTCTGAACGAGACAGTATCCGGCTCGACCGTTTGGAGAAAATTCTTGTGTCGGCCATGAAGCAATCTTTGAGGACCTGGCTTCCAAAACTGAACCCGCCTACACGGTTTCAGGATTTTGCAGAAAAAACAAGCGAGGCGCAAAAACGCCTCGCCTGGTGCTCTGAGGAGCCTTTGCCTCATTTAAAAACCACGCTTTCCCCCCTGCAAGATGCTGTGATAGCCATTGGCCCGGAAGGTGACTTTTCGCCCGAAGAAGTCCAAATTGCATTGGCAAACGGCTTTCAAGGAGTTAGCCTCGGGCAAGCCCGCCTGCGCACGGAAACCGCAGGGCTGATGGCTGTTGGGGTGTTTGAGATATTAGGATATTGAGCCAATATCCTAATATCTCAATATCCTAATACCTCATTGACCAATAAGTATTGGTGCTGTTTTGCCACTTCCCATAATGACAACTTTGGCATTGGAGGAGGCAGCCAATTCTCGTTGTGCCTTAATTTGCTCGTACTGAAGGAGTTTGTCGGTCAAGGTCGAAGTCAGGATACGTTGGTAATCCGAAATACCCTGTGCTTCCACACGCTTGCGGTCTGCTTCCTGGCGCTCTTTGTCGAGCACGAATTTCATTTTTTGCGCCTCCTGTTCTGCATTAATTTTTGATTCGATCGCGAGTTTGACTGATTCGGGCAGCGTGATATTCCGAATCAAAATGTCTTCCAAAACGATGCCTCGATCCGCAAAGTCCTTCTGAATGGTCTGCGTGATTTTTTGTTGAAACTCCTCGCGCTTGGTAGAGTAAAGTGCCACTGCGTCATAAAAAACCGCATTGTCACGGATTTTGGTGCGTGCAAGTGGACGGATAATTTTATCCGTGATAACTTCTCGATTACCCGTGTTGCGCAAAATTTCGGGCGCCTTGTCTGGTATAATATGGTACAACACCGAAAGATCAATAATCACCTCCAAGCCATCTGCAGCAAGCACCCGGATAGCATCGTCACCCTTCATTGCTCCTTCGTCGCGTACGGCAGACATCGTATAGTTTTGAGTACGGACATCAAATTTTTTAACCTCCACAAGTGGGTTCACAAAGTTCAAACCTTCAGTCAGCGTACCCTCTTGAATTTTGCCAAAAAGGGTTTTCACGCCAACCTCACCTGGTTCAATTTGCACAAAACAAGCAGTGGAAATACCCAGCAGGATGATTGCCAGGCCAATATACCGAGCCGTTTTTCCGACAGTAGCAAAATTGGGGTTGGCTTTGGCAAGGGATGCCCCGAGCACGACGGCAAAAATGCCGAGAAAGATAAAAAACATGGTTGTGATTGTTTGAATAGTTAGAAATTTGGACGCTACTTGTTGGCCGAACTTTTCAGGATGATAAAAAATGTGGTACCAAGCGTAACCGATACGACCACCAGCAATGGCCAGCTGCCCAGTCCTTCGGCTTCGCCGTTTACAATGCTAATGGTACGCCAAACAAGAAATGCGAAAAGCAGCATCACAAAGGCCTTCATTGTTCGGATGAGCCTGGTTGCCAGTGTGTATTGAAACGCAGCGTTTTCAAGTGTGATTTTTACCAGATAATTGAAACTTTCTGGTAGGCGGTTAATCAGTGTCATGAAAATATACAACACGAGTCCCACCACCGGGAGCACCCACAAGGTTATTTTCGAACCGAAGCCATCGGGACTGCCATTGAAATTGTAATGCGTTGGGATTTGCTCAGACAATTGGCCGTAATTAAGCGCATCTACAACGAAAAGCAGCAGCAGGCTGAACACTGCTAGCCCTTCCAAAGCATAGTCGAGCGGCCGCAATGGGATGGTGATTTTGGGGCGTTCAGATTTAGTCAATGTTGCCATTCGTACAGAAAGTTGATTAGGTTTGTAAATCCGGCTCAAATGTGTGCAAATAGTACGACGCAACGCAGTTTTTTTTGAGCAGAATCCGGCAAAACTCGGCCAGTTGTTTGCAAAAGGGCATGAGCCAATCACTCAGAGGGCGCAAGTGGAGCCTCAAACACCACCTCTACCACATCCTCCACTTTCAAGCCGAAAAGGGTAGCAGCCCGACCCATGTTTACCGCTATTTCAAGAAAACCCGCCGTGTTGAAAAGGCAAAGTTGCTCGCCCACTGCCACATCGCAGTAATTGCCTGAAAGTTGGGTTATTGGGTCATTTCGTTTGAAAAACAGGGAAAATGGCCGCTCATGTGCAGCCGTTTCAAAAACTTCCCGGCGAATATTGACCACCACATTCTCAAAATTATCCACATGAATCACCGTACCCCGAATTTGTGTAGGCGTGATGACAGGCTGGATACTGATACGCTCTAGCAATGGAGCGGCATGGTCGCCCAATTCCTCGAAGGGCTTGCCCTCGGCCAAATGTTCCACAGCAATAGAAAAAATATTTTTCACTGCAAAATGCTCCGCAGGGTCGGCAGCAAGGTTGCGCAGATCTGTGGGCTCGAGGTCGCTGAAAAGCAAGGAGAGCAAACCATTGTCGGGCGCGAGGAAAAAATGCCCTTCGTACCGCGCGACCACAAAGCGAAAATCTTGCTGATAGACGCAGTTGACCCCAATCAAATGTATGGTGCCTTCGGGGAACTCTCGCCACATATTGGCGACTACAAAAGCCCCCCGCACAATGTCGAAAGGAGTGATGTCGTGCGAAATATCTACCAGATGGAGCGATGGCACACGTCGGAGCAAAGCGCCTTTGAGTGCGCCTACATAAAAATCCTGTGTGCCAAAATCGGTGGTAAGGGTAATGAATTGCATTTTGGTTACTGGTAGATCGGTGATTGGTTACTGGTAGATCGGTGATTGGTTACTGGTAGATCGGCAGATAGATGATTGGTTATTGGCAGATAGATGAAACCCTTTTTCTAATTTTTCTGTTTAAAAAAATCTGCCCGCAATAGCTTAGTTTTGTGGGCGGAAGCAAACAACGTTTTTTATCAAGAGCATGGAGGCGCGGCACTGAATTTTTACCTTGAAAATCAAATCAATGGTGCCGTTACCCCTCCCGCTACTTCAAAACTCTGAGGGTAAAAATTTGAGCGAAATCATTCTCACCATCGAGGGCATTGACCCTCTCGAACTCTTCGGCGAAAACAACGCAAAGTTAAATCTTTTGCGCAAAGCCTATCCAGATGCCACCATCACTTCGCGTGGCAACAGCTTGAAAATCACAGGCGAAAAGAAAGACGCACAAGCAGCCAAGGCCAAATTCGAGATGATGGCTCGCTACCTCCGTGAGCATCACGAACTTCCTGTACAAACAGTAGAGGACCTTCTCGGCGGCGAAAACCCTTTTGAGGTGCGGATACCCGTCTTTGGCGATGGCTCTGGCAGCAATGTCATCCTCTACGGGCGTGAAGGTCGCCCAATCAAGGCCAAAACCCGCAACCAAAAACTAATGATCGAGGTGTGCGACACCAACGACATTCTCTTCGCGCTCGGTCCTGCAGGTACGGGCAAAACTTACACGGCTGTAGCCCTTGCCGTGCGTGCACTGAAAAACAAACTCGTCAAAAAAATTGTGCTCACCCGTCCCGCTGTGGAAGCTGGTGAGAACCTTGGCTTTTTGCCTGGCGACCTCAAAGACAAGGTGGACCCCTACCTCCGTCCGCTCTACGATGCGCTCGACGACATGTTGCCCATGGACAAACTCAATTTTTTCATGGAAAATCGCGTCATCGAAATCGCGCCACTTGCCTTTATGCGCGGGCGCACACTCGACAACGCTTTTATCATTCTCGATGAAGCGCAAAATGCAACGCCCCTGCAAATCAAGATGTTCCTAACGCGCCTCGGCCCATCGGCAAAGTGCATCATTACGGGGGATATGACCCAGATTGACTTGCCGCACCACCAAAAAAGCGGACTCCGCCAAGCCGTTGAAATCTTGGACGGTGTGGATGGCATCGCTAGTGTGCACCTCACTACGGAGGATGTGGTGCGTCACCGACTGGTGAAGGAAATCATTAAGGCTTATGAGAAGGTGGATGCTGAAGAACGTGCCAAACGAGATCGCAAAAAAGCGGAGCAAGAGGCAGGAACCGACCCAAAACACTCGGAAATTCCTGCAGCAACCGCAGCAGAAAACTAAGAGGCGGTCTAAGCCTGCGTTTTCAGGCCCAATCCGGATTCTTGGCTCAGTATAATTTTTCCATCCTCTAAAACCGGCATCTCGAAAGGGTTGTTTCGGATGAGCCAGCAGCCGTCTACGTCGGCGTAATCGCAAAGCGGGGCAAGTAATGCCGCCGCCGAAATACCGCAGGAGGTTTCCGTCATGCAGCCCACCATGAGTTTCAAGCCTTTTGCACGGGCCGCTTTGGCTGCACGAAATCCTTCGGAGATTCCCGTGCATTTCATGAGCTTGATGTTCACACCATGAAAACAATCGGCCACCTGATCGAGATCGGCAAGTCGTTGGAAACCTTCGTCTGCGATGATGGGCAAGGGCGAGCGAGCACTCAACCAAGCAGCAGCGTCAAGGTCGTTTTTTAGAAAAGGCTGCTCGACAATTCGCACGTTTTGCTCAGCCAGCCAAAATACAAGATCTAGTGCTATTTCTCGGTTTTTCCAGCCTTGGTTCGCATCGGCGTAGATCGGTTTGTCGGAAATTTCGCGGATGGTGCGGATGATTTGGCGGTCATCTTCAGAGCCGAGTTTGATTTTAATAATTTGAAAATCATCGGCTTCCAGCATTTTTTGGCGCAGAACTGCTGGTTCGTCTATGCCCAATGTGAAGCTTGTGGGCGGCATTTTATTCGGCTCTATACCGAGCAATTGCCAGAGTGGGCGGCCCTCCATTTTGCCCCAAAGATCGTGCAATGCTATGTCCACCGAGGCTTTGGCTGCGTAGTTGCCGGGGGCGAGGGCGTCTATTTCAGAAAGGATGATTTGAATGGAACTTTCGGAAAGATTTAAACTTTTGGAAAGTTGATGCAACATTACTGTAGCCTGGCTCAAGAAAGCCGCCGCCGTATCGTGGTTTTCACCATAATATGGAGGCATTGCAGCCTCCCCATAGCCCACAAAACCTTCGAAATGAATTTCTGTCAACATCGCGTTGGTATTCGCACGCGACCCCGTGGCCAGGCGAAACGGGTGGCGGAGTTCAAGTAATATTGGATGGAACAAGAGTTTCATTTTTGTGTTTTTTGGGCAAATTTGAACCAGCAAATTCATTTGTCCTAATTTTGCCCTGATATGGAAAAGAAAGAACCCTTCAACATTGTTGTGAACGGCGGCAAGCATGAGTTTGCCGTCCAGCCCGACGAAGCTAAAAACTTGGATATTGTGCCTGACGGTGAAGGTGCTTTCCATATCCTGCATCAGGGCCGTTCTTTTCACGCCGAACTTTTGGAGGCAAATTATGCAGCAAGGCAATTTGTTTTCAAGATAAACGGCGTAAAATACACGCTCCATATTGCCGACCAATACGAACGGCTCTTACAAAAACTTGGGCTAAATGCAGGAAGCAGTCAAAAGCATAACACCCTGAAAGCCCCTATGCCCGGTCTGGTCCTCAATGTGATGGTTGAGCCAGGGCAAGTCGTCAGCAAAGGCGATCCGCTGCTCATTCTTGAAGCCATGAAAATGGAAAATGTGATAAAAGCCGCCAATGACGGAACGATAAAATCAGTAGCAGTGCAAAAAGGCGCGGCGGTAGAAAAGGGGCACTTGTTGCTTGAGATGGAATGATGCGCATAGCAGCATTGGCTAAGAATCTTTAGACAACCTCGTATAAAAGACTGGTTGCAACACTTTGTACAGCAATAATTTTGATGAAAAAAATATATCTGTTCTTACTCTTCTCTTTTGGCTTCACCCATTTTGTCTTATCGCAAAAAGTGCAGTTGAACGAAGACCCAAGAGTGGCGCAATTGATGAAAACCTGGGTGAATGCCAACCGCGCCGCGCCAGGCATTGAAGGTTGGCTTGTGCAGATCATGGCCTCTACAGACCGTACACAAGTAGAACAAGGCCGCACACGTTTCCGTGGCGAGTACCGCGAAGTGGCCGCTAACTGGGTGCAAGAGCAGCCCTATTACAAACTGCGCGTGGGCGCATTCCGCACCAAACAGGAAGCCTTGACATTCATCAGCCTGCTCACGGGTTGGCCTGGTGCATACCCTGTTAAAGACGCCAAAATTCATCCGAGAGACTTTTTGGAGCAATAATTATGACAAACCAGAACCTCCCGCTTTTTGGTTTCGACCGCCTCACCCTGGGGCTTTACCTTGCATTGGTTGCAGTGGGTTGGCTAATGGTTTTTGCGGTCACTTACAATCCCGAAACGCCCAAGGCTTTTCTTGACATGGGGCATACAGCAGGCAAGCAGTTGGCATTCATAGTGTTATGCTTGGTGATGATGTTTTTGATACTATTGGGCGACTGGTCTTTTTGGCGGACACTGGCCTTGCCATTTTATCTGGTCACTGTTCTACTGTTGCCGGGCACACTCATTTTTGGACGTGAGGTGAACGGGGCGAATGCCTGGTATCATATCGGAGGGTTCACTTTCCAGCCCTCTGAAATTGCCAAATTTGGCACCTGTCTTGCCATGGCGGCATTTCTCAGCAGCCCTGGCGTAGACTTGCGGCAATGGCGCGACAGAATTATTGCGTTCGGCATTTTTCTTATACCTACGGTGCTCATTTTGCTGCAAAGCGACACTGGTTCGGCTTTGATTTTCTTTTCCTTCCTGCTCGTTTTGTACCGGGAAGGGCTTTCTCCTGTGCTGTATGCGCTCGGTTTTGGCGCAGCGGCTTTGGCTATATTAGGATGGAAATTCGAACAGCCCGCCTACACCGCCGCTTGCTTGATAGCGATAGTCAACTTTCTCCTAATCAATCGTTTCCGCGAACACAAACGTATTTGGCGGTGGGTGTTGGTTGCGCTCCTTCCGCTTATAATCTGGTGGATTCCTGTAATAAATTGGGTGTTGGACTGGCTTAGCATCGAAATGGCTGAGCATCAAAAATATTGGCTGATGCTTGTGCCGCAGCTTGTATTTTTCATCGCGGCGTTTTTCCCCAACTATTGGAAGAAAAACAACTTGATACAAAGCCAATTGCGAATTTGGGTAGTTCTGCTTGTGCTTTCCGTATCGCTCGTTTTTGCCGCCAACGCTTTTCTAAACCTTCTTCCATCACACCAGCAACAGCGTATCAAAATTTGGTTGCGCCCCGGTGTAGCCGAAGCCAATTCGCGTGGTGCGGGGTACAACCTCATACACTCCAAAATGGCCATCGGATCTGGCGGACTGCTTGGAAAAGGCACTTTGGAGGGCAACATGACCAAATTGAAATACGTGCCAAAGCAAAGCACCGATTACATTTTTTGTACCGTGGGTGAAGAGCAGGGCTTTCTGGGGGTGCTGGGATTGATCGGTCTGTTTCTGTGGCTGATGTGGCGAATCACGTTTTTAGCAGAGCGACAGCGCTCCAATTTTTCGCGCATTTATGCCTATTGCGTGGTAGGAATTATCTTCGTTCACGTTGTCATAAATATTGGTATGACCATGGGTTTGATACCGACCATTGGTATCCCGCTGCCATTCGTCAGTGCAGGCGGTTCTTCGCTTATCGGATTCACGTTGATGATTGCTGTGCTATTGAAATTGGACAGCAACCGGAATTTAGCTTAATAGACTTTGGTTTGAAATGTTTGAGGCGTTTGAATTGTTAGGCACCTCAAACAATTCAAACGCCTCAAACATTTCAAACCAAAATCACTGTTATTTCCGTATCAAAATCTCCCCTCCCGTTTGCCCATTCTCCAAGGTTATTTGTATTCGATAGGCTGCTGTAGCTTCCTCTATTTTATTGAAAATTAACACCCTGGAAAGTCCTGCGGGCAAATTCTCTTTTTCCACTGCCTTTATTTTTTTGCCAGATAAATCAAAAACATCGAAGCGAACAGTCGTGGGTTCGTCCAGTTCAATTTCGGCAAAAACCACCCCATCCGATGGGTTGGGAAAAAGTCGGAATGGCACAGTACCCGCAACAGGTTCGCGAACAGCGGAGCTACCGGTGTTCTCAAAAAAAATCAGCACATCATCCCCTTCATCTGTACCTGTGATGTCCAAATCGCCGTCGCCGTCGCGGTCGTGCAGAATGGCGCAGGAAGCATTGAGCGAAGCCGGAAGGATATCAACCTGGGTAAAAGCGCCTGCGCCGTTGTTCTCGAACACCGAATAATTGTTGCTGTCGTAACTACTTGTCACAAGATCAACATCACCATCGCCATCAAGGTCGCCCGCATCAATGGCCAGCGGGAAAATATGGTCGTTGGCGGAGAGATTGACGGGAGTAGAAAGCCCGCCTTGGCCGTCGCCAAAAATTATGGCGGTCTTATTTCCCTGAGAATTGGCCGAGGCCACGTCAGCAAAACCATCGCCGTTGAAATCAGCAGCACAGATCATCCAGGGATTTCCTGTCACCTGTCTTTCTGACGAAAAATTGAAGCCGCCAAGTCCGTCGCTGAGGTAGAGCGCAACTTTTTGGCTGGTATAAAAACCTATAAAAAAATCAGCGATGCCATCGTTGTTCGCATCGGCCAGCGCCAAGGCGCTTTCTCCATTGCCCGCGGGGTTGAACAAACTGAGTACAAACGTTCCATCTCCTTGGTTGTCAAGGTGGTTCATGGTGCCGTCGTTGCGGTTAGCGGTCAGAATATCGTCGTCGCCATCAAAGTCAAAATCGCCTACGAGTACTGCACGGGTGGCATTTCCGGTGGTGTATTTGTCCACTTGAGGAAATCCGCCTTGTCCGTCGCCAAAGAGCACACGGGTCTCATTGTTGTGGGCTGTGGTGATCACCAAATCAATTTCGCCGTCGTTGTCAAAATCGCCCGCTTCACTGGGACTGGCCGAGCCTGTACCCATGTCTAGTGGTGCGCTGGTAATGGGGAATTCTCCCGCACCGTTGTTCAGGAGAATCCGCACGTCATCGGTTTGCTCATTGACGGCGGTGATATCGCTGTGCCCGTCGTTGTTGAGGTCGCCCGCGTAAGCACCGTACGTTTGAATCCAGGATTCACCGGGCAGTCGAAGTTCGATGGTTTTGACCTTGCTTTGCTGCAAAGAGCCGGGCGCGGTTTTTATGCCATATTGCCAAAAATAGCCTTTTTCAACAGGCGTTCCGAAGGCGGAGCGGAGTTTTTTATTGACCGAAACCGTGACCATTTCTCCCGCAAAAAACGGCTGTGAAGGACTGAATACAATCCGCTTGTTGGCATCTTCCAATACGAAACTACCCGATGCCGGGCCTGACCATCGGCCAAAAACGCGGATCGAAGCGGCGGAGACTGAAGCAGGGTCGAGTGCCGCATCTAATTGAATCACAATGCTTTGCGAGGGCGATGCGCCGCCTGCCATATTTGTGGGGGATATGGTTTGGACCAGGGGGCTTTGTGCGAAGGTGTATAGAGAATGACAAAGGAGGATGAAGAGTAGCAGTGGGCGCATGATGGGAAATTAATTTGTTTGTTGCAAAGATGGATGTTCTGGCGTTGCTGGGGTAGGTGATTTTGGCAAGTTGTGTACTTTTGAGACTGTTTTTTCAGACTAAACCATGGCTCGCGCTAAAAAATCCAAATCAACCACGACTCTTCCTTTTTGGAAAAGAATCACTCCCGATGGGTGGGTTGGGATTGCATTGGGCGTGGTTGCAATAATTGTTGGTGGTTATTTTGCCTATCCATCATTTGTGGCTGATAGTATTGAAATAAAGGAATACGAGAAGAAAAAAACAGAAGCCGTATCTCCGCCAACCACAGGCTGCGGATTTCCTCCTTATTTTGTGCGGGATACGTTATATGTGTTGATAACGCGGTTTGAGGATTTTGAGAAGGAGAATGATACAGAATGCTGGGGAAGAAATATTGAGCGTAAAATTGACGAAATCGTAAAAAAACGCAAAATGCCTGTTCGCTTTTGCTATCGAAATGACCTATCCCCTAATCAATCTTACGAGGCCAGTCGTTGCCGGGATCAATTTCATGCCGACTTGATCATTTGGGGGAAACTCAGCAATGCTGGGCCCGACTGTACTGCAGAAGGGCTTTGCCTAGAGTTTGACATCTCTGACACGCTCACGATAAATGCTGGCGGAGAAATTAGAAAGTCGGAATCTAAATACGAGACAAACGTTTCATCTTCAGACATTCAGAAGAACCTCTTTTCGATGAATGGCGAACGCTTTGACCAATGGTTTTTAGGTATGTATAACCTAAAAATTGGCAAGCAATTGCAATCCGCTGAAAGGCAAGCACAGAAGTTATTTTCGATTGACGAAAACTGGGATAAGGAGAAGAAGGGTGAGACTTATATTAGTAGAGGAAATTTCAAGGCAAGTTTTGGTCGCTATGCAGAAGCTATTGGAGATTATGACCAAGCCATCGCTCTTGACCCCAAAAATGCAACTGCCTATAACAACCGGGGCGCGGCTAAAAGCGATTTAGGCCGCCACGCCGAGGCCATTGCTGATTACGACCAAGCCATCGCTCTTGACCCCAAAAATGCAGCTGCCTATAACAACCGAGGCATTGTCAAAAGCGATTTAGGCCGCTATGCAGAAGCTATTGGAGATTATGACCAAGCCATCGCTCTTGACCCCAAAAATGCAGCTGCCTATAACAACCGGGGCATTGCCAAGTGGAGTTTAGACCGCCACGCCGAGGCCATTGCTGATTATGACCAAGCCATCGCTCTTGACCCCAAATATGCAGATGCATATCTTAATAGGCACATTGCAAAGAGAAAAAGCGGCCAATACCTTTCATCTTTTTCTGATTTCTGTTATGCCTTTTGGCTCGAGCCTTCAATTGGTTGGTCGGCGTATTTGCTAATCATATACATTCTCTATTTCTGGAAATTCAAAACCATCAACCACAACCTCCGCCGCCTTTTCACCTTCCTCTCCCAAGCCCTAAAAAAAGCCCTGCGCCGAGCCTGATCACAAATCCAGTATCTTTGTCAAACAAAAAAAACAGAACCATGTCTTCTCTCAACGTCCCACTCACCAATGCCCAACTCGAAGTGGTGCAATTGTTTAGCCTAAACCTCTCGGAGGAGGAGTTGCAAGAGTTGAAACGTCTGCTCATTGCCTACAAAGCCGCTCGCTTGTTTCGTAAGGCCGATGAAGTGTGGGAAGCCCAAGGCTGGAGTCAGGACACAATGGATCAATTCCTGCAAGCCCATTTGCGCACACCTTACAAATCGCAGCAGGCCTGCCTGGCAAAAATAAGTGCTGACAAATCGTGAAGGTAGTCCTGGATATCAATGTGTTACTGGTAGCGATTTCTCCAAAATCAAAGAATCGCTGGCTTTTTGATTCGTTCCTCAATGGCGACTACACGCTGTGCGTCACTTCAGACATTCTGGAAGAGTATGCCGAAATCATCGAGCGCCAAATGGGGGCTGAGATTGCAGAAATGACCCTGGATTTATTGCTCATGTTGCCCAATATTCAATTGGTTCACAAATACTTCTACTGGCAATTAATTGAACAAGACCCAGACGACAACAAGTTTGTGGACTGCGCAGTTGCTGCAAGCGCTCAATACCTTGTTTCAGAAGATCGCTACTTTCAGCTCCTTAAAAAATTCGGATATTTTGGTATTGAACTGCTCAAGTTAGATGAATTCAAGCAACATTTGGCCATTGCCAATTCGACCAAAATCTAAAGTAACCCACTCCACCACCACTCTTGACCTTCCAGCTCCTCCATACCGACCCAAACTCCCGCGCCCGTGCCGGCCAGCTCGAAACCGACCACGGCACGATCAATACTCCCATTTTCATGCCCGTCGGCACGGCGGCCACCGTCAAAGCCGTGCATCAGCATGAACTTCGCGACGATATCCACGCCCAAATCTGCCTTGGCAATACTTATCACCTTTATCTGCGCCCTGGTCTGGATGTGTTGCGTGCAGCTGGTGGCATCCACGGCTTCAATGGCTGGCAAGGCCCTGTGCTGACCGATAGCGGCGGCTATCAGGTCTATTCACTCGCGCATCGGAGGAAGATCAAAGAAGAAGGTGTCACCTTCCAAAGCCATATTGACGGCTCGAAGCACACGTTCACCCCGGAAAATGTGATGGACACCCAGCGTATCATCGGGGCTGATATCATCATGGCCTTTGATGAGTGTACCCCTTATCCTTGCGATTTTAAGTATGCCGAAAAATCGCTCGGGCTCACGCATCGCTGGCTGGAACGGTGCATCGAACGCTTTGACAACACCGAACCAATTTACGGCCACAAGCAGGCATTTTTTCCTATTGTGCAGGGCAGCACCTACCCGGAATTGCGAAAAATTTCTGCCGAAACCATCGCCTCCCACGGTCGTGAGGGCAATGCCATCGGCGGACTGTCAGTCGGTGAGCCTGCCGAAGAAATGTACTCAATGACCGAATTGGTTACGGAAATTCTACCCAAGGACAAGCCCCGCTACCTAATGGGCGTTGGCACTCCCGAAAATATTTTGGAGGGCATCGCCCGCGGCATTGATATGTTCGACTGCGTATTGCCCACCCGAAATGCACGGCATGGAATGCTGTACACCGCTGAAGGGATCATCAATATCCGAAACCAAAAGTGGCAGACCGATTTTTCGCCGATTGACCCCGATAGCACGGTACACTCCAGCCGCACCCATACAAGAGCCTATTTGCGCCACCTTTTTGTTTGCAACGAAATTTTGGGGATGCAACTGGCAACCTTGCAAAACCTTGGCTTCTATCTTTGGCTCGTCGGGGAAGCCCGTACGCGCATCCTGGACGGTACTTTTTTAACCTGGAAAAACGAAATGGTGAAAAATCTGAGCCGGAGGCAGTGATTGGTTTGCCGGTGATTGGTGAATTGGTGATCGGTGAATTGGTGCCCTAAGACCAACGGACCAAAGATTCCTCCCTTTATATTTGGGGAGTGTTCAAAAATCTGTGTCAACTGCTGGTTACACCCCCTACCCCTAAAGGGCAATGTCGTTGACTTAAGGGTTTGTGTGTATAAAAGGGGCGTAGCCTCGACACCGTTTATAGAACAATATTTTGCGTGTTTTATGGAGGGGCGTAGCCCCGGCACGATTTGTCAGGGGTGCCGCCACTACGTGGCTCGTTCATGCACCCGATTTTTCTATAAACGGTGTCGCCACTACGTGGCTAAAACCCTTAAGTCAACGACATTGCCCTTTAGGGGTAGGGGGTGTAACCAGCCAGTTGACACAGATTTTTGATCACTCCCTATATTTGTTTGACCAGCAATCACTATTCTCCCAATCCACCAATCACCAATCACCAATCACCAATCACCAATCACCAGTAAACCAAGTCACCACTAAGGCAGCGTTTTCAAAAGTTAAAACCTCTTGTTGGCCAAACCTTTTAACACAAAGGAGAAAATAGGCCCAAAAGAACGGTCGTTCTGGCACGGCTTGTTAAAATTTATTCTCTCGGTGCAGGAAAGTTTGGGAAAAACCTACCTTCGCCCACCCGACCTAAATCTAAAGGCGTTTGCCACTTCCTTCATTTGTCGTTTTTCAACCAAACCACAGGTCTTGTCTTGATTATGAAAAAAACTACTCTACACCTTCTTACACTGTGCTTCGTGATGTTCGCGGCAATAGCACAAGCCCAAGACATCCACTTTTCCCAGTTCTACCAAAGCCCGCTTAACCTTAACCCGGCTTTGACGGGCGTGATGAATTGCAACCACCGTATGGTAGCCAACTACCGCAATCAGTGGGCTTCAATCCTGAAAAATCGTGCCTACAACACCTATTCTGCTTCTTACGATCAGAAACTTCCTGTAGGTCGTTATGACTATTTTGGAGTGGGCGGTACGCTTTGGGGCGATAAGGCTGGCACGTCTGAGTTTGCTACCATCCAAGCCCGTCTTTCTGGCTCTTATGCCAAGAAAATGGGTGGCTACCGCAAAAAAGCGCACTACCTCGTATTCGGTGCCGATGTGGGCTTGAGCAATCGCAGCATCAAAAGCTACAACCTCCAATGGCCGAGCCAGCACGACGGCAATGGCGGATTTAACGGTCAGCTCCCTGGGGATGACATTGCCGACCCGAGCTTCCTTTTCGCCGATCTTTCTGCTGGGGTATTGTGGTTCAGCGTATTCGACCAAAACTCCAACTTTTACTTTGGCGGAGCGTTCAGCCACCTGAACCGTGCGAACCAATCGTTTAACAATGCCAACATCCCGCTTTACAGCAAATTCACCTTTCACGCTGGTGGCGAGTTCATGACCAGCCAAAAATTTGGTCTCAACCCCGGTGTGGTAACCTTCTTCCAAGGCCCATCTTGGCAGGTGAACGTGGGTAACTCTTTCAAATTCCTGCTCGGCAACAGCCGCCGCTACAACCAGGCGTTCCAGTTTGGTCTCTGGGCGCGCCTCGCCAACAAACTCAACGACAAGAAACTGATGGACGCAGTTATCGTGAGCACCCGTTTCGATTATGAGCAGTTCAACATCGGTTTCAGCTACGACGTCAACACTTCAAGCCTGTTCACGGCCACCAATGGCAACGGAGCATTTGAATTCTCGCTCATCTACAAAATCTGTGGCCCAGAACGCCGTGGCGTTTACTGCCCCAGCTTCTAATTTGGAGCACACGTTTACCAAACTTCAAAAATTTCGCAAACGTTAATATCCACACACATCAACATCCTTCCACATTTGGATTGTTGGTAAAAAGATTCCCGGAGGCTTTGCCACACCGGGAATCTTTTTCATTTTTGCAATCCTCAATTTTCTATGGGAGCAATCATATTGACAAAAACACGTTGATTTTTAATCGTTTACACTTCTACCGTTCATTTTAAAAACCGAGACTAAGTTATGTTTGGATCAACAAAAGAAACAGAAGACTCCAAGAAAACTGTGGCCACTTCACCCGCAGGTGCGCTAAACGCACTGGTGAAAGGAACAGTGATAGAAGGTACTGTGCGCTGTGACAGTGATCTGCGCGTGGATGGCACCATCAAAGGCAAACTCAGCTGTCAAAGCAAGGTCATCATCGGACCTACAGGCGCAGTAGAAGGCGAAATTCGTTGCCAAAACGCAGTCATCGAAGGGCGTTTCAAAGGCAATCTGTATGTCACCGAACTCCTGAATGTGCGCGAAACCGCAGATGTGGATGGAGAGATTACGACCAACAAACTCATTGTGCAGAGTGGTGCTAAGTTCAACGTGGCCTGCAAAATGGATGTGGGTGCATCAAGCAACGGCACGGTGAAGCACTTTGACATAAAATCCTCCACTGATGCCACGAGTACCGCAGCCAAAGTTGTCGCCGCAGGAACGGCGGAAGTCAGCAATTAAAGCCAGCATGAAATACGGCGGTATGGCCTTCCAACTTTTTGGGGCCTGCTTGCTTGGCGCGTTCATTGGACGATGGCTGGATAGCTGGATGGGTTTGGAGCGTCCATTGTGGGCGGTGTTCCTAACGATTTTGTTTATGGCCGCTTCGATTTATGTGATTTACAGACAATTACTGTACGACAAATAAAACCGAAGAGGGTGTTTCACAAGTGGTAGCACGGCCTTTAGGCCTACGGTAGGGCCACAACTCTAACAGTTCATTGACATAGTGTAGTATCATTGCCTCTATAAACGTTTTATGGAAACAGCCTTGTATTGGTTCAGCGACGCTCGCCATTTCGATGTCTTCAATCAACTTTTGGAACGAGTTAGTCAACGGTTTAGCCTTGTGATGCAGATTTTAGGCGATCATGGTAAAGAAGTTCGTCGTTTTAGTCGTTTTTTTAGGAACAAAAGAGTTCAAATATCACATATGATGAGGACTTTTTCAATGCCTTTAGACAACTGCTGTAAGGGCAAACACATTCTGTTGATACAGGACAGCAGCGAACTTAGTTTTGGGTTTGAGCCCTTTCAATCGAACCTTGGCCCTGTTGGCAGTGGATTGGAAAGCGGATTTTTCATACATCCGGTTTTGGCCGTTGATGCCGACACTTTGTATTGCCAAGGGCTGGGGCATGTGGAAGTATACAAACGAGGTACTGTTCTTTTGTCGCAAGACCGCCCTTTTGAAGAAAAACTCACCTATCGGTGTTTAAAGAGCGTTGTGCAAGCTCGTAAGCGCTGCCCCAGTGCTGCTCAGCACACTGTTATTTCTGATCGGGAAGGAGACATATACGAAGCGCTGAGTGCGTATCAAAAACAAGGTTTGGGCTTTGTTGTACGCGCCGACATCAATCGGAGGCTGTACCAGCGCGAAGAGAAACTGCAGGAATTGATCGGTTCGTGGCCCGTAATGCATACCTATGACCTCGACCTTCCCCGAACCGACAAACGCAGTGCCCACAGTGCTAGTTTAGAATTGCGTAGCGGTCCCTTACAAATTGCACGACCAAATAGGCCTGTTTTAAGAAAAAGCGAACACCCGCCTTTTCTTGGGTTTAATGTCGTCGAAGTTCAAGAGGTTCAAGCCACCGTTGTAGGCAAAGAAAAACCGATCCATTGGATACTTTTTACTTCCCTGCCTGTCCAAACCACAGAGTTGGCCATGTTCGTCGTGAGGTGTTATATCCACCGATGGACAATAGAACAATTATTCCGAACCATGAAATCTCAAGGTTTGAAAATCGAGGGCAACATGGCCGAAGATTTCGATTCGTTGTCAAAAATAGCAGTCCTTGGCCTGATGGCTGCCGTCAAGGTGCTTCAAATGGTAGCAGTCAGAGACGGAAATATTCCGATTCAGGCTAACTGTGCCTTTTCAGAGCAAGAAATCAAAATACTTAAAAAAGTCAACCCAACTTTGGAGGGCAATACCGAAAAACAAAAAAATCCATACCCCTTAAAATCCCTGGCTTATGCGGCATGGGTAATTGCCAGACTTGGAAGGATGGAAAGGTTCGCCCAAAGAAAGAAAACCTGGGCCCATAAGATTCCTTCGTGGACTGCAGAAATTTGATAACTTCCGCCAGGCAGCTTCCATATTCTGGGACGGATGATACTATTATGTCATTGAACTGTTAGAGTTGTGGCCCTACCGACGGCCTAAGGGCCGTGCTACCACTTGTGAGACACCCTCTTTTTTTCAACGCTATGCGCCCAATATCTTTTTTTAAAAACCTCTTTTTTGTCTCAATAGGCACTTCGGCAGTGTTGGCAGGGCTACATTTTCTTGCAGCGCAAGCACAGCAGCATTGGAAATTTGCGGTAGGATCCGTGTTGCTTTTCGCCATGGTGTGTACGGGGCTTTTTTATGCAGGAGCAAGTTCCGCACGGAGCAAAAACAAATATGCGTTCACCAACCTCGTTTCGGTTTCGGTATTTGGCAAAATGGTGGTGGCTTTGGCCGCACTATTTGTTTATCAACAAGTAGCAGTACCCACCAATCAGTGGTTCGTGGGCATTTTTTTGTGGTGCTATGTTGTATTTACTGCTTATGAGGTTTGGTTTATGACGAAATTGGCCAAGACTTAGGTTCAGGTAAATCACATTGTCCACATTTGTAAATTTACCACATTTACAGACATGAAAAGGCCAAAAAAAGGCGAATTTGCATCATTCTACCAAGGCTACCTGGACACAGTGCCCTCGCGTGGCACTGTACAGAGCCTTTTGAAAAAAACCTTCAAGGAAGCGCAGCAATTGATTGGCAGTCTGCCAGAAGAGATGGGCAACCATGCCTACGAGTCGGGGAAATGGACCATCAAACAATTGCTCATCCATATCATTGATGCGGAGCGGGTATTTGCTTTTCGTGCCCTGTGGGGTATCCGGGGTGACCGTGCGCCGTTGCCGGGCTTCAACCAGGATTTCTGGATGGAAGAAGCCAAAGTCGAGGAGCGCAGCATCAAAGATTTGCTGAAAGAATGGAAAACAGTGCGTGACGGCACGCTCGCGCTTGCAGCGCAATGCTCTGAAGAACAGTCGAAATTCCTGCTCACAGCGAGCAATTGGAAAGTATCTGTGCGCGCGCTTTTTTTTATCATTATTGGGCATCAACTCCACCACATGAATGTGCTGCGGGAAAGGTATTTGTGATCATAAAAAACGAAAATCAATATCCGCCATGTTTGAAAAACGTCTATTCGACTACCTCTACCAACAACTTCAGGACTATCCGCTCGAAAAGGCATTTGGCCAAAAAATCAAAGGGGAATGGCGTTACATCTCTACCGCTGAAATGGTCGCGCTGGTCAATCGCGCCAGCCTAGGTCTGCTTCAACTCGGCTTGAAACCAGGTGATAAAGTCGCCACAGCGGTTTACCAAACCATCCCCGAATGGGTTGCGCTAGATTACGCCATGCTACAAATCGGTGTGATAAATGTGCCGATGTACCCCAGCATCAGTTCTCGCGAGTACGAGTACATTTTGAACGAGTCTGAAGCGAAGTACTGCATCGTCGGTGAAGGTGATTTGCTTGATAAAGTGTTGGCTGCCAAAGGAAAATCGGCTGGCTTGAATGAAGTTTTCAGCTTTCACCAGCAGTCGGGCGTTCGACATTTTTCCGAATTTTTGTCTGCTGAAAACGCGGATTTTTCAGAAGTTGAACGCATCAAAAACAGCATCCGGCCAGAAGATTTGGCCACGATCATTTATACCTCCGGAACCACCGGCAACCCCAAAGGTGTGATGCTCTCGCACCGCAATATTGCTTTCAACGTGGAGGTAGTAGGCAAACTCGCGCCCATCTATACAGGAGACCGTGTGTTGAGTTTTCTCCCAGTCAGCCACGTATACGAACGGGTAGCGGTGTATCTTTTTACAGCTGCTGGAGCCAGCGTTTCGTTCACGGGCACGGATAATTTGGGCGGCGAAACAGGTGATCTTCAAGCTATTAAACCCCACTTTTTCACCTGCGTGCCCCGCCTTCTAGAGAAAGTTTACGATCGGATTTACAACAAGGGCCTGGAATTGACGGGGCTTAAACGTTGGATATTCTTTTGGGCATTGAGCCTGGCCGAAGACTGGGATTTTGACAAAAAATATTCCGGCTGGAAGGCCTTTCAATGGAAAATCGCAGACCGGCTCGTTTTTTCCAAGTGGCGTGCAGGTCTTGGCGGCTGCGTGAAAGGCTTGACCACGGGTGCGAGCGCTTGCCCCTTGCGGGTACTGCGCAGCTTCAATGCGGCCGGCATACCTGTTCGTGAATTGTACGGACTCAGCGAGGTGGCGCCAGGCCTTAGCGTCAACGGATTTGGTCCCGGCGAGGCAATGCTTGGCACGGTAGGCACGGTGATAGACGGGGTGGAGCTTCGCATCGAAGAAGGACCCGATTTCCGACCCGGCGAAGGCGAAATACTCGCCAAAACTCCCGGACTGATGCTCGGCTATTACAAACAAGCCCAACAAACCGCCGAAATGATCCGCGAAATCAAGGGCGAACGCTGGCTTGCTACAGGAGATGTGGGTATGTTTGTAGATGGCCCAGGAGCACGTAAGTTTTTGAAAATAACCGACCGAAAAAAGGAACTCCTGAAGACAAGCGGCGGCAAATATGTGGCACCCACGCCCATCGAATCCATGCTAAAAGAACATCACCTCGTGGAGCAGGCGATGGTAGTCGGCGAAAACATGAAATTTGTGTCGGCACTCATCGTGCCTTCTACGGAAGGTCTGCGCGACTGGTGTAAAAAACACGGTGTGCAATGGACCACTTTGGCTCAGATGATTGAAAACCCAAAGGTGCTGCACCGTTACGAGATGCTCCTCGAACGCGTAAATCCGCACTTCAGCCATGTGGATCAGCTCAAAAAATTTGCACTGATATCGGAACCATGGGAAGCGGTGAAAACCGACGGCACGGAAGCCGAGCTCACGCCAACACTCAAGATGAAACGCCGGGTTATTCTCCAAAAATGCAGTAGGCAGATAGAAGAGATGTACCGCTAATGCAAGCAGCTAGTGCCACATCCACTGAATAACCTATGAATCTGACGGCCATATTTTCCGCTCATCTTCGTTATTCGTCGGTTAAAATGTCCCGCATTTCGCCCTTCTCATGCCTTGATGAGCAAAAAATCTGCCTCGTATATTCATAGGTTATTCAGTGGATGCGGCACTAGCCGTTGAAAAGCGAATCATACGGGTTTTGATCTTTTTTGGGCTCCCGCTTTTCCGGCTCAATAGGTAGTTCGGGTATTTCAACCTCCTCGTCGAAGCTTCGTTTGGGCGTACTTTCCAGTTCTTCAAACGCTACAAAATCCTCCTCCCGAGGGTTTTCATCTTGGCCAAATTGGCGGCGCAATTGCTCCATCTTGCGGTATCCAATAGCTTTCAAAAAAATGTACAAGGAGAAGAACGGGAATACGAGCACGGCAACCGCCAATGCAAGCAATGCATTCAAAGGGTTGGTTTCCAAGGTTTTGAGCCAACTTTTAAGGGTGTCAGGAAAAACGCGCCAATTGATAATAAGCGCGAGTACCAATAGTGCAGGAGCTGCCCAAAGCAGCAGGTAGTAAAGCCCTTGAAGCAGGTAGTATGCGCCAACTATAAAGAGCACCGAGAAAATAAGACAACCGAGACCCCCGCCTGGAAACTGGTTCAGGCTTCGCCCGCCGTAAGAATATTTGTAAATCATAGTTCAAAGTTGGGTCTCTCCCATGGCCAGTATAGTAGAAAATTCGTCGGAAGACACAGGCATTACCGACAAACGTGCGTTGCGCACCAAAAGTAGTTGTTGCAAATCAGGGTGTGCTTTGATTTCCGCAAGGGTAACGGGACGCACAAAGGGTTTCACTGGTTCCAATTCCACACAAGACCAATCGCCCTTTTCGGCCGTTGGGTCTGGGTAATGCGCTCGCGACACTCGAGCAACAGCCACAACCTCCAGACCGATGTTGGAATGGTAAAAAAAACAGAGGTCGCCCACTTTCATGGCTCGCAGGTTGTTGCGCGCCTGATAATTGCGCACACCATCCCAACGGGCATGGCCTTCTACTACGAGCTGGTCATAGCCATATACATCGGGTTCTGATTTGACAAGCCAATAGTTCATGAAATGGTGATTGGTTTATTAGTGATTGGTGGAATGGTGATTGGTGGAATGGTGACGCGCTCACATTTTCAATCTTGGGTGGTAAAGGTAAATCGTCTCTTTGAGGTACTCCGTGTCAAGGTGGGTGTAAATCTCTGTGGTGGTGATGCTTTCGTGCCCCAACATGTCTTGAACTGCCTTCAGATCCGCGCCACCTTCAACAAGATGCGTGGCAAAAGTGTGGCGGAATGTATGTGGACTTATGTTCTTCACGATGCCCGCTTTTGCGGCAAATTCCTTGACTAAGAGGAACACCATCACGCGGCTCATCCTTCCGCCACGACGATTGAGGAAAACCACGTTTTCTGCTTCTTTTTTTATGTTGGTCTGGAGATTTCGAATTTTTTCAAGGTAAATTCTTAAATACTTTACGGCTTCCGCGCCGATAGGTACGAGGCGCTCTTTGTTGTTTTTCCCCACTACTTTTAAAAAATTCGCTTCAAGAAAAAGTTGGGTAAGGCGAAGGTTTACCAACTCACTGACGCGCAAGCCACAAGCATACAACATCTCCAAAATGGCGCGGTTGCGCTGACCTTGCGGCTCCGAAAGGTCCACGGCATTGAGCATGGCCTGTACTTCATGAACACTGAGCACTTCCGGAATTTTGCGACGCATACGCGGACTTTCGAGCAGTTCGGTCGGGTCGTCGTCAAGCATATCTTCGACCAGCAGATACTTGTAAAATGCTCGAAGGCCCGAAATCAGTCGGGCTTGGGTACTTGCTTCGAGACCCAGGCGATTGGCCCACAAAATGAACTGCGTCAAGTCGTCTGCCTTTACCAACAAAGGCGTCAAAGCGCGTGCTTCCAGCTCGAGCCATTGCACAAACTTTCCCACATCGTTGAGGTAAGCTTCGATGGTATTATGGCTCATCGAGCGTTCTAGCAGAAGGTAATTGCGGAAAGATTGGATGGCGGCGGGCCAGTTCATGGCTGCGAAGATAGGCCGAAGGGTTAAGCCCGCGTTAATCGGTTGGGCAATGCTAAAGGGTTTCTACTTTTGCCGTTGTTTTTTACCCGTTCACCCGCCATAGCTTTCTCGCCGCCGCTAAATCTAAAGCGAGTAAAAGCGAAGGCGGGTAAACTCACTTGACTATGAATCCTCGCCGCATAAAACTCATCATTGGCTTAATGACGCTGGCACTTGGCGGCATCATTTGCCTGCAGATTTATTGGATCGGCTGGAACGTCCGGCTGAACGAGGAGCAGTTTGACAAAAATGTATATGCTGCACTCAATCGCGTGGCGGGGAAACTCCAATATTATGAAGAAGTGCGGGTGTTGGAAGCCCTCAACTCCTCTCGCGGACAGGGAGGAGAAGCCAACCGCAACATCCGCCGGGCGGCGCAGCACTTGGAGAATGGTTTCTCAAAACGGCGTGGGGCTCAACAGCCCGACACCTTACCAAATCCGGGCGACGGAGGGCAGGGTTTTGAAAGCAATGTGACGTTGTGGGAATACATGAAAGTGAGTCAATTGGTGGACTCCAAGCCTTTGGCGGAGCGCGTCCCCCTTGATTTGCTGGCAAAATCAATTCAAGAGGAAATTGAAGGTCGGGGCATCCGTTCTGCTTACCAATACGGTGTTTATTCCAAAGCAAGGGGTAGCTATGTTATTGTAAACGATCATTTTGTGGTGGAGGACAGCGGCCCGCAAATCGCTCAAGGAGGTGCGCCCACCCTTTTCAACTCGCCGTATAAAGTGGCGCTTTTTACCCAGGATATTGAATCCCCCGGCGATTTATCGCTCTATTTCCCCAACCGCACCCGCATCGTGCTAGGCTCGGCACTTGGGATGATTTCGCTCTCGATTGTATTCACGGCTATTGTGCTGTTTTGTTTTTGGTACACCATTCAGGTGATTTACCGCCAAAAACAACTTTCAGAAATGAAAACAGATTTCATAAACAACATGACCCACGAGTTCAAAACCCCGATCGCTACCATCTCGCTTGCCGCTGACAGCATTGGAAGCCCCATGATTTTGGGCAATCCCGACAAAATCAAACGTTTCGTGGACATCATTCGGCAGGAAAACCGCCGCATGAACAGTCAGGTAGAACGCGTGCTGCAAATGGCATTGATTGACAAAAAAGACTTTGAACTGAGCCTCGGAGAACTGAATTTGCACGAGGTAATAGAACAAGCGGTCGCAAATTTTAGCCTGCAAATCGAACGGCGTGAAGGGGTATTGCACACTGATTTACAAGCCACTAACCCGGTTATCGAAGGCGACTCGACACATATTGCCAGCGTGATCCACAACCTATTGGACAACGCCAACAAATACAGCCCAGAAATACCCGACATCACTATCAGCACACGCACTGTGCCCATTGGTGTGGAAGTGACCGTGACCGACAAGGGAATGGGCATCACCAAGGAAGTGCGAAAAAACATTTTCGACAAATTCTACCGCGAGCACACTGGCAATGTGCACGATGTGAAGGGTTTTGGGCTTGGCCTCAGTTACGTAAAAGCAATTATGACGGCACACAAAGGGCTGGTAGATGTGCAAAGCGAGCTGGGTAAGGGAAGTAGTTTTATTCTTACTTTTCCAGTATAATCGTCATTGGTCATTGGTCATTAAGGTCATTAAGTCATTAAGTCATTAAGGTCATTGGGTCATTGAGGCCATTAAGGTCATTGAGTCATTAAGGTCATTGAGTCATTAAGGTCATTGGTCATTAAGGTCATTGAGTCATTAAGGTCATTGGTCATTCGTCCTTAATGACTCAATGACCCCAATGACTAATGACCCCAATGACTAATGACCCCAATGACTAATGACCCCTAATGACCCCAATGACTAATGACCCTAATGACTAATGACCCCTAATGACTAATGACCCCAATGACTAATGACCCCTAATGACTAATGACCCCTAATGACTAATGACCCCCAATGACCAATGACCCCAATGACTAATGACCCCTAATGACTAATGACCCCAATGACCAATGACC